>JACCDS010394927.1_pt1 | contig 10285 bp, 9 predicted proteins | sample 7446441 | NCBI WGS metagenome assembly JACCDS01 (sample SAMN15323445, study PRJNA562643) | freshwater metagenome | isolation source: river surface water | place: USA:Blue River Watershed | collected 2017-08-17 | reverse complement strand
ACCTTCATCCAGGCACCGACTTCGCGGAGGCGTTTGACGCTTTCCTCGGGGACGGACCCATCGGGTCTCGGGCCAATGTTGAGGAGATAATTCCCGCCCTTCGAGACGGCGTCCACCATTTGGAAAATCAGGCTGTCGACACTCCGCCATTTGTGGTCCAGGGAGCTGTAGCCCCAGTGGTCGTTCATCATGACGCAGGATTCCCAGTCTCGGTCGGAGAATCCCTTGGGTGGTATGTAGGCCTCGGGAGTCGAATAGTCGCCGGGGCCGCCGTACTTGAGCCGGTTGTTGATGATCATGTCCTTACGGGGTAGCAGGACCTCAATGACTCGGTCGACGCGGTCCTTTTGGCTCATATTGCCGGTCGGGGTGTCGAACCAAAACAGGCAGGGCATGTCGGGTCCGTAGTTGGTCATGAGTTCCCTGATCTGCGGAATGGCCACGTTGTTGAGGTAGGCATCGAAATCACCCTTCTGCGCCTCGTCCCACGGTCCCTTCGCCGAGGAGACAAATCCTCCGCCGGGATTCGTCCAGTCCTGGCCCTGGGAGTAGTAAAACCCGAGTTTGATGCCCTCTTTCCGGCAGGCGGCGGCAAGTTCGGCGATCGGGTCGCGCTTGAAGGGAGAGGCGTCGCGGAGGTTAAACGGACTGGCCTTGCTCGGGAACATCGCGAAGCCGTCGTGGTGTTTGGTGGTGACGACGATGTACTTTTGCCCCGCTTCCTTGGCCAGTTTCACGATGGCCTCGGCATCGAATTTTTCCGGATTGAACGTCCCTGCCTGGGCCTTGTATTCGGCCACCGGGATTTTGGCGTGGGCGTACATCCACTCGGAATTGTAATTTTTGCCGTTCAGGTTGCCGCCACGGATGGCGTAGAGACCCCAGTGGATGAACATCCCGAATTTGGCCTCCTTCCACCATGCCATGCGGGCATCGCGCTGTTCCTTGGTCTCACCCGGACGCCATGCCTGGATCGGGGCGCTGGCCGATTCCTTGTCGGCGATCTGCATGCCTTGCTGTTCCGCATGCAGAGGCTGCAGGCAGGCAAGGATCAAGAAACCTGCGAGCAGCGGAAACGGAGGCCGGCAAGTAGATGCCGCGGACCCTTTCATCGGGAAACTCCCTTGGTCATGAAGACAACCTTGCTTCCGGGGGACTTCGGGCAGGATGCGACAAGCGTGTTCTCCCCGGGATCCTTGCCGAGCCTCCAGCAACCTGCCGAGGCAACCCCGCGCTCGTCGCTGAGGACACGCTGGAGGGGAACGGTGCCTCCGCCGCTTTCCACGGCAAAGACGACCTCGATTCCCTTCAAGGGGCGGTTTTCACCGTCGCTCACCAGCACGGAGGCCGCGGCAGGAAGGGATTTGCCAGCCGCCCCCTCCTCCGGATTGCATCCCCACACCGCCGTCAGCGTCACCAAAGGGGGGGCGGGGACGCGTGAGATGACCGTCACCTGCCCGACCCCTTTCTTCGCGTCAATGCGAAGGGGGCTCTCCCCGTTTGGGACCACAGGCTCGCCGTGCACGGTGCAATCGATGAAGCTGATACCCTCTACGGGCGGCCCCTCCTGGTTTCCGGAAAAGCGGGCCGGCTTGAACTTGCCCTTTTCCATGCCAAGGGAGAGCGACTGATAGGTGATGTCCCGGATCGGCCCGGGATTCAGCGACTCCACGGAGCAGGGTGAGCCGCATTGGTGAATCTGCAACCCTTGGAAGAGGATGTTCCGGAACGGGGCCGTCCCGCCGTCGTGATCGACCCCGCATGCACGGCTGCAGGCAAGGATGCGGGAATTTTTGAAAACAACATTCAGGGCCGGGGTCCCCGACTGCCTTCCCACCTTGCACCCGGCGGCTCGTGTCCACGCCGTGCAATCATTGAAGAGCACATCCCTCAGGCCCTTGGCCGGCCCGGGCTTTACCCCTCCCCCGTGCGTGCCGACCCCTCCCGGCTTGGGGCAGAAGGCATCGTCCGTGGCCAGGACGAAGCAATGGTCCACAAGGACATCGCGGCAACTCACCGGATCGATGCCGTCGTTCTCGTAAAGGAGCAGGCTGTTGACGATCTTGATGTCCCTGATGAGCAGCCTGTCGCAGAAGGCGGGAACAACCGACCAACTGCTTGAGTCGATGATTGTGAACCCCTCCAAGGTCAGGTCGTCGGCATGGCTTCCGCCGAGCGCGGAGACATAGCGCCTCTTGCCGTCAGGTCCCTTCACCGTTTCCCCGTTGCCATCAATGATGCCGTTGCCGGTGATCGCGGCATGACGGGCTCCCGTGACGGAAATGAAATAGAGACCGGGTTGCAGGTCCTTGTGCCCCTTCTCGTAGTCGAATCCCTCGGAGACCTGATCCGGGAACTTGAGGGCGGCGCCTCCGGCAAGATGGAGACGCACCTTCTCCCGCAGAGCCAGCTTGCCTGCGCGGTAAATACCGGGAGGGAGCAGGACCGTGCCGCCACCCTTGGCAGCAACCTCGTCGATCGCTTTCTGGATCGCAGCGGTCGAATCACTGGCACCGGTGGGATCGGCATGGAAGGCGCTCACCGCATCGACGGTTCCCGGGCCAGGCCGAGGTTCCGTCATTTTTGGAACGGGATTGGCAAAGAGGAGCAACGGAATCCGTCTTCCCGGCAGGGTGATGTGAAGTTGACGGGGGCGATCCATGTCGAACGTCGCGGAATTCGGTGCATCCTTAAGGTTGGCGGCCATTCCGGCAGGGAGAATCCTTGTTGAGGAGGGTACCGAGGTCGCGGTTGCGGCGTTGGTTTCCCCGGTCGGGTCCACAGCCGCCTTCAAAGCATCCCTCTCATAGCGGACCATCACCCGGGCGCCTTCAGTCATCGTGAACGAGGCAACGTCGAATGCCTCATGGTGACCCTTGTTCAGGGCAACCCTGAGCACCGGAACGGGAGTGCCGTTGACGGTCAGGCTCACACCGGAGGCCTTGGGATAGGAGGGAGGAATCGGAACAGGCGTGATCACTGCCCTGAGTGGCGAGGAATGCGTCAGGAAGATGCCGATGGCAACGGATGCAGTCCTGAAAATCATTGTGCGGGAATAATACATGGTCTTGGAAAAAAGTTAGTGCGCGCAAAGCTTCTCCCGATTGGCCTGTTGCAGGCAACTGGTTTTAACCCGCAGGATAGAGGATAGTAACGACGTTCCCGGGCTCCCTTGCCCTCCCTTTCACGCTGGCTTTTCCAAGGAAAGAACGGCATTTTCATGCTCATGAAACGCCTTCTTCCCCTGCTCGTTTTGATTGGATCCGCCCTCCCGGCGATGGCACACCCCGTTGGAAATCATGCTACCCCCGAAAACCCGCTGTCCGTTGGATTCCTCCACCCGTTGACCGGCCTTGACCACCTCCTCGTCATGGTAGCCGTGGGGCTTTGGGCCGTTCAACTCGGAGGGCGCACACTTTGGATGCTGCCTCTCTCCTTCGTGGGCTTCATGACCCTGGGTTGCATCATCGGACTCCTTGGCTTGCATTCCCCGATGGTTGAGCCCGGCATTCTTGCATCCCTCATTCTCCTCGGCGTGGCGCTGGGCATGGCATGGAAGCCCGGAACGGTGACGGCCATTGCCTGCGTTGCCGCGGCCGGCTTTTGTCATGGTGCCGCCCACGGCATGGAAATTCCTTCAGGTATGACACCGATGCTTTTCCTCGCCGGAATGATCGTCTGCACCTCCCTGCTTCACGTGCTTGGCATCTCTGTCGGATGCGCCTTGAAGCAATCTCGCATTCATTCCACGATACGGATCGCCGGGGCACTTCTTCTGGCCTTTGCGGCATACGATCTCGCCATCCTGATCTAGCGCATCTCCGACCGCGAGTCACTGAAACATCCCCCGGAAAGGACCTGCGGAAGAAGCGTTCATGAACGGGAATCCCATCCTCAGGATTGCATTCGTCCTGCTAGCACTGGCGGCGGTGCTGATTCCGGTTTGGAGAATCACCCTTGATTCTCCCGCTCCCAAGGTGCCCTCTTCAGCAGCCTTGGAAAAAGCCCCAGCAGCAGCAACACATCGCGCCACCCTGGTGCTGCGCGCAGTCCCGCCTCCGCTCCGTTGTTCGGTCAGCCAGCATGGGATCAACCTCCTTCGTGAGGATAACGGGAAAATCTTTCTCTCCAGAGGGGAGTGCCATGACTCCGTGGATCTTACCCAGGGGGAGGATCTCGTGATCAGCGCGGTTTGGGCAAATGACGAATCCCATGCGCTCGGGATCGAATTGCTGACGGAGGGTGCCGCGGCCCCCTTGGAGAAAACCTTCTGGTCCCGACGTACCCTGGAGGATGTCCTGCCTCTACCGGAGGCCTTCACCCCGTGAACACGATGCCCTCCCACAAACCGATGCTGCATGTCGAGGATCTCACGGTGAGCTATCACCGGGTTCCGGCGATCCATCACCTTGGGTTTACCCTCGACCGGGGTCACTGCGTCGGCCTCTTCGGTCCCAATGGCGCCGGGAAATCAACGCTGCTCAAATCCATTGCCGCCCTCCTGCGTCCGGAAACGGGTCGCGTCTTGATCGAGGGGCGGGATCTGGTTGGTGCCGCCCCCCTCATCGCTTACCTCCCCCAACGCGAGTCGGTCGACTGGGATTTCCCGGTCACCGTGAAGGGACTCGTGGAGATGGGGCGCTACCATCATCTGGGACTGTTCCGCCGCTTCTCCGCCAAAGACCGCTCAGCGGTCGCCGATGCCATCGATCTCTTCGGCCTCGCCCCCATCGCCAACCGTCAGATCAAGGCCCTCTCGGGAGGACAGCAGCAACGCGCCTTTCTCGCACGGGCCTGGGCCCAGGAGGCCGATCTCTACCTGCTCGACGAGCCGTTTGCAGGACTGGACCGGACAAGCAGTGCCATCCTCGCCGCCGCGCTGCAAACGCTGAAGGACCGCGGCAAGCTCCTTCTTGTCTCCCATCATGCCCTGGCCGAGGCGCAGGAACTCTTCGACGCAGCCATCCTGCTCAACGGAGAGCTTGTCTCGTGCGGACCGGTCGCGCAGGCCCTCTCCCCCAAACATCTGGAGTGCGCCTACGGCACCGCCGTCTACTCCGGCGAACACCGCCACTCCGACCGATGATCCCCTCCCTGCTCCAAAGCCTGATCGAGCCGTTCGGCTACACCTTCATGCAGAGAGCCCTGCTTTCCTGCGCGCTGATCGGATTCACGAACGGCTTCCTCGGAACCTTCATCATCCTGCGTCGCCAGGCCCTGCTCGCGGACGCCCTCTCCCACTCACTGCTTCCCGGGCTTGCCGTGGCCGCGATCCTGATCGGCCTTTCCCCCGGGGGTCTCCTGCTTGGTGGACTCGTGGCTGCGCTGCTCGTGGCCTTGGGCGGCCAGCTCATCGCCCGGAATTCCCGTCTCAAGGACGAGACGGCCGTCGCCTCGCTCTACATCATCGCCTTTGCACTCGGCATCATCCTGATCCGTTTTGCCAAGGTGAAGGTCGACCTGACGCACTTTCTCTTTGGAAACATCCTCGGTGTGGGTGATGGGGATCTCTGGATCGCCTACGGGTCGGCCTTCCTGACCCTGACTCTTCTGGTGATCTTCCAGCGACCGCTGCTGCTTACCCTTTTTGATGCCACCGTCGCCAAGGCATCCGGCATCAGGGTCGGATGGATCGAGGCGGGATTGCTCGCCCTCACCGTCCTGGGGTTGGTCTCCTCGCTCCAGGCGGTCGGCGTCCTTCTCTCGCTCGGCCTCCTGATCCTGCCGGCCGCGACCGCCTACCTGCTCACTGACTCTTTCACCCGGATGCTTTGGGGAGGGGCGTTTCTCGGGCTTCTCAGCTCCGTGGGAGGTCTCTTTTTCTCCTACTACGCCAACATTCCCTCCGGCCCCTGCATCGTGATGCTGCTGGCGGTCCTCCTGGCCTCAGCCTATCTCTTCTCACCCCGCTACGGGGTCATTACCCGGATGCTGCGGGGACGGCATTTGCATGCGGAGTCTCTGAAACGCTGGGAGGGTCATCAGGATCACGACCATCAGGTCCCGGGCAAGGAGTCCGGGAAATAGGGAGGAGATCATCCCGAGGCTTTCCCTGAAGGTCCCCGAGTTTTACGTTTTCCATTTACCATGACCGAAGCAAGCCACCATGCCTCCGCCGCCCCGATCGGGGTTTTCGATTCCGGGATCGGCGGGCTCACCGTGGTCGCGGAGTTGCGCCGGGCCCTTCCCGGGGAAAGCATCCTCTATCTCGGCGACACGGCACGCGTTCCCTACGGGGGAAAAAGCAGGGAGACCGTGACGCGCTACAGCAGGGAGATTTCCGATCTCCTCCTCGCAGAAGGGGCAGGGATGATCGTCGCGGCCTGCAACACCGCCTCGGCTCTGGCCGTCTCAGAAATCGCAGGCGACTATCCCGTTCCGATGGTCGGGGTGCTGGAACCCGGCGCCGCGGCCGCCGTCAAGGCAACCCGGAGCGGAAACATCGGCGTCATCGGAACGCGCGCCACCATCGGCAGCGATGCCTACGCCGCGGCGATTCGCAGGATCAATCCGGATCTCCGGGTGATCTCGACCTCCTGTCCGTTGCTTGTGCCGCTGATCGAGGAGGGACTCTTCGAGGATCCCATCACCGATGCCGTCCTGCGGCGCTATCTCGAACCGATGCTTGCTCAGGGAATCGACACGCTCGTGCTCGGCTGCACCCACTACCCGCTGCTCAAGGCCGCCATCGCCTCCATCTGCGGCGACGGGGTGACCCTCGTCGATTCCGCCGAGAACTGTGCCCTGACCGTGCGGCGGATTCTCGGTGAGAGAAAAGACTCACCCGTTCGTCCCTCGCGTCTTGACATCCTCCTCACCGATTCCTCTGAAGGCTTTCTCAGGCTTGCCGAAAAATCGCTCGATCTCAGGATCGACTCGATCGGCGTGCGCAGCCTCGGAAACTGAAGCTTGGGACTGAAGTCGAGGGAAGAGGGGCGATCCCGGAGAGCCATAGGAAGAACCAAGACCTCGCGGACCGCCGAACATCCAAAGAGCCCGCAGCGGATGGTGGTTGCCGCCCGAGCAACCTCTTCAACCGCCATGACTCAGGACTGTTCAGGGCGCGATCGTCTCCACGTAGGCGAACTTCCCGTCCTTCACCTGCAACATCACGGCCGGCTTTGTCGGATTGCGGCGGGCATCCAGGGTGATCTTTCCTGTCACTCCGGGGAAATCCTTGGTTGCCGCGATTGCCGCGTTCACCTTGGAGGGATCGGTGGTTCCGGCGCGCCTCATGGCATCGGCGAGAAGATACAGGGAGTCATATCCAAGGGCCACCATGGCGTCGGGATCGGCGTTGTATTTGGCTCGGTAGGCCTTCACAAAATTCACGACCTTCGGGTCGGTGCTCTGGCTGGAGAAGTGATTGGAGAAGTAGCACCCCTCGACCGCGGCACCGCCGACGCCGACAAGCTCCGTGGAGTCCCATCCGTCACCGCCGATGAAGGGAACCGTGATGCCGAGTTGGCGCGCCTGGCGGATGATCAGCGGAGCCTCCGTGTAATAGGCCGGCAGGAAAATGACCTGGGGATTATCGGCCTTGATCGCCGTCAACTGGGAGCTGAAATCCTTGTCTCCTCCGCTATAACTTTGCTGGCCGGTGATGGTTCCGCCCTCCTTCAGGAACTGCTCCTTGAAGCTCTTGGCAAGACCCAGGCTGTAATCCTTGGAGACGTCGACGAGGATCGCCGCCTTTTTCGCGCCGAGCTTGCCGGCAAACTTGGCGCAGACCGTGCCCTGGAACGGATCGATGAAGCAGACCCGGAAGATATGGTCACCCGTCTCGGTCACCTTCTCGTTGGTCGATGCCGGGGAGATCATCGGGATGCCGCTGCGCTGCGCGATCGGCGCGGCCTCCAGGGAGCGGCCCGAGGCGACCTCGCCGATCAGGGCGACCACCTTGTTGCGGGTGATGAGTTCGCGGACCGCCGTCGAGGTCTCCCCCGGCTTGGACTGGTTGTCCTTGGTGATGATGCGGAGCGGTTGACCGAGCACTCCCCCTGCACCGTTGATCTCTTCAAGGGCCAGTTGGACCCCCTTGTCCGTGCTCTGGCCGAAGGTGGCCTGCGCACCGGTCAGGGAAGCGAACTGTCCGACGGCGATACCGGTTTCCTGCTTTTTGGAGCAGGAGGAAAACGCCATCACCATGGCTAGGAGTGAAAGGATGCCGGAGGGAAGTCGTGTCGTCATGCTTGGCAAGCTAGCGCGCCGGGATTGCTTCCGTCATCCCTTTTGTTCAACCGGGGTGGGGATGCCACGCCCCCTCCCCGCTTGCCCTGAAGGATGTCAGAACAGGCTCCGCTGCGCCTCGGGATCAAGGAATCCCTCCACTTCTGCCATCTCAGGGGGGCCATGCAGGGGAGCTTCCAGGAGCGGCATCCGGTGATGCCCAAACCTCAACGCTTCAGGTGGCGTCGCCGCCCGTGTCACGATTCTGACGATGGGCACGGACTCACGGCGTTCCATTACGCCGCGCAGGACAAGCCCCGCGGGAACGTCATCCCAGACCAGTTTCCGGCTCTCATCGGATCGCTCCGCAAAACGGGCGACGGGAAGATCCAGAAGCACGCCCCCCTTGCGCTCCCACCAGTCCAGAATCTCGTTGCGGGCAAAACCTGCCCAGACCGGACGCACAACTCCCTCGCGACTCAGGGCAATCACTTCACGGCCCGGTTTGAAGATCCTGCCCCGGAACTCAAAGGTGGCGCACATGGAGAGAAGGGAGAGGAGAAAGGCTGAATGCTAAAAACCGAGTCGAGGGTCGGGAAGTCGAGAGACGAAAGCAAGGAACGGAGGTTTCACGCAACGGACGCAAAGGTCGCCAAGGAATTGTTGGGTGTAAAGCCGCGAGGGATCACACAAAAAACGATCCCATGAAAGTTTTTGGAAGCGCCCGATCTTTCTCTCGACACTCGACTTCTCGTCTCTCGACTTTCCGTTCAGTCCCTTCCTTTGCGGTCTTTGCGCCCGTTACGTGAAATATTTATCCGCTTTGCCGCGTTATCGCGGCATGCCGGTCGAACTGAAGTTCTCATCCCTCAAAATGGATTGGGTGAACCTTGGTTTGTTGTGGCGGAAGGGGAGGGATTATCCTTGCTCCGCAAGGCTCTGGATATTGGCTTCGCGTCTCCGGTTATGCCGCTGATCGCGGCATGCCAGTCGAACTGAAGTTCTCATCCCTGGGAAAATGAGTTCCTGTCCTGCGGACAGTTGGCGGAAGGGGAGGGATTCGAACCCTCGGTGGGAATTACCCCACGTTCGATTTCGAGTCGAGTGCCTTAAACCAAGCTCAGCCACCCTTCCTGAAAAATTGGTCCATTACCCTAATGCGCGGACCGTCGAGGTCAAGACATGGTCTTTAGAAAGCACTGATCAAAAACTCCGCCGCAAGGCGGTGGCAGGGGTGCCGTTAACGACTCCAGTTCAAGGCACCCTTCTTGATGGCGTAGATATATCCCGCCAGCAGGATGACCGTAAAGGTGAGGAGCGTCCAAAGAATCTGGGTGCCGAACACCTTCAGGAAATCCTGATAAACAACGGCCCAAGGGTAGAGGAAGACGATTTCGATATCGAAAAGGATGAACAGCATCGCCACCAGGTAGAACTTGACACTGAAGCGGGGCTGGGGGCCGGGTTCGGGAAGCATTCCGCACTCATAGGGAACATCCTTCACCCCCGTGCGGCGTCCAATCCGCCCCAAAAGGAGACTGCCAACCCATGTGGTCAGTGCAAATCCGATACAGACGACGATGTGAAGGAGTAGGGAGCCGTAGTCTGCTGCCGTGGATTCCATGGACGCTAAAGGATGGGTGATTGTAAAACCGGTGAAGCTTGAAAGGAATAAGCCTTATTTCTTAGCCGCCTTCTTGGGGGCAGCCGGCTTGGTCTTGGCCTTGACCGCTGCCTTCTTCACCGGAGCCTTCGCAGGCGCGGCTTTTTTGACGGGGGCTGCCTTCTTCACCGGGGCGCTCTTGGCAACGGGTTTGGCGGGGGCCGCTTTGGCGGCGGGCTTTTTCGGAGCAAGCTTGGCGGGTTTGGAAACCACGGGTACCGGGGGAGTCACGGGACTGGCATCGGCAGGAACAAGGGCGTTGGCAAGGGAAGCAAGGCCCTTGTACTTCTTGCCGTTCTTCTTGACCATGTTGCGGGAAACAAGATGCTGAAGCTTCTCGTAGGCACGCAGACGGAGCATCTCCTCGCCGCCGCTTGCGGCATTGCGCTTCTTGAGACGGTCGTGGACGATGTCAAAGAGTTGCTTGAATTCAAAGGAGGCTCCCTTCCTTGT
>JACCDS011976103.1_pt1 | contig 10286 bp, 13 predicted proteins | sample 7446441 | NCBI WGS metagenome assembly JACCDS01 (sample SAMN15323445, study PRJNA562643) | freshwater metagenome | isolation source: river surface water | place: USA:Blue River Watershed | collected 2017-08-17 | reverse complement strand
GCTGCGTCCATGTGCATGGTGTTTTTTTGCATGAGCTCATTAATAAAAAGCCCTTGCTTTGCGGTGATTTGCGTAGAAATAGTAACCTGGTCACCATAACTTGAACGTATTGCCGCCAAATTCATTTCGTTAGGAGAAATCAAATACGAAGCACCTGTTTCAATTTTTATCGTGACAGCTGCATTATCTCCAATTTTTGGGGACGAGATATAATAAATTTCATTCGCTTCGGTTTTAACTATGGTACCGGCAGAAAGAATCGTATCAGCCAAATTGGACGCATTTATGGATATTATCGGAAGTTTTGCGTAATTATAATTCACATCACCTATTTTCCTCCAGGCAATAGTATCATATGAAAAATTTTTCACGCCATCACCCTCAAGAATATTTACAACGGATTCTGCCCGACTTAATGCTAGGGATTGAATGTAATCCTGGTACTCTTTTAGAGAACTCACTTCAGAGAAAACTTTATCGACACGACTAACTGAAATTTTTACTGGTGTGATACCCGAATCACTAATCATCATAAATATTTCAGATTTGCCTTCATATGAGAAAGGTCTGTTATAAATTATGTTACCTGACTGATCCTTCGGAATCTCGCCAGAGGGCAGAGTCAATATTGGTACAATGTCGCGCAAAACTAGCCAAGAATCAGTAGCCGCACCAGGAATTTTGAAAGTAAGTTTTGACGCTTCTGTGGGTTTTGCACCAAATGTCTGATCAATCCAAGACTGGAGCTGAACAAGTTTATCTATATTTGATAAAGATGCATTCGAGGAATAAACATCAAACCCAGCGCTGGCAAGTGTACTTACATCCAGAGAAGCAGGCGGTAGGATCTTTCCTGACACTATATCCATTGCCGAAAAATTTACAGGGGTAAATTGCGCCGAATGATCACGCAATTTAAGTAGGTTTTCCACCATTTCATCAAGTACTTTTGTTTGCTCAGCTAGCCCCTCGCCCATTGCAGAACCAATTTCTGCGAGTGTGCCAACGGCTGTCGCATGCAGGAGCCGGCCATGATCATCAGAGAGGCTCCAGGCAGAATTTTTTTCATAATCAACAATTATCTTGAAATCTGCCATTGGGGTTTCCTCTAGCAATTTAATTAAAATACTCAAAAAACAAACCAATATCAGACAGCAACGAAATTTCTCCTTAAAACATCACACCCCATTTATATTTGATTTTTCTTTTCTAGCATAATCATCATCTTCAATTAAATAGTTCGGGGACATGGCTTTATCATGCAAGCGGGGGTCAGATTTTTCAATCAACAATTGAGGGTCATCTATCAGCGAATAATCATTCTTTGGAAGCGATATATCCTCGATTAATTTATTATTTTCAATTTTATTTTTCTTGAACTCGGATGAAATAGCCAATAAATCTGGTTTGTACTCATCGCGATCATCAAAAAAATCCAACTCCGCATCATTTTCAAATTGAGAAAGTGGAATTTTTTTAACCGATTGTGACTTGTTTTCAGCTTGAATACGTGCTTCTATCTGCCCCGAAATTTTTGCCTTTAGGAATTGGCGCTCTCTAATCAAAATTTGTTCAAGCTTGAATGCGGCATTCGATATTTCAAAAATAGCAATGTCAATTTTTTCAGCAATTTTGAGCTGGTCTCTCGTGAATACTTCCGATAACTCTTGCTTCTTGTCAGCTTCATCCGAAGCTTTTTTAATAAAATTCAATTCGAATGAAATCTGCGTCCCCGCCTCAAGAAGCATCTCTTGCAATTGCGCAGTCGATCCACTCAAATTATCCAAAGTCGTACGCAGATTGGCATAATCAACAAACACTGTATACCGTGTTTCGCTTGTGACCTTCCCAGCCATATCTTTAGTGAGATTGCTATGTGTAACGCTGCCTGGATATTCAGTATTGAGAGTTTTAGGAAAATTCGAAATATTACCTAAGGCATCTACACTAAACCAGCTTAAAGTTCTTATTATTGTTTTGCCATCCTTATTATCAATCTCAGTAAGCACAGGAATTTCATGACGAAAATTTATGTACACACCACCTTTGGTCAATTCGGTGACCGTCGACATTGCATCTACTAAATTTTCGCCTAATACGGGTCCGTCTTTATTAAAAAAATCTTTTAATGTAACTTCAGTTTTAGAAATCTGATCCAAGCGCGTAATCGAAATGGGAGTGAAATTTTCTAATACACGTGTTCTTACGAGCGCCGCAAGCTCTGAAATTTTCGCGTATTGATCTAAAATTGGCTTTGCAGATTGAATCCCACTCATTGCAAATTTTCTAAATACATCGGCCTGAAACAGCTCCAATGCAAGAGTGAGATTTATCACTTCATCTGTACTGGTAGGGGGTAATTCTACTGCCATACCTATTGAAGGAATCGGATAAGCCATTATCGTCCTCAGATTTAAATACAATCCCCTATTCGATTTCGTCGCAATTGATAATTTTTATTTTTGCATTTATTGACAGCATCTTCAGCCGCTTCGCGTATTTCATTAAGCGATCGTTGCACTTCCATTTCAACGTTTCGACGCTCGTCGTCGGTCAGGTACCGACGCATATAGTCTTCAACCACTTCATTAGTAATGCCGAGAGATCGTTGAGTCTCAGCAACTTTTTTAAGTGCGATCTCTGCATTCTCAATGATGCGCCTTGCGTCATTGATTGCATTATTAATGTTTTCGAAAACAGATTCATCACTCATAGATAATTTTCGCGGGAGGTTTTGCGTTTTGTAACAGACAATGCTCCCAGGTTCCAGAGGGAAAATCTATTGGGAACAATGATTTCGACTAAGTAACCAACTGACATTCCATAAGTAATTGCGGTTACAGAATGAAAACCTCAGATCAAAGCAGCCTAATCGGTGCCGCTCGAAGCTCTGCAACCTACGTCGCCAGGAACAACCAAGTTTTGAGAGGATCTCTCGATGGAGCAACTGTCAGGTATCAGCCCATAGAGGAAGACATAGATGACAAACTTGAGATCGAGTACCAACGAAAAATTATCGGCCTAGAAGCACCAGATCTAAATTTAATGCGGATCGCATTAAATTATCAGACTGCCAAAACCCAAAAAGGCACAGCCAAGTCCGAGGTAGAACAATTTATACGAACGCTTGGGAATTCTAAAGCTTCAGCTGATCTAGCAAAAAAAATCCTTCAGAAATTTCTACGCGACGAACCACTCCCTAGGCCGGGGAAATCGTTAATGGATTTGGCAAATTTTCAATCTGCTCTCCAGCGAATTAATGCAGCACTCGAGGGAACAGACGAAGAATTTGTTGCGTGGATGTCGCCACTCAAATATGAAGTGCACGATTTAATGTCTTTTGCGCAAAAATTACAAAATGCAGGCGACGATAAAACGCAAATACATTCATTATTAGAGGATTTTTCTGAGCTACCTGATGATAAAGAAGAAGTTGCTAAAGAATTTGCAACTACGAGATTCGATCTAAGCAAACTAAAACGCAAACTTCGCGACGTACAAAATTTACCTGTATTGGACGACCACGCGAAAACATCAATTAAAGAGAAAATCCAGGATGAAATAAGCGAATTACAGGCAATACATGGTAGTCATCTTCAAGGTCTTAAAAATCTTCTAGATAAAGCAGGAGGAATGGCAAATCGAGAACTTGCAGAATCCTACGATACGCTGCTTCACTCACCAACAACGGGATTCACTTCTACTGCAGAAGCGCTACTTGCAAAACATTCAGACAATGTTTTAATAGAAACCGTGATACCTTTGTTTGAAAAGACACTATCGCATGAATTGCAATTAAGTGATGAGCTGCGTTCAGTTGACAAAGAAAGACTTTTTGCAACCTTATCAGACATTCAAAATATGCGCATATTAAAAACAATTATAGAAAAAACAAATATATTCTTATCATCCTTTGGACGGATGTATGGAATTTTCAGCAAATAAATCCCACCTTAATTCAAAAACTTTATTAATTTCAATATTAAAAACAATTCATTCTGGATGGACACCTCCTTCACATTTTGAATTAATGGCTCGTGAACTAGGCATTCCCGATGGAGCATCATTGATTTTTTTTCTTACTGGAGTTATGCAAATAATTCGAGAAATTCCCACCAAAGTATTTAATGACACAACAGTCCGTTCTGCACTACTTGAATCGATTCAAACAGCGTTAGACTCTGCAATTGAGCGAGAAGAAATACGAATTTTTGACGAAAACAATACAGGTAAATAATAATCCTATGGATTGGTCAGAACGCGTCGTGGCTGAATTTGGTCAACAAATTAAAATGCCAGGCTTAACGTTGAATGAAGATGGGCGCTTACAGCTTCTTCTTGACGAAGAAAAAATCATTGGAATGATCAAGCTATCTGAAATTCCCATACCAGAATTTATTATCTATGTATCGCAGCCATGTTCTTATATATCATCAACGCAACTGAAGAAAATTTTAAAATCCTCAAACTTTCGAAATTCTCCAGACTGGCCGCAACAAGTTGCTTTGTCAAATAAATATATATTTCTCGCATTAAGATTACCACAACGAGCAATCTCAATTTCATCACTCAATCAAGCAATATCCACACTAAAAATTAATATGTTAAATATTTTATCGTAATCACGTTCAAAAACAATCAGATATTTGCAAAAAAATATATAAAATACATATATATTTTTAAGCAAGAAATATTGGATTTGGCAATTTCTCCTCGTCCAATTTATTCATCCTCATGTATCTTGTATCAAGCCATTTTCGACCATGCCAAGTAATTTCAGTCATTTTTGAAAGCAATTGAAATCCATCAAGTATCGAAATTTTCATTGGAAGCATGTAGAGCAATTTTGCGCTAGGAATATCTATTGAAAACGCAGATCCGTCCAATTCCGCAAGTACACTATTCATTTGCAGTAATTGTTCCAAAATTAATTCTTTTTGTTCCGATGGAATCTCGCCGAATGTGCACTCTATAAGCACTCTGTCGGATCGGAATCGTAGTGAGTGGACCACGGAAAAATCAAAATTTCCGTACATCATTTCCATGGCAAGCTCCTCGCCCGGATCAGCGTCCAGTTCTCGAAATGAATAACCCAATGCTGAGCGCAGTTCATCAACGATTTGTAAAAATCGTTCCCTGTATGATATTTGAGTTAGGTTTGACATTGAAATCCCATAATATCAAGCCAGGAATGCATGTAATACGTCAATTGAATCGTTTTTCAAACTATATGTCGGATCAAAGAATCGAGCCTCCCAATCACATGAATCACGTGTCATACGCAGCATATCCTCAATCAAATCCAGCGCCGAAATTCTATCAAGGTCTCTTGAATTCATTAAAATCAGCTCTCGATTTTCAGGAATAAATCCATACCAATCTGAATGCTCCCTAAGATTTATTGAATTTTGATGCATTAGCATTTCCATACCACGAACAGCGTGACGCTGAGGAATCGTGCCGAGCTTGCACATTACTCTTATCCGATCGTTTAGCTCTCCAGGTGTATGGAGAAGTTCAAAAAAAATCCCGTTGAGTTCTAATTCCATAGCTAAAGGCAAGCTATCTTCGTGAAGCATAGTCGGGACAGAAAACCCGAGTTCTCGAAAAATTTGTTCGGAAATTTCAATAAATTTTTGCCGAAATTTTATATTGTTTTTATCCAGATGAATTTCATTATCCATAATTAACAATTTACCTTGCCGATTATTTTTCTATTTCACATATTTTGTATATTCTCCACCTACAGATGCAACGCTTCGATTTTTATCTTGAACACCAAATACCTTTTGGAAGGTCATATGTAATGCATTTATTTGGGAACACATGCTCGATTCAACTCTTCCAACTTCAGATTCTACAATGCAAGCATCGTGCTCCAATGTTGCATCGGCAATCAAATTAATATACTCGATGGTAGGAAATTCAGATTTTAGCTTATCTAAATTTTCAGAAAAATATTCACATTGCGACGGGTGTACCTTTACAGTAATCATAGTTTGGTTTCGAATTATAGCAAGTGAGCTTTTTACCACTGCGAAGATTTGCTCTCGATCTGTGTAATTCGATATTATTTTTTTGACGGCATCTAGTACTAGATCCACCATTTGTGTTTCGACCTTCGAAAAATAGTCTACTGTCTGGCTCACAATCGCAATCATGTTTGCGCTTTGCTCGAGTTTGGCCTGCTCCTTTCCATCCTCATACCCTCGAATTCTTTCTTTCTCGTATGTCGCTTGTGCTTTAATAATAATTTCTTCTCTTTCACTATTTGCCTTTTCAATTATTCTGCTTGCGCAATTAAATGCCCAAAAATCTACGGATTTTATTATTTTGTTCGCAGATTCCGGCTTTGGCACGTTTCCATGACTCCTTTCTACAAATGCCATTCTTTCCTCGAAATATCTAAGATGGTGGAGGTCAATCGAAATGCCTTAGTTGGATCGATATCAAAAGAATTTATAAGCGGAGGAATTTTTAGTCTTAGCCGTATGGCAACGGAATCAGGCATTATATCAATCGCAGAATTAAGAAGGCTGTAACCGGCTGCTTCTGGTGATGTGATTGGAGCATCAAAGTCCTTAAAATTAACTCTTGGTAATAAAGATGTGCTGCTTAGGGCGAATTCGTAAGCATTATTTCCAATTAACTGCTTCCAGAAAATAACATTACTTCTTGACAAGCTCGCACGGATTTTATCAAGCATGATTACAGCGCCCACATATCGAGCCAATTGCATTAGCTGATGATTTGAAAGCAGTGCAATTCGCCATGAAATGTGATCAGGCTCCACAAACGGCTTAGGCAATCCGATTTTTTTCAATATAATCGAGGATAATGAATTCCAAGATCGAGGAATATCCCACACCGCGGCTGGAATTTCATGAAGAAAATCGTTTCTTTTGTCTGGATGAAGATAAATGGCAGGCATGAAATTAAAAAGCATTATTGGATGCAGTTTTTCATTTCCAGTTGACAACAAAAATTGCAGTTCGTCCATACAACTATGTCTGTGGTGCAGAAGGAATAGATTTTTGGACTGCGGAGTTTGTGTCTGAGTTGCTCCGTTTAGCGCGCCGCCAAAATATAATAGCTGCCGTCATGCACGCCAACAAAATTATGGTTCCAATTACTCCAACAATCATAGTTCGCATATTTGTATCGACCAATTTTGTTGTATTTTCAGATTTAATTTTTAGTGCAATTTCTTTTAATGCATTAGTATTTGATTGATGTGTTGGCGGAAGATCTTCGTTCTTTTTTTCACCAAAATCTTTCGACTGCCGAACCATGGACGTTAACATCACCACCGTTACCTTGTCTGCTGAGAGGCCAGGAATGCTGTTTGATACAAGCCGTTTAATTTGTGTGATCGAATCGTCCAAAATAATTCCTGGCTTGTGCTTAATAAACACTGCCGCAGACGAGGGAAGGGAAGGGTCTCCACCGCCAATTTTTTCAGGAAGAACGACGTGTACTCTTGCTTTGATAACGCCATCAATTTGAGCTAACGTTGCTGATAATTCCTGAGAGAGTGCCCATACGTACCTTGCCCGCTCCTCAAGCGGAGACGAAATCAATCCTTCCTTTTTGAAAACATCTCCCATTTTTGCAAATTGCTCTCTCGGCAAGCCTTCTGAATTAAGTATTGCGATAGCTTCAGCGACCTGAGACTGATCGACGGAGATGTTCACAAGCCCATCTTTTCCAGAAATTTTCGATGATTCAATGCCTGCACTGTGCAATGCACTCACTGCCTCATTTCCTTCAACTTCGGCAATATCGCGTAATAACTCTACTCGGTTTCCACAGCCAAGTAGAAAAAGGGACAAGACAGCTCCAATGAGTAAGATGCCTATTTTTTTCATTATTGCATTTTCACAAGAGTGTCTATATTTTGGACAGCCTTTTGGACACCTTTGCTTACAACTTCAATATGTAAAGACACAACGGCAAAATCATATTGAATTTTTAAGGAATCAACTAAAGATAGCTGACCAACAGGCTTATTTATTTCTTTATGCGCCTTCTCCATATTTGCTTTAAATTCGCTTCCGATTGAATCTAGTTTTGCAACAAGCCTCTCTCCGTAAACACCAAGATTATTTTTCTTTACCTCACCAAATTCTGAAAAATTATTTACCCGATCGACCTCTTTTATTTCATCTTGCTGAATTAATTTTAAAAACTTATCGCCGTCTCTTAATACATCCCCTGTCACGAACGGTTCAGTAATATCTGATGCATTTATACTCTTTGACAAAAAATGTTCTGCGACTTGATGTAGCTCCATTTTCATCCTCAGCCCAATAGATTCTTATTTGATTCTTGCATAGATGATTGCAATATCACGAGAACTCTTTAATCTCGACAAAATGCTCAAAACGTTTATTTTTTGAGTTAAAAAATTTTTTTAGCAAATCTAAAGTGGCTTCATCAATACAAAGGGAAGCTAGTTTCTTTGCCAATCCGTATCCAGCCTCTGCCTCCCCTGAAAATTGAAGAAAAACAGCAAGCCAAGCAGTCAATTCTGAGCTATCGGGTATATTTACTAAACCACGATTTCTCAGAACCGATATAGCTTGTTCTGGATCACCAACACTGATCTTTGCCAATGCAAGCCCCAAATACCCAAATGGGCTATTGGGTCGATTTTTTATGATTCCTTCAAATATTTCTGACGCTTGTATATATAATCCTTTTCGCGCAGCCATGAAGCCAATTGCTGCTAGTAAGCGAATTTCGTTTCGCCACAAAATTTCATTTGAAACTGATTTATCTACCATCATCTCTTGTCAATAGTTGAGTAGATTTCAACATCTCTTTTAATGTTTGCGCACGTTTTTTTATCGCGCAATATTTTTCATCAATGATCGCAAACGAAATTAATGGATCAAGAACGTTCTGACATTCAGTATATTTCCCAATAACCGCAAGGCACTCAGATAGATGCATCACTGGAGTCAAATCCTCAGGATCACAAAAGTATGCAGATGAGAATGCCGAAATCGCCGCATCAAAACGCAAAGTTTTCTTACAACATATTCCATATGCCAACAAAATTCTTGGGTTCGTTGGCCGGTAAAGCATTAGCGTTTGAAATAGCCCTTGGGCAATTTCAAGCTTTCCTTGATTGAACATCGCGTATGCTATGCCATAAATAATCTCGACCTGCTCATCAGAAAACCGTGCCAACTCCGGCAATCGGCTAAGTTGTTCTTTTAGATACCGTATTTCTTCAAATGCCAGTCCGACTTCAGAGCTTACTGGACTCGTCGGATCAGGCGGAGTGGCGAACGATTTCATACAGAGTTCCTGGATATCAATGAACCCAAACTCGAACTTGTTTGCTCTATTGCAGACATCGTTCCAATCGCGGCCTTTATGGCATCACGCATAGAATTTGTGTTCTCACCTTCACCTTGATATCTTTTATTCGCTGTTTCTTTCTTTACCTGTTCCGTATCGGCGTCTGCCTGATAGTCGCTGGCTTCCTTTTTTTGTACTGCCGAAATAATTCCCCCACTTGAGTTAATCATACTAGCAATCGCTCCTGCCATTGATTGGCCAGCATTTCCTTTTGCCAAATGAATATCCGAAAAAATTCTCTGATTTTCTGAGACATCATTTTGTGAATTCGGAATTGCTTTTAATGTTTCTTGCAATCCATCCTCTTCATCAGAGTCTAAATATTTAACTCCATTGTTAACATGTGATGAATCACTTTGTGGCGAGTTTGGTTCATTGCTGGTATTAATAGGCGTCTTTGTATTATTTGATAATGTATCGATTTGATCATCGGCTTTAGCAACAAAATCTGAATTTTTTTTCCCAAAATTCTCAACTCCATCTAAACTGCTTTGTTTTGGTTGAGATATTGAATTACTTGATGTTGTAGGTACATTGGCAGTTTTCTGAATGCTTGCCGCTGAATCCATATTTTTAGTTTTGCCATTCGACCCAAGTAATGCTGTTTCTTTTTTCGCCGAACCAATAAGTGATTTTGTACTGTCCTTTGCTTTGGTAAGCGCCTTTGCAGAGTGCACCATTGAGCCAATACTTCCGCCCAGAGTTGCAATACCACTTATACCTTGAGCTATAGAAGTTGCCAATTCTGCACTCTTCTGTTTCTCATTAGCTTCTTTTCGATTTCTTGCAGCGATCTCAACTGCATGCATTTCTTCAGTATGTTGTTTTCCTTGTTCAAATTTACTCTTCAACGCCATATCCCGCATAATCTCCAAAAGCGTACGGAAAATTTCTGTCGCGTCTGCCATTAGATTTTT
>JACCDS011618217.1_pt1 | contig 10287 bp, 9 predicted proteins | sample 7446441 | NCBI WGS metagenome assembly JACCDS01 (sample SAMN15323445, study PRJNA562643) | freshwater metagenome | isolation source: river surface water | place: USA:Blue River Watershed | collected 2017-08-17 | reverse complement strand
CGTTCTATGGGTTCGAGGAAGACGCGGTGCACTTCCACCGCACCTGCGCCAACGCGCTGCAGCCCTTCGGGGCCGACAAATACCCGCGTTTCAAAACCTGGTGCGACGATTACTTCTGCAACAAGCACCGGCAGGAGCAGCGCGGCATTGGCGGCGTGTTCTACGACGATTTTTCCGAGTTGGGTTTTGACGGCGGCTTGGCCATGACGCAGGCCGTGGGAGATGCATTTCTGCACGCCTATCTGCCCATCGTGCAGCGGCGTTTGCAGTTGCCCTACGGGGAACGCGAGCGCCAGTTCCAACTCTACCGCCGTGGCCGGTACGTTGAATTCAACCTGGTCTGGGACCGGGGTACCCACTTCGGCTTGCAGTCGGGCGGGCGCAGCGAGTCGATTTTGCTGTCTATGCCGCCGGTGGTGCGCTGGGCCTACAACGAGCAACCCGTGCCGGGCACGCCGGAGCACCGGCTGGTCCACGAATTTCTGGTGCGTCGGGACTGGTTGTGAACCAGCGCCCTTTCGCCCGGCGTGTGGGCATGTTCGGCGGCGCGTTCGATCCGCCGCACGCTGCTCACCGCGCGTTGGCACAAGCGGCTTTGCAGCAGTTGGGGCTGGACGTGTTGCACATCCTGCCCACCGGCTTGGCGTGGCACAAATCCCGCACTTTGAGTGCTGCCGAGCACCGAGTGGCCATGTGCGAAAGGGCGTTTTCTGACCTGCCCGGGGTGCGCGTGGACGAGCGCGAAATCCGCCGCGCAGGTCCATCCTACACGGCCGACACGTTGACCGAGCTGAGTGCAGAATACCCTGGCGCCGAGCTGTTTTTGATGTTGGGCGCTGACCAGTTGCTGGCGTTTCGCACCTGGTCCCGTTGGGACGAAGTGCTGAAGTTGGCCCGGCTGGCCGTGGCCAACCGTCCCGTCCACCTGGGGGCGACCGACGCCCACGCTGCGACCGTTGAGACCGACTTGAGCGCTGTCGATCTGCCCTTCGTTCAACTGAACATGCCCCTGCAGGCCACCAGTTCTACCGCCATTCGGGCGCATGTGCACGGCCAGAGCCGGCGCTACCCCGATCTGGATGTGCTGGTGCCCGAAGGCGTAGCGCGTTATATTTCCGAACACCATCTTTACGAATCACCTACATGAGCGATACCGCCGCCAAGAAAAACATCCAGAAACTCCAGCGCGCCATCGTCGATGGCCTGGAGGACGTCAAAGCCCAGGACATTCAGGTGTTCAACACCGAGCTGCTGTCGCCGCTGTTTGAGCGCGTCATTGTGGCCAGCGGCACTTCCAACCGCCAGACCAAAGCCCTGGCGGCCAGCGTGCGCGACGCGGTGCGTGAAGCCGGGTTCGAGAAGCCGCGCACCGAAGGCGAGGAAAACGGCGAGTGGATCATCGTGGACTGTGGTGCGGCGGTGGTGCATGTGATGCAGCCGAGCATCCGCCAGTATTACCGCCTGGAAGAGATTTGGGGCGACAAGCCGGTGCGCATCAAGCACGCGGCCAAGGCCAAGTTTGCGCAGACCAGCGAAGGCGTGGCCGAACCGGCCCGCAAGGCGGCCAAACCCCGCAAGGCTGCTGCGGCGGCCGAGGTGCCGGCGGTACCCGCCAAGCGGGTGCGCAAGACCCAGGCTGCCGCTGTGGCCCAGGCGCCCGCCAAGAAAGCACCGGCACGCAAAGCCGCTTCCGGCACCGGTGCCGCTCGCCCGGCCGCGTCCCGTTCTGCCGCCAAGCCAGCAGCCAAGTCCACCCGTGCAGCGCCGGTGAAGGTGGTCAAGGTGGGTGGCGAGGCCAAGAAGCCGGCCGCCAAGAAAGCGGCTGCCAAGGCGCCGGCCCGCAAAGCGCCGGCCAAGGCCGCCAAGCCCCAGGCATGAAGTTGATCATCGTCGCGGTCGGGCAGCGCATGCCCGACTGGGCCCAGACCGCCTACGACGATTACGCCAAACGCTTCCCACCCGATTGCCGGGTGGAGGTCAAGACCGTCAAAACCGAGCCGCGCGGTTCCAAAACGCTGGAGACCTTGCTGGCGGCCGAGCGTGCCCGCATCGAGGCTGCGATACCCAAGGGCGCGCGCGTGGTGGCGCTGGACGAGCGCGGCACCCAGTTGACCACCGTGGCGCTGGCCAAGCACCTGCGCGACTGGCAAATGGGCGGTGACGACGTGGCCTTGATCATCGGTGGGCCCGATGGCCTGGACCCGGCGTTCAAAGCCGCCGCGCACCTGCGCATCCGTTTGTCCGACATGACCTTGCCGCATGCCCTGGCGCGCGTGCTGCTGATCGAGCAGTTGTACCGCGCGTGGTCGGTCAACGCCAACCACCCTTACCACCGGGAATGATGCTGCATGGCTGAACCGCACGAAGGCCCCTGGGTTTACCTCGCCTCTCAAAGCCCGCGCCGCCGCGATTTGCTGGCCCAGTGGGGCGTTCGCAGCGAACTGCTGCTGCCCGATGCGGACGAAGACGCCGAGGCGCTGGAGGCCGTGCTGCCGAACGAGGCACCGGCACGCTACGTGCAGCGTGTGACGCGCCACAAGCTCGACGCCGCCGTGGCGCGCTGGCAGCGCCGTGGTTTGCCCAGTGGCCCCGTGCTGTGCGCCGACACCACCGTGGCCCTGGGGCGTGAAATTCTGGGGAAACCGGCCTCCAAGGCGGACGCGTGCCGCATGCTGCAAGCCCTGGCTGGCCGCCGTCACCAGGTGCTCACCGCCGTGGCCGTGGCCCACCGGGGAGAGGTTTTTCAGGCGCTGAGCCGCTCGCAGGTGGAGTTTGGCGACTGGTCGGCGGCCGACATCCAGCGCTACGTGGACACCGGCGAGCCCATGGGCAAGGCGGGCGCCTACGGCATCCAGGGGTTGGCGGGGTTGTGGGTGCGACGCATCAGCGGCAGTTACACCGGCATCATGGGGCTGCCTGCGTTCGAGACGGCACAGGTGCTGCGCGCCGCCGGGCTGCGTCTGCTGTAATCACCCTATGGCTCAAGACATTCTCATCAACTGGTCCCCGCAGGAAACCCGCGTCGCGGTGGTGGAGCAGGGCGCCGTGCAGGAAGTGCACATCGAACGCACGCTGGAGCGCGGGCTGGTGGGCAACATCTACCTGGGCAAGGTGTCGCGCGTGTTGCCGGGCATGCAGTCGGCCTTCATCGACGTGGGGCTGGACCGGGCGGCGTTCTTGCACGTGGCCGATCTGTTGCCCAACATCACCGCGCGTCATGCTGGCAAGGACAAGGCGCCTTTGGTGGCCAGCGGCCAGCCCGCCGCCGACGGGGCGCCCACCGTGACCGCGCCCGCCACGGCGGCGGTGCTGCCGATCGAACGGCAGATTTTCGAGGGCCAGGCCCTGATGGTGCAGGTCTTGAAAGACCCGATCGGCACCAAAGGCGCCCGGCTGACGGCGCAGATCAGCATTGCCGGGCGCCTGCTGGTGTTTCTGCCGCAGGACAAGCACATTGGCGTATCCCAGAAAATTCCCTATGCTCAGCGCGAGGCCTTGCGCCAGCGCCTGGTGGCGCTGACGGCCGAAGGCGGTGGCGGCTTCATTTTGCGCACCAACGCCGAAGACTCGACCGACGAGGAGCTGGCAGAGGACATCACCTACCTGCGCAAAACCTGGGCGGCCATCAAGGCCGGTGCCACGCGGCAGCCGCCCGGCACCCTGTTGCACCAGGATTTGACGCTGATGCAGCGCGTGCTGCGCGATCTGGTCAGTGCGCAGACGCAGGCCATTCAGGTGGACTCGAAAGAGCAGTTCGACCTGCTGCAAACCTTTGCCCGCGAATACATGCCGGGCACGCTGGACCGCATGGCCCGCTACAGCGGCGAGCGCCCGATTTTTGACCTCTACAACATCGACGAAGACATTGCGCGGGCATTGGGTCGGCGGGTGGACCTGAAGTCGGGGGGGTATCTGGTGATTGACCAGACCGAGGCGTTGACCACGGTGGACGTGAACACCGGCGGTTTCGTGGGGGCGCGCAATTTCGACGACACGGTGTTCCGCACCAACCTCGAAGCCGCACAGGCCATCGCGCGGCAACTGCGCCTGCGCAACCTGGGGGGCATCGTTATTGTCGATTTCATTGACATGGTGCGCGAGGACCACCGCGACGCGGTGCTGGCCGAGTTCCGCAAGCAGGTGGCGCGCGATCGGGTCAAGACCATGATCGGCGGTTTCTCGCAACTGGGGTTGCTGGAAATGACGCGCAAGCGCACCCGCGAGTCGCTGGCGCACATGCTGTGCGAACCCTGTCCAGCTTGCGCTGGCAAAGGTGACGTGAAAACCGCGCGCAGCGTGTGTTACGACATCCTGCGGGAAATTTTGCGCGAGGCGCGAGCCTTCAACCCGCGCGAGTTCCGCGTGGTGGCACCGCCGCAGGTGGTGGAGTTGTTTCTGGACGAGGAAAGCGCCCACCTGGCCGGCTTGAGCGACTTCATCGGCAAACCGATTTCGCTGCAAAGCGAAAGCTCCATGACCCAGGAGCAGTACGACATCGTGCTGCTCTGAGCGACGGCTGTTTCAGCCCTCCAGGCTGTCGCGGCCCTGTGCTTGAGCCTTGAGCCGCGCAAACAGCCCGTTGGCCGCCAGCAATTCGGCGTGGCTGCCTTGCTCCACAATTCGCCCGTCGGCCAACACCACCACCCGGTCGGCGTGTTCGATGGTGGACAGGCGGTGCGCGATGATCAGCGTGGTGCGCCCCACCATCAGCCGAGCCAGGGCATCTTGCACCAGGCGTTCCGATTCGTTGTCCAAAGCCGAGGTGGCTTCGTCCAGAATCAGGATGGGGGCATTTTTGTAGATCGCCCGGGCGATGGCCAGGCGCTGGCGCTGCCCGCCCGACAGTTCGGTGGCGTTGTGGCCGACCAGGCTGTGCACGCCCTGCGGGAGTTTGTCCACCAGCTCCCCCAGGTTGGCCGATTGCAGGGCTGCCAGCACCCGTGTCTCATCCATAGCCTGGCCCAGCGCCACGTTCGCGGCCAAGGTGCCGTTCAGCATCACCACGTCCTGGCTGACCATGGCGAACTGGGCGCGCAGGGCCGGCAAAGCCCACTGCGGCAGTGGCACACCGTCGAGCCGGACCTCGCCTTGGTGGGGCTCCACGAAGCGGGGCAGCAGGTTCACCAGGGTGGTTTTGCCCGAACCCGATGGCCCCACCAGCGCCAGCACCTCGCCGGGTCGAACCGAAAGCGTCACCTGGCTCAGCGCAAAGCCGTCTTTGCCGGCGTACCGCACGCTCACCTGGTCGAACTCGATCTGCCCTTGGGTGCGTTCTGCGTGGTGCGTGCCGTCTGGTTGGGCACGGGTCTGCTCGATCAGGTCCAGCCCGCGCTCCAGCGCCACCAAACCCCGGGTGATGGTGCCGGCAATGTCGGCCAACTGGCGGATCGGGGTGATCAGCATCAGCATGGCGGTGACGAAGCCGACGAAGCCGCCCACGGTGGCGCCAGAGCCACTCTGCCACAGCGCCACCATGATCACCGCCGACAGCGCAGCGGCTGCCAGCAACTGGCTCAGCGGCGTCATGGCCGAGCCTGCAATGGTGGCCTTCATGGCCAGACGGCGCAACGAGCTGCTGAGCTGCTCAAAGCGCTCGGCCTGCTGCTGCTGCGCACCGTGCAGGCGCACCATTTTGTGCGCCAGCACGTTCTCTTCCACCACGTAGGCCAGCTCGTCGGTGGCGTGCTGGCTGCTGCGGGCAATGTGGTACAGCCGTTTCGACAGCAGCCGCATGACCCAGGCCAGCGGCGGGAACAGCAGCAGCACGATGAGCGTGAGCTGCCAGTTGAGGTACAGCAGGTAGCCCAACAGCGCCACGATGGTCAGCACCGTGCGTACCGTGGTCAGCAGCGCGCCCACCAGCACCGTGGTGCCCGACTGCACCTCATAGACCAGTGTGTTGGACAACTTGCTGGCGCTCTGTTCGGCAAACAGCGTCAGGTCGGCCAGGTTCAGCCGTTCGAACATGGCTCGGCGCAGCGCCACCATGCCGTGGGTGGCGGTGTGGTTGAGGCCGTAGTTGCTCAGGAACGTGGCCACGCCGCGCAGCGCGAACAGGCCCATCAGGGCGGCGGGCACCATCCACAGCGGAAAAGCGTCGGTCGAAAAACCCTGGTCCAGTAGCGCCTTGAGCAGCGCGGGAATCGCCGGCTCGGTCAGCGCGGCCACGATGGTGCCCACGAACGCCAGCAGGACGCCGCCTTTGGCATGGCGGAAGTACGGCCAGAGCCGACCGATCCGGCGGGGCAGTGACAAAGGCGGAGTGGGCGTGGGCAAACTCAAGTGCAGGGCGGCCGTGAAAATGATCTGTGCTGGCCGGGAAACCTTTTGAAACCAAAAGGACACTGAAGGCCAACGGCTGTCCGGTATTATCAACGCCGTTGTCTTTCCCGCTCTCGCCTGCACCCTGGCTCCGCTTTACCTATCGTTTGCCCCATGCCGATTGTTTCGTCTGTTGTTTTCCCGAATGTGCTGAACCGTCGCAAATGCTTGGCGGGTCTGGGCGTGGCGCTGAGTGCAGCGCCGCTGACGTCTGCTTGGGCACAGTTCCGGGTCGAGGTGTCGGGCGTTGGCATGCAGCAGATTCCGTTTGCGGTGGCCCCGTTCCGGGTGGTGGCGGGCGCGCCGCAGGATGTACCCGCCATCGTGCGTGCCGACCTGGAGCGCAGTGGCCAGTTGCGCCACGTCACTGGGAGCAGCGCGGTGCTGGACGAAATGGCACGACCCGACCTGGCGCCCTGGCGCGAACGGGGTGCCGACGCACTGGTCACCGGCAGCGTGTCTCGCCTGGCCGACGGGCGTTTTGATGTCCGCTTCCGCCTCTGGGACGTGGTGCGCGCGCAAGACCTGGGCGGCGTCAGCTACCCCGTGGCCGCCGGCGACTTGCGTTTGGCCGCGCACCGCGTGGCCGATTACGTGTACGAAAAACTCATCGGCGATCCGGGGGTGTTTTCCACCCGCATCGCTTACGTGTCCAAACAGGGGGAGCGGCACCAGTTGTGGGTGGCCGATGCCGATGGCGAGAACGCGCAGGCCGCTCTGGCCAGCCCCGAACCCATCATTTCACCAGCCTGGTCGCCCAACGGCGCGCAACTGGCCTACGTGTCTTTCGAGTCCCGCAAGCCAGTCATTTACACCCACGAGGTGACCACCGGACGCCGCCGCCTGCTGGCCAGTTTCCGAGGCTCTAACAGCGCACCCGCCTGGTCCCCTGATGGCCGGCAAGTGTTGGCCACCCTGACGCTGGGCGGCAGTTCTCAGATTTACGCGCTGGACGCCAACGGCGGCCAGCCCCAACGCCTGACACAGACCGCTGGCATCGACACCGAGCCCGCGTTTTCGCCCGATGGCAAGCAAGTCTATTTCGTCAGTGACCGGGGCGGCTCGCCGCAGATTTACCGCATGTCGGCCAACGGGCGCGATGTCAGCCGGGTCACGTTCGACGGCAACTACAACATTTCCCCGGCCATCAGCCCCGACGGCCGTTGGATGGCCCACGTGGCCCGGGTGTCTGGCGCCTTCAAGTTGCGGGTGATGGAATTGGCCACCGGCACGCTGCAAACCCTGACCGACACCACCGCCGACGAAAGCCCGAGTTTTGCGCCCAACGGCCGCCTCATCATCTACGCCACCAAAGTCCAAGGGCGGGAGGCGCTGATGACGACCACCCTGGATGGCCGCATCAAAACCCGCCTGGCCAGCGTGCCAGGCAGCATCCGCGAGCCCGATTGGGGCCCCTTCCTGCGCTGAATTAAGATACTCGTCCTTTTCTGTCCTGTTCCAACCCGCTGTCTGATTCCATGAGCTCGAAATCCACCGTTCCGTTTTCCATTTCCGCTGGCCGCATGGGTCACGCACCTGTGCGCGCTGGTCTCGCCGGCCTGCTGGTCGCCGCCTTGCTGGCCGGGTGTGGCTCCAGCGTGAAGCTGGATGAGAATGTGCCCGTGTCCGATCGCACGGGGGTGCCCGCCGGTGCCGTGGGCGGCGCGCAAGGCGCAGGCGCCAACGCCGGTGGCGTGGGGCAGCGCGGTATCGTGGGCGTGGAAGCGGGTGCGCAGGCCGCTGGTCAGCCGCCGCAGAACCTGTCCCGCGTCATCTACTTTGACTACGACGACTTCGCCGTGCGTGGCGAGTTCACCGCTGTGCTGGAAGGCCACGCTCGCTTCCTGAACGCAGACCGCCAGCGCCGTGTGGTGCTGGAAGGCCACACCGATGAGCGCGGTGGCCGCGAATACAACCTGGCTTTGGGCCAGAAGCGCGCCGATGCGGTCCGCCGCACTTTGGGCCTGCTGGGTGTGGCCGATGCGCAGTTGGAGTCGGTCAGCTTTGGCAAGGAAAAGCCGGCCAACCCCGGCGCTGACGAAGAGGCCTACCGCCAGAACCGCCGTGTTGAACTGAACTACCGCTGATCCGCATGTTCAACCTCCATCCGTTCATGTCCACGATGGCCGCTCGCTGGGCGCGAGTGGCTTTGTTGCCCGCTGTGGTGATGCTGGCCACGCCCGCACACGCACTGTTTGGGGATGACGAAGCGCGGCGCGCCATTCTGGACTTGCGCAACCGGGTGGAGGCCAACCGCCAGGCGGCGGAAGACGCGGACCGCAAGCTCGCAGAGGAACTCAAGGAGCTGTCGGAGAGTGGGTTGTCTGCCACCCGGCGCAGCATGCTCGACCTGGTCAACCAGATCGAAGCCTTGCGCCGCGAGTTGGCTGACGTTCGTGGACACAATGAAAAGCTGGCCCGCGATTTGGCCGAGATGCAACGCCAGCAACGCGACGTGCAGGAGGCGGTAGATGTCCGCCTGCGCCCGCTGGAGCCGGTGAAAGTGACGTTGGAAGGGCAGGAGTTTTCAGCCCGTCCCGAAGAAAAGGCCGCTTTTGACGCGGCAATGACCAGCTTGCGCGCCACCGAGTTTGCGGCGGCCGCGCGCCAGTACGGCCAACTGTTGGAGCGCTACCCCGACAGCGGGTACGTGCCCATGGCGCTGTACTGGCAAGGCAACGCTTTGTACGCCGTGCGCAGCTACAAGCCCGCGATCGAGGCCTACCAGCGTTTGCTGGAGAAAGCGCCCAACCACCCCCGCGCGGCCGAGGCGCTGCTGGCGGTCGCCAATTGCCACCTTGAGCTCAAAGACGCCAAGGCGGCCCGCGCCACGCTGCAGCAAGTGGTGGCCAAGTACCCGAATTCCGAAGCGGCTTCGGCCGCCAAAGACCGCCTCGCGCGCATGCGCTGACCCCCAGCCCGTCAGGGCTGGGTGCGGCCACTTACAATTCGCGCCATGGAAATGGCCGAGCTTCAATCCCTCTACACCCAAATTTTGTGGGCCGCGTTTGCGGTGTCTGCCGTCTTTGGTTGGATCGCACAGCGCACCCATTTTTGCACCATGGGCGCGATCAGCGACATCGTCAACATGGGCGACTGGACGCGCATGCGCATGTGGGGCATGGCCGTGGGTGTGGCCATGCTGGCTTTCCACGCCATGGCCTGGCAGGGGTGGATCGACCCCACCCAGACCATTTACGCCAGTGGCCGCGTGATCTGGTTGTCGGCGCTGGTGGGTGGGGCCTTGTTCGGCTTTGGCATGGTGCTGGCCTCGGGCTGTGGCAGCAAGACGCTGGTGCGTGTTGGTGCGGGCAGCCTGAAATCCCTGGTGGTGTTCTTCGTGATGGGTTTGGCGGCGTTTGCCACCATGCGTGGCATCACGGCGGTGCTGCGGGTCAACACCGTGGACCAGGTGGCGTTTGACATGAGCCCAGGCAGTGCTTTGCCGGCCTGGTTCGCGGTCCAGTGGGGTGGCGAAGCCGCGGGTGGTTGGTGGATCGGCGCGCTGTTGGGTGTGCTGTTGATCGGCTGGGCCTTGGCAGCGCGTGGTTTTCGTGCCCATTGGCACAACTGGCTGGCCGGTGTGGGCATTGGTGCCACGGTGGCCGCCATGTGGTGGGTGACTGGCCGGCTCGGGTTTGTGGCGGAACACCCCGAAACATTGGAGTCGGTCTACCTGGCGACCAACTCCGGGCGCATGGAATCGCTCACCTTCACCGCGCCCATGGCCTACGCGCTGGACTGGTTGATCTACTTCAGCGACGCCTCCAAGGTGTTGACCTTGGCGGTGGTGTCGGTGTTCGGCGTGGTGGTGGGTGCTCTGGTGGATGCGCTGGCCAGCAAGACCTTTCGCTGGGAAGGTTTCCGCGACACCCAGGACACGGCGCTGCACTTGGTGGGTGCCGTTTGCATGGGTGTGGGCGGCGTCACGGCCATGGGTTGCACCGTGGGTCAAGGTCTGTCCGG
>JACCDS011809084.1_pt1 | contig 10288 bp, 9 predicted proteins | sample 7446441 | NCBI WGS metagenome assembly JACCDS01 (sample SAMN15323445, study PRJNA562643) | freshwater metagenome | isolation source: river surface water | place: USA:Blue River Watershed | collected 2017-08-17 | reverse complement strand
TTGGTGGATTGGTGGAAGGGTTTGGGATTAAAACCTTGGATATTTCATGCTTCTGCAACGGGCACTACAACGGTTGGATTGGTTCGGGCTTTTGAGAAACTTGGTTTGGAGTATCGACTAAGTTCGGTATTGGTATTGAAGAATATTGAGGAACAGCAGGCTTATTATAATCGTTTTGTGAATGGGGAATTAAACTATGGGTATCAGGAGTTTCTGTTGGATAGTATTTTTGGCGGTTATGCAAAAACAACCGATGAGTTATTTGATTTTATTCAGATGGTAATGGAGCAAAATCCTGATCAACTATTTGATCCGATTTATACTGCGAAGGCATTATTTTCAATGAATAATCGGTTACAAATGGATTCAATGGGCCTAAATGCAGGCTTTACTCCTGTTTTTTTACATACAGGTGGACAGTTGGGGGGATTTTCGGAAAAGTTTGCCTTGAAGAGCCTCTAAATGGCTTTTTTAAAGAATTCGTAATTTGCTATGATTTGTTGGAAACCCAACGAATATGTTTGGGTTTGTAAATTTGTGGTGGATGTCCTTGTTTGATAACGGGCCTAACCAATTTTAAGTTCCCCATAATTACTAAATGTATTACATCGTCATCGGGAGTTTCTAAGTAGGCTCTTTTAATGAAAGGACCTGGTGGTATGTTTTGTGTGTTTAATACAACGGTAATGGAGTCTGTTTTTAATCGATTTATTTTTTCGGGGAACAGTGCGGTTATGCAATGACAATCTGTTTGAACTTGTGCGATAAAGTGATCGTCAAGCCAATTGTTTTCAACTACGAATACAGCCTCAATTTGATCTCCGATGTTCGCATTAATTAAAAGCGTATCCTTGCCGATGATGGTGAGCGATTTTTCTTTGGAACCTCTAATATCGGATTTTACAACTTGGCAATGCACTGTTAAAGTAGAAAAGCCCAGGATAAGGATAATAAAAAACTGTTTATGAAGTGATTTCATTGTATAAGTAATTTAGACACGTATAACGGGTGAATTGTTTTCTTTTCTAAATATTAACTTGGGTTAGGAGATTCCAGCAAAAAAAAGGCTGCTAGTATATAGCAGCCTTTTAATTATCTATAGATGATAATAGGTGATTTTGGTTTTTCTGGTTCTTTTACCACATTTCCTGAGATGGTTAGGGTAACTTCACCGCCATTGCTTTTTACGAAAATATTTTTTGTAAAAGTACCGGGTCTACCTTGAGAGTTGTATTCGGCAACAATCACGGAAGATTGTCCCGGTGCAATCGTTTCTCTAGGCCATTTAGGGGTTGTGCAACCACAAGAAGCTGAAACGTTATCAAGCATTAGAGGTTCTGTCCCTTCGTTGGTGAATTTGAATTCGTGACGGGCAATCTGTCCTTCTATAATATTCCCGAAACTGTGGGAAGTGTTAATGAATTTAATGCTTGCATTGCTAGATTTTGCTGTAGACTGACCATTGCCTGTTATAACTTGGGCATTGGAAATTGAGAACAGAGAAATCGCAGCAACTAGTAATAACGTGATTTTCTTCATGGTAGCCTATTCCTCCTATTATTTTAATGTGCTTCCTCCGGATGGAGACACTTCAGCAGACACAGTACCACTGATGATTAAATCGGTACTGCTTCCATTATCGAAAGTAACGTGTACTGATTTTTGGAAGAATCCAGGACGTCCATCGGTACCATAACTTGCGGTTACTTTTCCATTTTGACCTGGCATAATTGGAGTTTTGGTATAATCTCCAACCGTACAAGAACATGAAGGTTGAGCAGCGGTTATTACCAATGGTCCATTGGTTTTATTCGTAAATTCAAAAGTTACTTCTGCTTTTGGACCCATTTTTACTGTTCCGAAATCGTGAGATTTCTTAGTCCAAACAATACCTTCCGTTTGAGCAGGAGTTTGAGCGAATGAAGCAGCTACAAATGCAAAAGCGGCTGCAAGGATGGATAATGTCTTTTTCATAATAGTTGAATCTTTTCTACAGGTTTACAAAGTTTATACCAAAGTTAAATTTTTTGATTGAAGATTGAAAAATTTAACCCAATAATTCTACAATAAAATCTGATAATCGATTAAAGTTTACGTTTTACTTCTTCTTCTTTGAATACTTCTAAGTAGTCACCTACTTCAATATCGTTGAAGCGTTCAATTTGTAGACCGCATTCGTAACCTTTTTGAACATCTTTTACATCGTCTTTAAAACGTTTTAACGAAGCCAATTCACCCGAATGTATTACTACGCCATCGCGAATAACACGGATTTTGGCTTTACGTTCGATGGATCCTGAAGTTACATAACAACCGGCTACGCTACCCACTTTGGAGATTTTGAATACATCGCGAACTTCCACGTTACCGATAATTTTCTCAACAACTTCAGGCGAAAGCATGCCTTCCATGGCCGATTTAATTTCTTCGATAGCTTGGTAGATGATTGAGTAGGTTCTAATATCGATTTCTTCGTTTTCCGCAATTTGTCTTGCTTTAGCGGAAGGTCTAACTTGGAAACCAACGATAATTGCATCCGAAGCCGAAGCCAACAATACATCGCTTTCAGTAATTTGTCCTACGCCTGAGTGAATAACATTCACGGCGATTTCTTCGGTAGAAAGTTTCAATAATGAATCCGAAAGTGCTTCTACAGAACCGTCTACATCACCTTTTACAATCAACTTCAATTCTTTGAAGTTTCCAATTGCCAATCGTCTTCCAATTTCGTCTAAGGTTATATGTCGTTTTGTACGTATACCCTGTTCGCGTATCAGTTGGAGTCGTTTATTAGCGAGTTGTTTAGCTTCACTTTCTTCTTCAAACACAACGAAAATATCACCTGCGGTTGGGGCTTCGGAGAACCCTAAAATTCTTACGGGTGCACTTGGAGGTGCTTCGTCTATTTTTCCTCCACGTTCATTGAACATGGCTCGAACTTTTGTGTAATATGGACCGGCAACGATATGATCACCAACTTTCAAGGTTCCATTTTGAACCAATAAGTTACAAACAATACCTCTACCTTTTTCTTGGGTTGCTTCGATAACGGTTCCTTTGGCATTTCTATCAGGATTTGCTTTAAGTTCCATCATTTCCGCTTCTAGCAATACTTTTTCTAGAAGTTTGTCGATGTTCATGCCTTTTTTGGCCGAAATCTCTTGGCACTGGAATTTACCGCCCCAATCTTCTACTAGGATATTCATTGCGGCCAATTGTTCGCGAATTCTATCTGAATTAGCGCCATCTTTATCCACCTTGTTAAGCGCAAAAATCATCGGCACACCGGCAGCTTGTGAGTGAGCAATGGCCTCTCGTGTTTGAGGCATTACGGCATCGTCCGCTGCAATTACAATGATGGCTATATCGGTTACTTTAGCACCACGAGCACGCATTGCAGTAAACGCTTCGTGACCTGGGGTATCTAAGAAGGTGATTTTTTTGCCATTTTCCATGGTTACTTCGTAAGAACCAATGTGTTGGGTGATACCCCCTGCTTCACCGGCAATTACGTTGGACTTACGGATGTTATCCAATAAAGAAGTTTTACCGTGATCTACGTGACCCATTACAGTTACAATTGGTGCACGAGGTTTAAGATCTTCTTCGCGATCAACTTCGTTGTCCATGGCTTCAATAGTAGATTCTGCATCTACAAATTCTACTTCGTAACCAAAATTATCGGCCACTAATTGGATTGTTTCCGCATCTAGACGTTGGTTGATGGATACCATCATACCTAACTGGAAACACGATGAAATAACCTGTGTAACGGCCATGTTCATCATACTCGCCAATTCGTTTGCGGTTAGGAACTCGGTAACTTTCAGGATTTTGCTGGCTTGTTCACGCAAACGTTCATTGCGGGCCATTTCCTGTGCACGAGATTCTTTATTTTGTTGTTTTATTTTTTGTTTTAACCCACGATTTCTGCCTGCATTTCCAATTTTTCCCATGGTGTTCTTGATTTTACTCTGAACATCTTTTTGGGAAATTTCGGTTTTAACTTCGGGCTTTTTCGGACCTGGATTAAAGGTCTGTTTTTCGTCTTGTTTTATCTTTTCTTGAACGGCAACTTTTTCTGTTCCTGCTTGTTTGCGCTTGCGTTTACGTTTTTCGCGTAAATCTTCGCGAGCGTCACCTGCCAAAGCTTTAACACCGGAAGGGGCTGCGGGTAAATTGATTTTACCTAAAACCTTAGGACCGGATAGCTTTTCAAATTTCGTTTCAATTTTTTCAACGTCTTCTTCCTCTTCAGAAGATGTTTCGTTGGAAGATCCACCATCCATTGCCTCTGTGGCAGCTGCAACTATGGGTTCGTTTATTTCCGTTTCAACGGTTACGGCTTCGGTTTCTACAAGAACTTCTTTAACTGCAGGAATTTCAGCAGCAATGGGTTCTTCTTTAACTGAAACTGGAGGTTCTACTTTCGCTGGTTCTACTTTCTTTTCTGCTTCTTTGGGAGCGGATTTCTTTGGATTTAAATCAATTTTTCCAAGAATTTTGGGACCTGCTAATTCTTCTTTTCTAACTTCTGTTTTTTCCGGCGCATCAGCAACAATAGGTTCTTCAATTGCCGGTGTTGACACAGAGACGATTTCTGGTTCTGGTTTTACCGGGGTGGTTTTTTCCTCTACTTTTGGAGTAGTGGGTTTTGCTGCAGGCGTTGGAGGGACTGCGGTTCCTTGTCTAATATCGCGTTGGGTTTTCAGCAATTTGGCCTCGTCCTTTGCGGCTTTGTCTTTAGAAAATTCTTGAAGAAGTACATCGTACATTTCTTCTGATATCTTCGTTGTTGGCTTTGGGGCAACATCAAAGCCTTTTCCATTAAGGAAATCGGCTAGGGCCTGAGCACTTCTGTTAAGTTCGCTGGCTACTTTCGCTAAACGGTATTCCGCCATATTCGCTTCAAAATTAGGTTATTCGTGATACAATTCCCAAGATTGGCCTAATTCCGTTGGAGAAAAAGGCTTTTTGGGGAGGGGGTGCCGATGGAAAAAACCGGGAATATTTATCGGCGTGGTATTCCCGGTTTTGGGGTTGGTTTATTAATCTTCAAATTCGGAGCGCAAAATCTTTTGCACTTCGAGGATGGTTTCTTCTTCCAATTCGGTTCTTCGCATCAAATCTTCCCAAGGAGTGTTGATTACAGCTTTTGCTGAATCCAATCCAATCTTTCGGAATTCTTCGATGATCCATTCATCGATTTCGTCTAAGAACTCTTCCAAATCAACATCGTCCTCATCGTTTAAGTTCTGATTTGCTAAGCGATATACTTCAATTTGATATCCGGTTAATTTTCCGGCCAATTTGATGTTTTGACCGCCTCTACCGATGGCTAATGAAACTTGGTCGCTATCTAAATAAACATCCGCCGTTCCTTTGGTATCATTCAATTCAATTCTAGAGATAACCGCTGGTTGTAAAGCACGTTGAATGTATAGATTGGTGTTGGTAGTGTAATTAATAACGTCTATATTTTCATTTCTTAACTCACGAACGATTCCGTGAATTCTCGCCCCTTTAACACCAACGCAAGCTCCCACTGGGTCTATGCGATCATCGTAACTTTCTACAGCAACTTTAGCTCTTTCTCCGGGTTCGCGGACAATTTTCTTGATGGTAATAAGACCGTCTAAAATTTCAGGAACTTCCAATTCAAATAAACGCTCCAAAAACTCTGGAGAGGTTCTTGAAAGGATGATTTTTGGACTGCCTTTATCCATATTTACATCGTGAATTACGGCGCGAATTGCATCGCCTTTTTTATAGATATCACGAGGAATAAGATGTTCTTTCGGTAGGCTTAATTCATTTCCTTCATCGTCTAACACCATGATTTCACGTTTCCATACATTGTACACTTCGGCTGAAATAATTTCGCCGCGCTTGTCTTTGTATTTTTTGAATAATTCGTCTTTTTCCAGTTCGATAATTCTACTCATAAGCGCTTGACGAGCATTTAAAATAGAACGTCTTCCGAAATCATCCAAGAATACTTGTTGGATACAATCTTCACCCACTGAATAGTCGGGTTCCAATGTTAATGCTTCGCTGATAGCGATTTGCAAGTTTGGATCTTCAACTTCGCCTTCTTCAACGATTAGACGCAAGTGATACATTTCAATATCACCGGTTTCGGTGTTGATGATAATGTCGAAATTCGCATCATTTCCGTACTTTTTCTTAAGGATGTTTCTGAAAACATCTTCCAAGACACGCATCATGGTGGCGCGGTCTATGTTTTTAAATTCCTTAAATTCCGAGAAACTTTCTACGAGGTTGATTCCCAAGTCTTTGGCTTTGGCTTTCATGGTTATTTGAAACTTAAAATTATTGTTGCGTTTTTAATTGAAACAAAATCTAATGCAATGATTTCGCTTCGAGTTTTTTTGCCCTTTTCGGGTATGAATTTTTCCATAATAAATGTTGGAAATTCAGTTGCGGGAACTGCAGGAACTTCCGTAATTATTTCTGGCATAATTATTTGTGGTACAGATGCAGGAACCTTGTTTGCTTGAATTTCTTCTGGCTCTTCATCAAATCGTCTATGAACTTTCTTTTTTGGTTCCTTTTTGATTTTTGGTGGTTTTTGCAATGACAACCAAATCTCCCAAGATTCAATCCAATGTTCGCTTAATTCTTCTTTTGAATTGGCTACCCCTAACAATTGTGCTTCAAAAGATAGACCATCCGTTGTGGAGATTGCAAAACGTCTACCACAATGTTTGTTGAATTGTTTTGCATTGGTAAGTGGTCTATCGGCACCGGGCGACGAAATTTCAAAAGTAAATGGAGTTTCGTCGAAATCACCTTCATCTATTAAATTGGAAATGTGTCTAGTAAAATCGGTAAGTGTTTTCATGTTTAGCGGCGTTTCGCTGTCCATGAAAAAAATGAAATTACTTTGTCCATCTCGTTCTCTTCCAGTAAGAAAAATATCGAATGCCGATGCCTCGGATTCTACCATTTTGGAGATTTTATCGAACAATTCTTTCATAATCAAACGTACTTAAAATTTTAGTCAACAAAAAAGGGGACTGCTTTTGGCGATCCCCTTCAAGGTTTTCCAAGAAAGTTCTGCAAATATACGAAAAAATCTTAGAAAAATTATGATTTGTTAAGCGGTGCTGATTCTTTTGGATGGATGTTCCGCTACTTTATTGTCCTTTGATTACGCTCGCCGATAGGATTTTAATGTCTTTTTCGGGTCTGTCGTTTCTATCGGTGACGCTGCTTTCTATGAAATCTAATACGTGATAACCGGAAATTAGTTTTCCAAACACCGTATACTGATTGTCTAGGTGGGGTGTTCCGCCCCAATTCATGTATCGTTTTTTAACGTTGTCTGGGATTTTACTGAACTGGGCATCTAATTTAGGCTGACATAAAGCTTGTACTTCTTGCTGTAATTGGTCTAGGGCTTCTTGGTTTCCTGTTTGTGCATAATATTCTCCGCGTTTGTTGTATTCACTGTTCGCTGGATTAGCAATGAAATCTTGGAATACTGAATTTCCCAAAGCCAATCTCAAATCGGCTTCGGAGTATTTGGTTCCTGAAACAATAAAAAACTGCGAACCACTGCTGCGTTTCATGGGGTTTACTTGGTCTGCTTGTCTAGCAGCTGATAGTGCTCCACGAAAATGATACAAGGTATCTTTAATTTCCGAAGGCAATGTATATCCTGGGTCTCCGTCTCCTAACATAGCGCCAGCGCGAGCAAGTTTTGACTTTGGATCCCCGGTTTGTATCATAAAGTTTTTGATTACACGATGAAATAAAACACCGTCATAAAATTTTGAATTCACCAATTTTACGAAATTATCATGATGTTCCTTTTGTGCTGGATTTAGGGCTACTATCATGGTTCCAACCGAGGTTTTAATTTCAACACGAGTCCAACTGGCGGGAGCGGTTGAATCACTGTAATCAACTCCATCTCCAGTAGTAGGTTTTGCATTGTTGGAATCTGCAGAGAAGCTATCCATGAGATTTACGGTGTTTTTATTGCCACAGCCTAAGTTAAAGGCAGCTGCCGATGTTAAAATCGCTGCAATAATGATGGTTTGTTTTAATTTCATGATGATTTATAGGATTCGAAAATACGATTAAAAGGTTAGTATCTCTTCGGCTTCAAAATATTCGATTATGTGTTGTCTTAACAGATTCTCTTGTTCTAAATAGGCAAGGTTAGGAAGTGGTTTCGTGTTTTCCCAAACGGGCCAACCTTTTTGATTAAATCCCAGTTGCGTATAGTATCCTGAATAACTTAGGACTTTACAATTTGCGATGTGCATCAAATGTACCTTCTCTTCTTTGGTGAAATTTTTATCGGGTAACACGCCAAGTTCACGTATACCAATCAAGAACAAAATAGCATTTAAATCAGGTTTCTTTTGGAAGTTTTCTTCAACAAAAGCTAAGATTTTGAGCCACTTTTCTTTTATTTCTTGTTGTAGCGTAGGTGGAATTTTATCTTCAAAAATACTAGACATACTTTGGGTTTATTAAGGATTTCATTTATGTTGCAACTGTTAGAAGATTGCTTGAATCTGCGAAGTTCGTTAAATCCCAGCAATTCTATCGTTAATTTTGTACATATGTCTGCGGGCAGAAATTTTATAAATCAGTTATTTGATCGGGCAAAAAACGTATCGGATGTTTTTACAGTAAAGCATGTTCGAGCGGTAAAATGGCAGGAGAGAACATTGCGAAAAATGTTATTTAAAGCACGAAATACTGCTTTTGGTAGGGAGTATGGATTTGAGGATTTATTGTTAGAATCCAACCCTATGGCTGCATTTAGAGCAAAGGTGCCTATAGTAAATTACGAAGGTATGCGACCATGGTGGCAGCGACAATACCAAGGAGAATCGGACATTACCTGGCCGGGAAGTCCAAAATATTTTGCATTAAGTAGTGGCACAACCGCGGGAAGTAGCAAGTACATTCCGGTTGGTGATGATCAACTGAAAGCGATCAAAAAGGCAGGATTGCGGCAATTGTTTGGTATAGCCAAAACCGATATACCCAAGGACTTTTTCACCAAACATTATTTGATGATAGGTGGAAGTACGGATTTACAATACAATGGGTTTAATTACAGCGGAGACTTAAGTGGTATAACCATGGATAATGTCCCATTCTGGATGGATCGTTTTACCAAACCAACGGACGAAATAAAACGCGAAAAGGATTGGCATAGTAAAATTGAAATCATGGTAAAAGAAGCGCCGAATTGGGATGTTTCGATGATTGCTGGTGGCCCTGCTTGGGTAAAGATGCTTCTAGAGAAAGTCATAGCCCATTACGGTTTAAACAATATCCATGAGATTTGGCCGCATTTCAGTGTGTATTCTTGGGGTGCGGTTTCTTTATCCCCGTATAAAGATCAAATAGATTCAATGTTGGGCAAGCCGATTATGTATTTTGAGACGTATTTGGCAAGTGAAGGATTTATTGCCTATCAAAATCGGTTAAACGCCGATGGAATGACCTTGGCATTAAGAAATATGATGTTTTTTGAATTCATTCCCTTCGATGAGCATCATTTTTCGGAGACCGGTGAGCCTTTAGACCCTCATTATGCGTTGGGAATTGCGGATGTTGAAGAAGGTAAAGATTATGCCATTGTGATTACTACTTGCGGAGGAGCTTGGCGCTATTTAATTGGCGATACCGTTCGATTTGTAAATTTAGATGCCTGTGAGATTAAGATTACGGGTAGAACAAAGCAGTTTTTAAGTATTTGTGGAGAGCATTTGAGTGTTGATAATATGCATGATGGTGTGCTGTCCACAGCGCATGATTTTGGCTTTCACTGTCCTGAATTTACTGTGAAAGGCTATAAAAATAGCACTGGGGTTATGAGTCACCGTTGGTTTTTAAGTTGTGATAATGAAGAAATATTAAGCAGAAATACTGAAGTTGCAGCAGCCTTGGATGCCAAACTTTCGGAATTAAATGATGATTATGCTACGGAGCGAAAACATGTATTAACCAACATGCATTTGCATTTATTTCCTGAATCTGTTTTTTATGACTTTATGGATCGTAGGGGTAAATTGGGGGGGCAAGCTAAGTTTCCTCGTGTTATGCCAGATGCAATGTTTTCGGAATGGATTCAGTTTTTGGATGAAACCCAACCGGGTTGGGGTGGAATGGATTGATATCGGATATGGATTCTATTGATTTAAATCGAGAGACGGAATCGACTTCCAACCACCAAGCATTAGAAAATCTAAGCTTTCTTGAACTTGCAGCAGGCATCAATCAAGAAGATGCTATT
>JACCDS011456949.1_pt1 | contig 10289 bp, 5 predicted proteins | sample 7446441 | NCBI WGS metagenome assembly JACCDS01 (sample SAMN15323445, study PRJNA562643) | freshwater metagenome | isolation source: river surface water | place: USA:Blue River Watershed | collected 2017-08-17 | reverse complement strand
TCCAGCTGTTTAATCAGATAATATTCCAGGCCACCATGGAAGCTGTACACCTCACAGCGATAGCCCGGCGCAGTTTCACATTCGGCCACCAGCTCTTTACGCAACTGATCAATTTTGTCAAAACGGTCCTTGCCCTGCAGTTGTGGCGTCAGTTCCTGTTTGATTTGCTGCGTGACATTGCTGACCGCTTCGGTCACCAGAATTTTACTGCCGGGCGCCGCCGGTAATTCTTCAGTCTGGGTTTTGGCTAAAAAGCCACGTTCGATGCGGTTGTTCTGCGCTGTGCTGTTGTACTGAATGCTGCTGTAAGCACAATGGTGGTTGGTCAGCGCTAAACCTTGTTTTGACACAAAAGACGCGGTACAGCCGCCGAGGCTAATCACCGCATTCATCGGAAAGGCGGTTAAATCGGCGATCGCTTTGGCATCAATTTGCAGGCCTTTGGCCTTTAAGACAGTTTCGAGTTCCGGCAACTGATGCGGTTGCCACATGCCTTCTTCTGCGTTTGCAGCCAGAGCCAGTCCGACCGACAACACAAGCACAGTTTTTTTCATTGATAATGTTCCTTGCTGACGCTGACCCGCAGGCAATGCGGTCAGTCTCCATGAGTGGGCAGGTATGGCACGCATTGTGCGATAAATCCGCCGCGAAAATACAGCCCTTGCCGCAGAAAAACGTCAGACCTTGAAAAAAAGCCGCCGTACCCCCAAATCTGCCGGATAGTCGCCCGCACAAGCAGAGCAAAAAATATGGAAAAACACCTGGAATCCCTGATGTACGCCAGCCGCTGGCTGATGGCGCCGATTTATCTCGGTCTCAGTCTGGTGCTGATTGCGCTGGGTGTTAAATTTTTTCAGGAAATTTTCCACTTGCTGCCGAATATTCTGCAGACCAAAGAGGCCGACCTGATTTTAGTGGTGCTGTCGATGATCGATATCGCGCTGGTCGGCGGACTCATCGTGATGGTGATGTTTTCCGGTTATGAGAACTTTGTTTCGCGGCTTGATATTGATGAATCCGCGGAAAAGCTCAACTGGCTGGGAAAAGTCGATTCCGGCTCGTTAAAAAACAAAGTCGCCGCTTCTATTGTGGCGATTTCCTCTATCCATCTGCTGAAAATTTTTATGGATACACCCAATATCGATAATGACAAAATTATGTGGTACCTGTTGATCCATATCACTTTTGTACTCTCGGCTTTTGTAATGGGATATCTGGACAAGCTGACCAAAGAAAAAGTCTGAAATTGACCCGGACTAAGGGCTGGGTTAATTTAGCAGGTCTGCGCTCCGTCTGGAGCCGCGTTCAGACCACGAGGTTTTGCTGTGCAGGGATTTGCGTCAGTTATTTTATCGATCACCCGGTTGCTGACTCTCAGTCTGCTGCTGCTCAGCACGCTAGTGCCGGCGATGGAAGCCGGGTTACCACTGCTGAAAAATTTCAAACCCAAAGATTACAATGCCGGCACTCAGAACTGGGCGTTGCTGCAGGACAGCGACGGTCTGATTTATGCCGGTAACAATGTCGGTGTGCTGGAGTTCGACGGCGTGCATTGGCGCACACTGGCGACCACCAACCAGTCCGTGGTGCGCTCGCTGGCGCTTGGCACTGATGGCCGCATTTATGTCGGTGCTAAAGGTGATTTGGGGTACATCAATAAAAGCCGGCCACAAGGCGCGCAGTTTGTCTCGTGGCGCGAACGCATTCCGGCGGCTTACCGTAATTTTCAGGATATCCGCCAGACTTTTGTCACCGAACAAGGCGTGTTATTCGTCGCCCGCTCTTATCTGTTTTTAATCAATGATCAGGAAGTCCGCAGCTGGACCAGTGAATCGGCTTTTATGAAGGCCTTTCAGCTGAACGACCGCATTTTGATTAAAGAACAGGACAGTGGCCTGCTGGAGCTGACTGACGGCCGGCTGGAACCTTTACCAGCCGCCCAGCCGCTGGCTGACAAAGCAGTGTTTATTGCCGAACAATGGGACGAAAATCAGGTGCTGATTGGCACACGCGACGCCGGCTTTTTCCTGCTAGGCCCGCATGGCATGACCCCCTTCACGCTGCCGGCCAGTGCCGAACTGAACGAGGCGATGATATACACCAGTCAGCGTCTGCGTAATGGTTTGCTGGCCGTCGGGACTGTACGCAACGGCATTTACCTGCTGGACGCCAAAGGCAATATCCATAGTCATATCAATAAGTTTTCCGGCATGCTGGATGACAATATCCGCGCGCTGATGGAAGACCGGCAACAAGGTCTGTGGGTGGCAATGGACCATGGCCTGGCCCGGGTTGAAGCGTCGTCGGCGATTTCGATGTTTAACCATGTGATGGGGCTCAAAGGTAATGTGCTGTCGCTGCACCGCTATGCTGACCAGCTGTTTGCCGGCACCAGTCAGGGGTTGTTCCGGCTGCAGGCCGACGGCATCAAAGCCGCTCACTTTACTGCCATCGACGGTTTTACCAATCAGACCTGGGATTTTGTTGATTTCGCCGATTCGATGCTCATCGCCAACAACAAAGGCGTGTTTCAATACAAAGACGGTAAAGCCAGTCTGATTTACAGCGCGCCGCTGCCAGTCAAAGTGTTGTTAGTGTCACGCCGCGATCCGTCACTGGTCTGGGTTGGCTTACAAAACGGTCTGATCCGGCTGCGGTTTGACGGTCAGCAGTGGCGTGAACTGGGCCCGGTGGCCGGTATTCAAGGCAACCTGAACAGTCTGGTTGAGGAAAGTGACGGCACTTTATGGATTGGTAGTCTGGCGGATGGCATTTATCGCCTGCAAAGCGGTACGCCGGCATTAATTGACAAATTCACTGAAGCGGCCGGGCTGCCGAGCCTGAACCGCAATTCTGTGCATCGTTGGTCCGGCGGTTTGTTGTTCGCGACCGTCGCCGGATTGTATCAATTTAATCAAAGTACCCAGAGTTTCCAGCTCCATCCGGTGTTTCGCGATTTGTTCCCTGAGCAGCCATGGGTCCGTTCACCAACTCAGGACAGTGCCGGCCGCATCTGGATGATCAACTGGGACAATCAGACCGGCGAACGTCAGGCCGGTGCCGCAGAAAAATCCGCTGCAGATCAGCCCTATCACTGGTCAGCCGCGCCGCTGTTCCCGCTGGCTGATACGCCACTGGACGTCATTCTGGCCGAAGACGCTGCCGTCACCTGGTTTGGCGGCGCTGAAGGTATTTTCCGTTTTGATGCCAACCGGATCAGCAAATCTCAGGTGGCACATCCGCCGCTGATCCGCCGGGTGGTGAGCCGGTATAATCAGACTCACTTCGCTGGCGGCCATCTGTCAAAACTGGAGCTGGCCGCCGATCAAAATTCGTTGCGGATTGAATACACAGTGCCGCGCTACGGCCATCTGGATACCAACCTGTTTCAGGTGCAGCTGGCCGGTAACGACCCCGCCTGGTCGGATTGGCACAATGAGACCTACCGTGATTACACCAACCTGGCCCCAGGCAGCTACCAGTTCAAATTACGCTACAAAAATGCCTTTGGCGAAGTCAGCGAAGCCACCCCGTTGCATCTGCAAATTGCCGCGCCCTGGTACCAAAGCTGGTGGGCTTATCTGGTGTATTCGCTGCTGGCGTTGTTAGTGCTGAAAAGTCTGATTGGCTGGCGCGTGCGGCCGGTGTTACAGGAAAACAGTAAGCTGGAAGACTTAGTGCGCCAGCGCACGCAGCACCTGGAAGACACTATGCTGATGCTCGAAGGCGCCAAGCAAAAAGCCGAAGCGGCTGCGGTGGCAAAAAGCGAGTTTCTCGCCAATATGAGCCATGAGATCCGCACCCCGATGAATGCGATCGTCGGTTTTGCCCAGCTGGCGCAAAACAGTGAATCCTTCGCCGACCAACAGCTTTACTTAAGTAAAATCACGGCTTCCAGCAAAATATTGCTAAGTATTATCAATGACATTCTCGACTTTTCCAAAGTCGAAGCTGGTAAGCTGGAATTAGAGCAGGTGCGTTTCCGTCTGCAGGATATGCTGCAGCAAATCCGAGATTTGTTTATCGAACAGGCACGGCAAAAACGGCTGGAGCTGCAATTCAGTGTCGATCCGCAGGTTCCGGCCTGGTTGATTGGCGACCCGCTGCGGCTCAGTCAGGTGCTGATTAATCTGCTCAGCAACGCGGTGAAATTTACCGGCCAGGGCAAAGTGGTGCTGCGGGTTGATTTGGCGCTGCAGGTCAAAGCACCGGAAACGCCGGCCGAAGTCTGGTTGCATTTTGCGGTGCAGGACACTGGCATTGGTCTGAGCCCGGAACAGTGCAGTAATCTGTTTCAGGCGTTCAGTCAGGCCGACAGCTCGACCAGCCGAAAATATGGCGGCACCGGGCTTGGCCTGAGTATCGCGCAGCGTCTGGTGCAACTGATGGGCGGGCGCATCGACGTGCAAAGCCAGGCCGGTATCGGCAGTACTTTCAGCTTTAATATCCGCAGTTACCGGGCCGAATCCAGCGCCGAGGGCAAAGCAGCGCCGCGCACAGATTTAAGCACACCTGCGGTGAAGCCTGCGCCTGAGCCGCAGCTATCCCAAAGCGCATCAACGGCGCCGCAAGCTACGAATGCAAACCGTATCCTGCTGGTTGAAGACAACAGTTACAACCAGACGCTGGCGCGGATCATCCTGCAACATGCCGGTTTTGCCGTCGATGTTGCCGACCACGGAGAACAGGCGTTGTCGCAGCTGCAACAACAGCAGTATGCATTAGTGCTGATGGACGTGCATATGCCAACGATGGATGGCTACACCGCGACGAAATTACTGCGCCAACAAGCGGTTTACGCCAAACTACCGGTGATTGCGCTGACGGCGCACGCTACTGAAGAGTTTCGCCGTGAATGTCTGGAGGCCGGCATGAATGATTTTATTGCCAAACCTTTTGACGCCAGAACCTTGCTGAGCAAAGTGCAGGAGTGGGTTTGAACTTAGGGGTTAGCCACTATCGGTAAGCTGCCAGGATCTGCTCGATTTTTCCTTGCTGCTGCAGTGCGCTGATCCTCTGGTTTAATTGCTGGATCGTCTGCTCAGCCAGCACCGGTGAATACATGCAGCGGATTTGATTGCGTTCAATTTCCACCACGTGCAAATCCTGTTTTTGCGCCAACAGATAATTAAATTCAAATTCAGACACCACGACGGCATTCAGATGGCGCTTTTGCAGATGGCGCAGACTTTCTGCCGGCGAATAACTGTCGACCCGCTGCAGCTGGCCGCGGGCAAACAACTCAGTTAAGGTCGGATAGACATAACCAAAAGTAGTGCCGACTTTGCCGCTGACCCGCTGGCGAAAATCGGCAAAATCACGATAAGACTGTGCAGATACGTACAAATCGCGGTGAATAAATAACGGCGGGCTCCAGCGCAGCTCCGGTTCAGTAAACCAGTCCGGCGTGCCATTACAGTACAAATCCAGCTGGCCGCGCAGCAGCATTTCGGTGACTCTTTTGCGTGGAATAGCTTCAATTTGCAAAGGCCGTTGCATCGCAGCACTGAGCTGCTGATAGATATCAAATAAAATCCCGCCGTTGGGCACCTGCTGTGCGTCCGTCAGCATAAAAGGCGGCGCATCAGCGATATGCGGCACCCGTAATGGCGCCTCTGTAGCCAGCACAGCGCAAGGCCACAACACCCAGTGCAGCGGCATAAAAAGGTTCAGCTTGTGTTTCAACCGCAGTCGCCCCCTACCAGCCATCTGCCTGATAGCATAGCCGCTGTTAGCCGCATACGCAGTTTCGCCCTTGCGCTTTGGCCTGATACAACAACTGGTCGGCCCGGCTCAGCAGTTTGTCGTAACTCCCGGACTCTTGCTGTTGGGCTACGCCAATACTGGCCGTGACCTGTAAACCCGGCACATCGGCAGAAAAATCCAGCGCCTCGATAGCCTGACGAATACGCTCACTGATCTCAACCGCCTGGGCCAAGCCTGTTTGTGGCAGTAATAACGCAAACTCCTCACCGCCCCAGCGCGCGATGCGATCAATTTCACGCACCTCCTCGCGCAGCAGCGCCGCCAGCCGCTGCAACACCAGATCGCCAGCCTGATGCGACCAACGGTCGTTGATGGTTTTAAAGTGATCAATATCCAGCATCACCAGACAAAGCGGTTGTCCGAGACGCTGCGCCCGGCTGAATTCGAAGGCCAGCTGCTCGTCAAAAGCACGCCGGTTGGCAAGGCCAGTTAATCCATCTTCGCGCGCCTGCGCGGCAAAAGCGGCCGCTTGTTGCTGTAACTGCTCGGCCAGCTGGGTTTTCTCGGCCACGGCCTGGCGCAAGCTTTGCGCTTGCGCCAGTAATTCGGTGGTTTTACCGGCGACCTGTAGCTTCAGTTTCAGCTCAGACTGACTAAGCCGGTACAGCCGCCAGCGCACAAAGCCTAGCAGCGCCAATAAAGTCAGCGCGCCGGCACAAAGTTGAACCCAACCCTTTTGCCAAAACAGCGGCAACACCCTGAACTCAATCCGGGCCACATCACTGTTCCAGTCACTTTCCGGGTATGCGGCACTGACCAGCAAGCGGTAATCGCCCGGCGGCAGGTTGGTATATTCAGCGTGATTGGCGGTGCCACGCTCCACCCAGTCGGGCTCCACGCCCTGCAACTGGGTGCGGTATAAAATCCGCGACGGCATCACATAACTCAAGCCGGCAAATTCAACGCGAACCCGAAAAGTGCCAGCCGGTAATTCGGCGCGTTGCAATGACACTTCGCGGCCATCGGCATTCATTTGCTGCACCACTACCGGCGGTGGTTTCAGACTAAACTGCGCCAGCCGGGCCGGGTCGACACTGGCCACCCCCATCGAGGTGGCGAACCATAAAGTGCCATCCCTGCGCACCGTCGCCGCCGGCACTGAGCCACCATTACACTGCGCACTTTGCATACCGTCGGCTTCACCAAAGATGTCAGAGCCTGCCAGCCGCTGCGCTTTGCCATCGGCCACGGCATGCGCATCACTTTGACTGATCCGCACTATGCCTCTGTTGCTACTGAGCCAAAAATCACCTTTGTTGTCGGCAAGCAGCGCGAAGATTTTTTCCACCGGCAGCCCGGCGCTACGCCCGACCAGCCGCAATACATTGCGGTTGAAATCATAACGGATGAGGCCACGGTCTGTAGCAAGCCATACATAAGAACTGTCTTTATCGTGATGAAAATCAAATACATATTCAGCCTGTTCCTGACTGACTAAACTCAGCGGGCGCAGTTTCCCATTGGCCCAGACCGCCGCACCTGAGCCGGTGCCAATCCACAATTGTCCACTCTGCACTTTATCTGGCACCTGATAATACAAGGCCGAAATAAAATTGCCCGGCAGGCCATTCGCCACTGTCAGCAAGCTGATTTGCTGCTGATGCAACCGATGCAGACCGGCCGAAGTGCCGATGAACACTCCATCTGCCACAGGTGCAATAGCGCGAACTTCGTTACTGGCCAGGCCATTGCCACGATGGTAATGCGCCACCACCTGCCCCTGCCGCAGCTGGTAGGCACCATCGCCATAAGTGCCAACCCAGACATCGCCGTCCGCGCCCTCTGCCAGACTAAGCACTGAAACGCCGTCATTTAGCTGAATTTTACTGATCTGGCCCGCCGACCAGCGATCCAGCCCACCGGCGCTACCGATCCAGACACTACCATCGGAATGCTCAAGAATGGTGCGGACATAATTGTCGGACAGACCCTGTTGTTGCGTCAGATTGGTAAAAGGGGTTTCACGCAGCCGGTACAAGCCGGCGTTGGTACCGACCCAGATACTCTGTTCACTGTCCTGAAAGATACTCAGCACCCGGTTATTCGGCAGGCCATCCTGCACCGCCAGCTGCTCGATACCGAGTTCACTGAGGCGCTGCAGACCCTGATTCAGCGTGCCAATCCAGATCTGGTTCTGCGTATCGACATACAAAGCCGTCACCGCCACGTTGGCAAGAACCGGGTTGACCAGACTGAACTGCTGACCGTCAAAGCGGAATAACCCTTTTTCAGCCCCGACCAGCAAGCGACCATGCTGATCCAGTGTCAGCGCGAACACATTGACATCCGGCTGGTCGGGCAGCACCGCAACCTGCTCAAAGCGGATCTCAGCTGCCGCTGGATCAGCCCGGTACAATCCCTGCTGTGTGGCAACCCACAGGGTGCCCTGACGGTCCTGCTGTAACTGATAAGCCACCCGCACCGGCAAACCGGCGTCACTGCCAAAGCGCTGATATTGCCCGTCCGGCAGTTGACGGGCGACCCCACCACCTTCGATGGCAAACCAGAGCTGACCTTGCTGGTCACGCAGTAAATCATTGATGAGCTGGCCAAGCGGCGGCAAACTTTGCCAGCGACCATTGCCGACGCGGCTGACACCGCCACGGGAACCGGCTACCAGCAAACTGCCGTCGTTTTCGCGGAAAAATGTCCGCACACCGACATCAGGTAAACCGGTGATGGCGTCGCGGCCAAATACGGTAAAATCACGGCCATCGTAACGCGCCGCGCCTTCCCAGGTCGCCAGCCACAAATAGCCGTCACCGCTTTGCTGGATATTGTTGATGGTGTTATGCGGCAAGCCGTCGCGGGTGGTCCAGCTTTCGCGGAAATAATCATGTAGCGGCGTCACAGCCAATGCTGGCCACGCCAGCAGTAAACTCAGGCCGCACCACAGGATGATCTTAATCCACAGCATGTCCGTCTCCGGCTGATATCAGTCAGCTAATTCCCAGCATAAATGTTTGAGTTGCAGATAATCGTTGATACCGTAACTGGAGCCTTCGCGGCCAAATCCGGCGGTGCCGACGCCGCCAAATGGAATGCGGGCGTCCGAAATAGCCGTGACATTCATCCCGACCATGCCGGCTTTCAGCGCCGAAGCCACCCGGTAATTACGCTTTTCATCGGCCCCATACAGATAAGCTGCCAGGCCACCGTCGGTCTGATTGGCGAGCTGCAGCGCCATCTGCTCATCTTCAAAGGTCTGTAGCGTCAACACTGGTCCAAAGATCTCCTGCTGACAAATCGTCATGTCCATCTGTACGTCAGCAAGTAGCTGCGGCGCGACAAAATGCCCGATATCAGGCACAGACGTTTGCCGGCACACCAGCCGCGCCCCGGCTGCCAGTGCGTCAGCCACCAGCTGCTGTACTTTGTCGACAGCGCATTGGTTAATCAGCGGGCCAATTTGGCTGTCCGCCGCAGTGCCAGCGCCAAGGCGTAGTGCCAGCACTGCCGCTGCGAGCTTTTGTTCCAGTGCAGCGGCGATGCTGCTATCGACCAGCACCCGGTTGATGCAGACGCAGGTCTGGCCGGCATTGCGAAACTTCGCCGCCATAATACCGGCAACAGCCGCATCCAGATCAGCATCGGCAAATACCAGTACCGGCGCATTACCACCAAGCTCCAACGACAGGCGTTTCAGCGTCGCGGCACTTTGTTGCATCAGCTTTCGCCCGACCGCGGTGGAGCCGGTAAAACTGACTTTGGCCACTTGCGGCGAAGCGATGAGATAAGCCGCCACCGGATCCGGCGTGGCACAAGGCAGCAACTGGATCACGCCGGCCGGAAAGCCGGCCTGCTGCGCAAGATCCACCAGCGCCAGCGCCGTCAGTGGCGTGTATTCGGACGGTTTCACAATGACCGGGCAGCCGGCAGCAAGTGCCGCACCTAATTTACGGGTGATCATCGCCGCCGGAAAATTCCACGGCGTCAGTGCCAATACGACGCCAACAGGTTCAGGAATATTCAACAAAGTGCGGCCGGCCACGCTAGGGTGTTGCCAGTCACCACGAAGGCGCAGCGCCTCACCGGCATACCAGTTTAAATAAGACGCGGCGTAATCAATTTCCGCCCGCGCTTCGGCAAGGGGTTTACCCTGTTCGGCTGTCAGCAATTGCGCCAGCCAATCTTGGTTCTGTAACAGCAGCGCATGCCACTTCATCAGTAAGCTCGCCCGCTCCGTTGCGGTACTGCGCCGCCACAGCGGCTGGGCTGCAACGGCCGCGTCCAGCGCCAGCTGCGCATCAGCGGTGCTGGCACTGCTGACCTGCGCCAGCGGCTGACCTGTCGCCGGATCTGTCACCGTGAAGCTGTCGGCTCTGTGCTGCCAGCGGCCGGCGATGAACAGATCACAAGGTGGCAGGCGCAGTGCTGGCGGAACTGGGTGCATCAGAGACTCCTGTTATACGACAGCGCAAATCATAACCCTAACAGGCTGGCAAATATAGAAAAAGCGCCGAAAAAACCAACGCTGGCCGCCGAATTCCGCGGTTTTATTACGAGCTGTACCAGCAGCTTAC
>JACCDS010183600.1_pt1 | contig 10289 bp, 4 predicted proteins | sample 7446441 | NCBI WGS metagenome assembly JACCDS01 (sample SAMN15323445, study PRJNA562643) | freshwater metagenome | isolation source: river surface water | place: USA:Blue River Watershed | collected 2017-08-17 | reverse complement strand
CCGTCTCTGCTGGGCGGCGCATGAGCAACAAACTCGCGTTCACCGTCGGCGACCCGGCGGGCGTCGGACCGGAAATCATCGCGGCTTGGCTGGCGGCAAATCGCGACGCGGCCCGGGACGTCGCCGTCGTCGGCCACGCTACCTGGCTGGCGACGCTGGACACGGCGGCGGAAAAGATCCCGGTCGGGCTCGAGACCTACGTCGCGACGCCGGGCAAGCCGGGCGGGGAGGGGGCGCTGGTGGCGTGGGCGGCGATGGAGCGGGCGGCGACGGGTTGTCGCCTGGGCGAGTTTGCCGGCGTGGTCACGGGGCCGGTGAGCAAAGCCGAGCTGGCGCGCATCGGGTATCCGTTTCCGGGGCAGACCGAGTTTTTCGCGGAGCGTTGGGGCGGGGACCCCGTGATGGCGTTCTGCGGCGGAAAGCTGCGCGTGGCGCTGGCGACGTGGCATGTGCCGCTGCACCACGTCCCCCGGCTGCTCGGGCCGCACCTGCTGCACCGCACGGTCGCGGCGGCGGCGACCTTGTGCCGGTCCGAAGGCATCGCCCGGCCGCGCATCGGCGTGTGCGGGCTGAATCCGCACGCGGGCGAGGGCGGCTTGCTGGGCACGGAGGAGCGCGACCTGATCGACCCGGCGCTGGACCACCTGCGGACGGAGTTTCCCGGGCTCTCCCGCTGCGAGCCGGGTGACACCTTGTTCGCGCGACAGCTGCGCGGCGAGTTCGACGCGATCGTGGCGCTTTACCACGACCAGGGTTTGGCGCCGCTCAAAGTCATCGATTTCGACGAGGCGGTGAACGTGTCGCTCGGGCTGGCGCATGTGCGCACCAGCCCGGACCACGGCACGGCGTTCGGCATCGCGGGCCGGGGCGTCGCCCGCGGCACGAGTTTCGCGAATGCGGTGACCGTGGCGCGCCGCCTGGTGGCGTTTCGGGCGGCGGGCGGGTAGGCGGCAGCCCGGGTCGCGACGGGCGACCGTCGGCGCGGCACTGCAACTTGCGCGCCAACCGCGCCGGGTCCGGATGGGTGGGGCGCGGACGGGGAGGGATTTTTTGGGAAATTCCTAGCAACGGATTCGCGGGCGTGGTCGTCTGGCCGCCCGCTTCAACCGTAGTTTCGGTTCACTTTCCAGCATGTCACATCCGTCCAAGCCCAGCCGTTGGTTTCTCTACAGTATAGTCGCCCTGGTTTTCGCCGGAGGCGTCTGGTATTTCGGCTTCCGTGCGCAGCCGGCTCCGACGCAGGGCGGCAGCCCGTTCCGCATGCGCGGCAAGAGCAACCAGCCGGTGCCCGTGCGGGCGCTTCCGGCGCAAAAGAAGGACCTCGTCGTCAGCCTGCGCGCGATCGGCACGGTTACGCCGCTCAACACCGTGACGGTGCGCAGCCGCGTCGAAGGCGAGCTGCTGCGGATCGCCTTCACCGAGGGCCAACTCGTCAAGGCGGGCGAACTGCTGGCCGAGGTCGACCCGGAGCCGTATCGGATCCGGTTGGCCCAGGCCGATGCGCGTCTCCGGCAGAACGAAGCGAGCCTGCGCACGGCGGAGGCGGATCTCTCCCGCACCAAGCAGTTGCACGCCCAGTCGCTGCTGTCCCAGCAGCAACTCGAGGCCCAGCAGGCGCTCGTCGCCGAACGCGAGGCGATCGTCGCGGCGGACCGCGCTTCGGTCGAGGACGCGCGCCGCCAGCTGGCCTACACCAAGATCGAGGCGCCGATCGCCGGCCGCGTCGGGTTGCGCCATGTCGACGTCGGCAACGTCGTCCGCTCGGGCGACGCCGCGGGGATCGTGACGATCACCCAGGTGCAGCCGGTCTCGGTGCTGTTCACCGTGCCGGAAATCGATCTCCAGAAAGTCGTCGAGCCCATCCGCGCCGGCGAGGCACTCGACGTCGAGGCGTGGGACCGGGGCGAGCAGATCCTCCTTTCGAAGGGCGTCCTGCGCACCATCGACAACCAGATCGACCTCGCGACGGGCACCCTGAAACTGAAGGCCGAGTTTCCCAATCCGGACGAAAAACTGTTCCCCAACCAGTTCGTGAACGTGCGTCTGCGGGTGCGCACGCTCAAGGATGCGGTCGTCGTCTCGACGGCGGCGATCCAGTTCGGTTCGCGCGGGACCTATGTCTTTGTCTCGAACGCCAAGACGGAGGCCGAGGTGCGCGATGTCGTGCTCGGGCCCTCCGACGGCGCGCTGCAGTCGGTCACGAAGGGCCTGACGGTCGGCGAACTCGTGATCACCGAGGGCGTGGACCGCCTGCGGGAGGGCAAGCCGCTGCAGTTGATCGGCGACGCCGGCTTCGGTCCGCCGCTCCCCGGCGGGCCGGGTGGCGGCAAGGGGGGGAAATCCGGCAAGACCGAAGGCAAGAAGGGCGACGGCAAGAACGCCGACGGCGCGCCCGGCGAGGGTGGCAAGAAGGGCGGCAAGACCGAGAAGAAGGAGAAATGAACCCCTCGCGTCCGTTCATTCTCCGGCCGGTCGCGACCAGCCTGCTGATGGTCGCGTTGCTCATCTCGGGCATCATGGCCTACCGGCTGCTGCCCGTGGCCGCGCTGCCGCAGGTCGATTTCCCGACCATCCAGATCTTCACGTTCTACCCCGGGGCCAGCCCCGCGGTGATGGCCAGTTCGGTCACGGCGCCGCTGGAGCGCCGCTTCGGCCAGATCCCCGGCGTGAACCAGATGTCCTCGACGAGCTCGAGCGGCGCCTCGGTGATCACGCTGCAGTTCTCGCTCGCCGTGTCGCTCGCGGTCGCCGAACAGGAAGTCCAGGCCGCGATCAACGCGGCGGACAACCTCCTGCCGAACGATCTCCCGGCGCCGCCGGTCTACCGCAAGGTCAACCCCGCCGACACGCCGATCCTCACGCTCGCCGTCACCTCGGCGACGATGCCGCTGCCGGCGGTGCACGACCTCGTGGACACGCGCATCGCCCAGAAACTCGCCCAGATCCCGGGCGTGGGCATGGTGAGCCTGGCCGGCGGCCAGCGCCCCGCGATCCGCGTGCAGATCAATCCCGGCGAACTCGCCGCGCGCGGCTTGAATTTCGCCGACGTCCGCTCCGCGATCTCCGCGGCCAGCGTCAACCAGCCGAAAGGCAGCTTCGACGGCCCGATCCGGTCCATTTTGATGGATGCCAACGACCAGCTCCGGTCGGTGGAGGAGTTCCGCGATCTGATCATCGCGTGGCGCGACGGCGCGCCGCTGCGGCTGGGCGAAGTCGCCCGGATCGAGAATGCCGCCGAGGACCGCCGGATGGCGGCCTGGGCCGACAAGGCGCCGGCCGTGCTGGTCAACATCCAGCGGCAGCCCGGCGCCAACGTCATCGAGGTGGTCGACCGCGTGCAGGCATTGCTGCCCCAGTTGTCGGCCAGCCTGCCGGCGGCGGCGGACCTCGTGGTGCTGTCGGACCGCACGCAGAGCATCCGCGCGTCGGTGCGCTCGGTGGAACACGAGCTGATCTTCGCGGTGCTGCTCGTCGTGCTGGTGACCTTCATGTTCCTGCGCAATTTCGCCGCGACCATCATCCCGAGCATCGCGGTGCCGCTCTCGCTGATCGGCACGTTCGGCGTGATGTATCTGGCGGGCTATTCGCTGAACATCCTCACGCTCATGGCGCTCACGATCGCGACCGGCTTCGTCGTCGACGACGCGATCGTGATGCTGGAGAACATCGCCCGCTACCGGGAGGAGGGCGATCCGCCGATGGAGGCCGCGCTCAAGGGCGCCGCGCAGATCGGCTTCACGCTCGTCTCCCTCACGGTCTCGCTCATCGCCGTGCTGATCCCGCTGCTCTTCATGGGCGACGTGGTGGGCCGCCTGTTCCACGAGTTCGCGATCACGCTGGCGGTCTCGATTCTGATCTCCCTGGTCGTATCGCTCACGCTGACGCCGATGATGTGCGCGCGCATGCTCCCGGAGCCGGAACCGCACGCCGCGGGGCACGCCAAGGCAGGCTTCCTCGACGGGATCATCGCCCGCTACGGCCGGTTGCTCGACTGGGTGCTCCGGCACCAGGGCCTGACGCTGGCCGTCACCGTCGGCACGGTCGCCGTGACCGCCGGCCTCTATGTGATCGTGCCGAAGGGCTTCTTCCCGGTGCAGGACAACGCGGCGATCCAGGCCGTGACCGAGGCGCCCCAGTCCGTGTCGTTCTCCGCGATGGCGGCGCGCCAGCAGGCGCTTGCGGCCAGGATTCTCGAGGATCCGGCGGTGCGCTCGCTCTCGTCGTTCATCGGCGTCGACGGCACCAACGCCACCCTCAACAGCGGCCGCATGCTCATCAATCTGAAGCCGCACCACGAGCGCAGCGAGACGGCCTCCCAGATCATCGACCGGCTGCGCATCGCGGTCCGGAGCGTGGAGGGCATCGCGCTCTACCTGCAGCCGGTGCAGGAACTCACGATCGAGGACCGGGTGAGCCGAACCCAATTCCAGTTCACGCTGACCAGCCCCGACGAGGAACTGCTCCACGACTGGGTGCCGAAGATGATCGCGCGGCTGCAGGACCTGCCGCAACTGGCCGATGTCGCGAGCGACCTCCAGAACCGCGGCCTCCAGGCCTACCTCGAGATCGACCGCAACGCCGCCAGCCGGCTCGGCGTGACGGTCGCCGACATCGACGACGCGCTCTACAGCGCCTTCGGCCAGCGGCAGATCGCGACCCTCTTCACGCAGGCGAGCCAGTATCGCGTGGTGATGGAGGTCGACCCGCGGCTGTCGGCCGGGCCCGAGGCGCTGACGACGATCTTCGTCCGCACGCGGGCGGGCCGGCCGGTGGCGCTCTCCGCCATCGCGCGGGTGAGCGAGCGTCCGACCACGCTGCTCATCAACCACGTCGGCCAATTCCCGTCGGTCACGATCTCGTTCAACCTCGGCGAGCGCGCCTCGCTGGGCGAGGCGGTGGCCGCGATCGAGCGGGCGGCGCAGGAAGTGGAGCTGCCGGCGGCGGTTGAGATGCGGTTCGAAGGCGCGGCCCGCGCCTTCCGCGCCTCGCTCTCCAGCACGCTGTGGCTGATTCTGGCGGCGGTCGTGACGATGTATATCGTGCTCGGCGTGCTCTACGAGAGCAGCATCCATCCGATCACGATTCTCTCCACGCTGCCCTCGGCCGCGGTCGGTGCGCTGCTCGCGCTGTGGATCACGGGCCGTCCGTTGGACATGATCGCGATCATCGGCATTATTTTGCTGATCGGTCTGGTGAAGAAGAACGGCATCATGATGGTCGACTTCGCGCTCGAAGCCACGCGCCGCGACAAGCTCTCGCCGACCGAGGCGATCAAGCAGGCGGCGCTGCTTCGCTTCCGGCCGATTCTCATGACGACCCTGGCGGCGCTCTTCGGCGCGCTGCCGCTGATGTTGTCGACGGGATCGGGCGCCGAGCTGCGCCAGCCGCTCGGACTCGTGATGGTGGGCGGCCTGCTGGTGAGCCAGGTGCTCACGCTGTTCACCACGCCCGTCGTCTACCTCTACTTCGACCGCGTGCGCCAGCGCATGGAAGCGCGCCGCAAGAAGCCCGCCGCGGCCGCGGCCGGGAAACTGCAGCCCGCGCGCACCTGAGCCATGAATCTCTCGCGTCCCTTTGTCCGCCGGCCGGTGGCCAGCACGATGATCGCGGTGGCGCTGGTGCTCGTGGGGGCGCTCGCCTACGGGCTGCTGCCCGTCTCGCCGCTGCCGCAGGTCGATTTCCCGACGATCCGCGTGAGCGCCTCGTTGCCCGGCGCGAGCCCGGAGTCGATGGCGGCGAGCGTGGCGGCGCCGCTGGAGCGCGCGCTGGGGAGCATCTCCGGCGTGGCGGGGATCTACTCCGACAGCCGGCAGGGCCAGGCAAGCATCACGCTGGAATTCGACCTCGGCCGCGACCTCAACGGCGCGGCGCGCGACGTGCAGGCGGCCATCAACGCCGCCCGCGGCCAGTTGCCGGCGGGCATGCCCGGCAATCCCACCTTCCGTAAATCCAATCCCGCGCAGGCGCCGATCATGGCCCTCGCGCTGAACTCCCCGAATCTCGAACCGGGCAAACTCTACGACTTGGCGGCCACGGTGCTCGCGCAGAAGATCGCCCAGATCAACGGCGTCGGCGAGGTCTCCGTCGGCGGCAGCTCCCTGCCCGCCATCCGCGTGCAGCTCAACCCGCATGCGCTGGCGCACTACGGCATCGCGCTCGACGAGGTCCGCCGCGCGATCGGGGCGACCAACTCACTGCGGCCGCGCGGCGCGGTGGAGCAGGGCGACCGCCGGTGGGAAGTGCAGCTCAGCGGGCAGCTGCGCAAGGCGGAGGATTACAACAGTCTCGTCATCCGTTACCGCGACGGCGCGCCCGTGCGGCTGGGCGATGTCGCCAAGGTCACCGAATCGATCGAGGACCGCTACAGCAGCGGCTTCCACAACAACCGCCTGGCCGTGGCGCTGCTCATCAGCCGCCAGCCGGGCGCGAACATCATCGAGACGATCGATGCCATCAAGAGCCAGCTGCCGGCGCTGCGCGCCCTGGTGCCCGCGGACGCGCAGCTCGACGTCGTGATGGACCGTTCGCCCGGCATCCGGGCCACGCTCTACGAGTCGCAGCGCACCCTCGCGATCGCCGCGGGCCTGGTGATGCTGGTGGTGTTTCTCTTCCTCGGCAGCCCGCGCGCGGCGCTGATCCCCTGTCTCGCGATCCCGGTGGCGGTCATCGGCACCTTCGGGATCATGTATCTTTACGGATTCTCGCTGAACAACCTGTCCTTGATGGCGCTGATCGTGGCGGCCGGACTGGTGGTGGACGACGCGATCGTCGTGCTGGAGAACATCACGCGCCACATCGAGCGCGGACTCTCGCCGCTGCGGGCGGCGATGCGCGGCTCGGGCGAGGTCGGATTCACGCTGCTGGCGATGAACCTCTCCCTCGTCGCGGTGTTCGTCTCGATCCTGTTCATGGGCGGCCTGGTGGAAAAACTTTTCCGCGAGTTCTCGATCACCCTCGCGGCGGCGATGATGGTGTCGCTGCTCGTCTCGCTCACGCTGACGCCCAGCCTGTGCGCCCGCTGGCTCGCGGCACGGGAGTCGGAGGAGCCCGGCTGGTTCCGGCGCAAGACGGACGCGGCGTTCGAGCGGCTGAAGCGCGGCTACGCCCGCTCGCTCGGCTGGGTTCTGGGCCACGCCACGCTGATGCTGATCATCTTCATCGGCACGGTGGCGCTGAATGTGGCGCTCTACGTCACGATCCCGAAGGGCTTCCTGCCCATGCAGGACACCGGGACGCTGCACGGCTTTATCCGCGGCGACGACGCGTTCTCCTACCAGGTGATGTTGCCGAAGATGGAGGTGTTCCGGAAGCACCTGCTCGCGGATCCCGCGGTGGCGGACGTGATCGGCACCGCCGGCGGGGCGTCGGGTCTGAGCAACGCGCGTCTCACCATCCGCCTGAAACCGCTCGCCGAGCGCAAGGTTTCGGCCAACGACGTGGTCAACCGCATCCGGGCGACGGCGCCGTCGGTCGCGGGGGCGCAGATGTATCTCTTCGGCGCGCAGGACATCGACCCGCCGCGCATGTCGGACGCGACCTCCTACGACCTCACGCTGATGACCGCGGACCTGAAGGTGCTGCGCATGTGGGCGCCGAAGGTGCTCGCCGCGCTGCAGGAGCTGCCGGAACTCACCGACGTCAACGGCCCCTCCGAGGGCGGCACCCAGCAGGTGTCGCTGCAGATCGACCGCGAGGCGGCGCGTCGCCTGGGCGTGGATACGCAAATGGTGACCTCCGTGCTGAACAATTCCTTCAGCCAGCGGCAGATCGCGACGCTCTACGACCGGCTCAACCAATACCGCGTCGTGATGGAGCTGGAGCCGCAATACACGGCGGATCCGAGCGTGCTCGACCAGGTGCAGGTGATCGGCGCGGCCGGCGAACGCGTGCCGCTGTCGGCGTTCACGCGCTACGAATATTCCCTGATCGACGACCGGGTGCGGCACCGCAGCCAGTTCGCGGCGGAGAACATCGGCTTCGCGCTCGCGCCGGATGTGCCGATCGAGGAAGCCCTGCTGGCGATCGACCAGGCGATGGCCGGCATTCTGCTGCCCACGGATGTCCAGTATCGCCTCTCCGGCTCGGCGCAGAATTTCCAGAAAGCGCTGCAGTCGCAGCCGCTCCTGATCCTCGGCGTGCTGGTCGCGGTGTATCTCGTGCTCGGCATTCTCTACGAGAGCCTGATCCATCCGCTCACCATCCTGTCGACGCTGCCGTCCGCCGGCCTCGGCGCGCTGCTGACGCTCCGGCTCACCGGCACCGAGTTCAGCCTGATCGCGCTGCTCGGGATGTTTTTGCTGATCGGCATCGTGATGAAGAACGCGATCCTGATGATCGACTTCGCGATCGCGACCGAGCGGCGGAACGATTCGACGCCGCGCGAAGCCATCTTCGAGGCGGCCCAGCTGCGTCTGCGGCCGATCCTCATGACCAACATGGCGGCGTTGCTCGGCGCGCTGCCTCTGGTGCTGGCCAGCGGGGAAGGCGTCGAGATGCGGCGCCCGCTCGGACTCGCGATCGTGGGTGGCTTGGTGGTGAGCCAGCTGCTCACGCTCTACACCGTGCCCGTCGTCTACCTCTGGCTGGATCGCATGCGGCTGCGTTTTGCGCGGCACAAGCCCAAGCCCGCGGGGCCGGCGGTGGGCGAGCGGGCGACCGCCTGAGCGGCGCCGCGGCGGCAGGTCCGGTGTCCCGACGGCGGCGCGGCCGCAAATCGGACGAGGCCGCCGGATCCGGGCACGAAAAAGCCGCGACCCCGAAGGGACGCGGCCGAAGGAGCTTGTTGCGGCGGCCGGGCGGCGCGCCGGAGGCTCAGCTGAGGGTGACGCCCTTGGCCTTCGCGGCGCGGAGGAGGGCGTCGGCCATGTCGGACGGGGTCGTGGCGACCTCGATGCCGCATTCCTTGAAGACGGCGATCTTGGCGGCGGCGGTGTCCTCGGCGCCGCCGACGATGGCGCCGGCGTGGCCCATGCGGCGACCGGCGGGAGCGGTGGCGCCCGCGATGAAGCCGGCGACGGGCTTCTTGCAGTTGGCCTTGATCCAGCGGGCGGCTTCGACCTCGGCGCTGCCGCCGATTTCGCCGATCATGATGATGCCGTGGGTCTCGGGGTCGTCGTTGAACATCTTGATCACGTCGAGGTGCGACGTGCCGTTGACGGGGTCGCCGCCGATGCCGACGCAGGTGGTCTGGCCGATGTTCTTCGAGGTGAGCTGGAACACGGCCTCGTAGGTGAGGGTGCCGGAGCGGGAGACGACGCCGACATGGCCCTTCTTGTGAATGTAGCCGGGCGCGATGCCGATGCGGCAGCCGCCCTTGGAGTTTTCGCCCGTGCCGGGCGTGACGAGGCCGGGGCAGTTGGGGCCGACGAGGCGGGTGCGCTTGCCGCCCATGGCGCGCTTCACGCGGACCATGTCCTTGACCGGAATGCCTTCGGTGATGGCGACGGCGAGATCGAGGTCGGCGTCGACGCACTCGAGGATGGCGTCGCCGGCGAACGGCGGCGGGACGAAGATCGCGGAGACCGAGGCGCCGGTGGCGGCCTTGGCTTCGGCGACGGAGTTGAAGATCGGGACCTTGTGGCCGCCGTGCTCGAAGAACTGGCCGCCCTTGCCGGGTGTGACGCCGGCGACGACCTGCGTGCCGTAGTCGAGGGAGAGCTTGGTGTGGCGGGCGCCGAATTCACCGGTGATGCCCTGGATCAGGATCTTGGTGTCGGGGGAGATGAGAATGGCCATGGCCGAAAGTGTTGACGATTGAAGTTGGAGTGAGGGAGGAGCGTCGCGTCGGTGGCCGGATCAGGCGGCCACGAGTTTGACGATCTTCTGGGCGGCGTCGGCCATGGTGTCGCCGGAGACGAGGGTGAGGCCGGAGGCGGCGAGGGTGGCCTTGCCGGCGGCGACGTTGTTGCCTTCGAGGCGGACGACGAGGGGCAGCTTGAGGCCGACTTCCTTGACCGCCTCGACGATGCCCTGGGCGATCACGTTGCAGTCCATGATGCCGCCGAAGATGTTCACGAGGATCCCCTTCACGTTCTTGTCGCCGAGGATGATCTTGAAGGCCGCGACGACCTGGTCCTTCGAGGCGCCGCCGCCGACGTCGAGGAAGTTGGCCGGCGTGCCGCCGAAGTGCTGGATGATGTCCATCGTGCTCATCGCGAGGCCGGCGCCGTTGACGAGGCAGGCGATGTTGCCGTCGAGCGCGATGTAGCTGAGATTGAACTTGGACGCCTCGATTTCCTTCGGGTCTTCCTCGTTGAGGTCGCGGAGCGCGACGATCTCGGGGTGCCGGT
>JACCDS012511254.1_pt1 | contig 10291 bp, 9 predicted proteins | sample 7446441 | NCBI WGS metagenome assembly JACCDS01 (sample SAMN15323445, study PRJNA562643) | freshwater metagenome | isolation source: river surface water | place: USA:Blue River Watershed | collected 2017-08-17 | reverse complement strand
CTGCCCGCTGCTGCAGGCTGCGGTAAAGGTCCGCCACGTTCCGTTCGCCCCTCGCCTCGGCGTCCACACAGAGGTTGACTTCATAAATGTCGCCGCGGTGCAGGTGAAACTGCAGCGACTTTGCCGTTTCAGTGTAGTCCCCTGCTGTCCAGCGCACGCTCCATGGACTTGGTTCCTGGTTGCTCGTTACCGGTTGCCGTTCAGGGCCTCTTAGCCAGGATTGCGCGTCGCCGTGCTCGACCAGCGTTCCGTCAAGCTGGCATTCCAGCACCCACTCGGGTTCCCATACGGCCACGTCGGGTTGGCCATTCCAGGCTGCGCCTCGGGGCGGAAGCGAAGGCTCAAAGGCATTTTTAAGGTCGTAGGCCAGCACCCCAAACCACCAGGTGGGGCGGGCGCGCCAAGCTTCGGCAAAGGCGTTCCAGGTTTCGGGCGTGGCGCGGTCGATGCGGTGCACCGAACGGCATCCGCCCGCCGCGATCCACCGCAGGCCGTTGAGCGGCTCTGCCGGAGCCGCCGGAGCCGTTTCATAAAAAGCAAAGTAGTCCGCCTCAGCCCCGCGGCGCTGAAGTTCGTCCGCGAGGTCCGCCGGAGGCTTGGACCAAACGCGTTGACTCCAGCCCATCACCTTACATGTGTATGGCGCGCTTCGCCGTAGCGTCGAGTGCAGCCTCTTTAATGGCTTCGGTGTAGGTCGGGTGTCCGTGGCAAATACGGGCCACGTCTTCAGCCGAAGCACGGTACTCCATCGCCACGGCCAATTCCATGATGAGGTCGGCGGCGCGGGCACCCACGATGTGAGCCCCGAGCACCTCGTCGGTGCTGGCGTCGGCCAAAATCTTCACAAAACCGTCGGTATCGCCTGAAGCGCGGCTGCGTCCCAGGGCACGCATCGGGAAATTGCCCACCTTGTAGCCGCGGCCGCTGGCCTTGAGCTCTTCTTCGGTCTTGCCGACGCTCGCCGCCTCGGGCCACGTGTACACGATTCCGGGAATCAAGTTGTAGTCGATGTGGGGTTTCTGGCCCGCGATCTGCTCGGCCACCACCACGCCTTCTTCTTCGGCCTTGTGGGCGAGCATGGCTCCGCGCACCACGTCGCCAATGGCATAAATGTGGGGCTGGGTCGTCTGCAGGTGGTCGTTCACGTTCAGGCGTCCGCGCTCGTCGGCGGTAAGGCCGGCCGCCTCGTAGTTCAGGCCGGCGGTATTGGCCTTGCGGCCCACGGCCACCAGGCAGTAATCCCCTTCCACGGTTACGGTGTTGCCCTTCTTGTCGGTGGCGGTCACGGTGACCACGTCGCCGGCGCGCGAAACGCCCTCAACTTTGGTACCAAGGTGGAAGTTCATGCCCATCTTGCGGAGCACACGCTGCATTTCTTTGCCGATAGCGCCGTCCATCGTCGCGAGGATGGAATCCGCGAACTCCACCACCGTCACCTCGGCGCCCAGGCGCTTGTACACGCTGCCGAGCTCGAGACCGATGACGCCGCCGCCGATGACAATCAGGCGCTTGGGAACTTCCGGAAGGCTAAGGGCCTCGGTCGAGCTGATGATGCGCTCGCCGTCGAACTTGGCGAACGGCAGCTCAATGGGCGTGGAGCCGGTGGCCACGATGATGTGCTTGGCCTTCACCGTCTGCTCCTCGGCACCCGAAACCTTGACGGTGTGGGCGTCCACGAACGAGCCGAGCCCTTTGAGGACCGTGACCTTGTTTTTGTTCATCAAGAAGTCGATGCCCGAGCAAGTCGTATCGACCACTTGCTTCTTGCGGGCCATCATCTGGGGCCAGTTGATTTTGGGCGCCTCGACGTCGATGCCGTGCTCGGCAAAAGCATGGGTGGCGTTGTAGTAGTGCTCCGACGAGTCCAGCAAGGCTTTGGACGGGATGCAGCCCACGTTCAAGCAGGTTCCGCCCAAGGTGGGGTCTTTTTCAACCAAAGCCGTGTTCAATCCGAGTTGAGCGCAGCGAATGGCGCTCACGTAGCCCCCGGGGCCAGCGCCGATAACGAGTACGTCGTATTCCATGCCACAAAGGTAGGCCTCACGGGCGTGCGTGAGGGCGGGCTCCACGCCGAAAAACGTCGTGAATAAACGGCCTGTTTGGGCCCCAGCGCGGAAGCCGGACTACGCGGACTGGAGACCCCGAAGGCGGCGCACGATCAGGCTCAGCACCAAAAAGCCAAACACAAATCCGCTCCACTGACCCAGAATGTCGCCGTGGCGCACAAAAAAGGTCGGTACACGAAACGTGGGCACGCTCGCGCGCAGCATGCCCTCTTGGTCCCAACCCAGCGATTGCTGAATCTGGCCGTCGGGGCCAATTACGGCCGAAATTCCCGTGTTGGCGCTGCGAAGGACCGCCCGATGCTGCTCGATGGCACGCAACCGGGCGTAGTGCAGGTGGGCGACGTGGCCCGAGGTGTTGCCCCACCAGCCGTCGTTCGTGATAATGGCCAGCACCTCGGCGCCTTTGGCGCTGAATTCTGCGGCATAGGGTCCAAAGTCCTGTTCCCAGCAAATCGGAGTTCCAACGCGCGGCAGGTCTGCCCCCGCCTCAAAGACGCCGCGCTCTGGCTGCGTGGCCAAGGTTCCGCTCGTACCGCCCAACGAAATCGTCAGGTCGCCCAGCACGGCACGGAGGGTCGACGCCATCGGCATCGTTTCGACGCCCACTACGAGCTTGGACTTGCGGTAAATCTGCAGCGGCATTCCCGCGCGGGCAAAAACCGCGCTGTTGGCCCAGCTCACGTAGCGGCGGTCGTCGAGTCGCCGAGCTGCGGGGTTTTCAGGTTCTGCCTCATGCAGTCGGTAGGTGGTTGCCCCCAAGACGACGCCCCAACCTTGGCGCAAGAGGGGCTCAAACGCAATCAGCGAAGGCCAATTGGAAGCGTAGTTTTCGTCCAGGCCTTCGTGCAAAAAGGTCTCCGGCAACACAAGCAATCCGGGAGCGGAATCGGCTTGGGCCGCAGAACGCGAGGCCCACTTCCGCGCTTGGTCAAGGTCCGGAGTTTGGAACTTTTGGGTGTAGGGATCCACGTTGGGCTGCACCACCAGTGCGCGCACGCTGCCCGTCGGCTCTTGGGCGTCCAACCAAGCCCCCAGTCCGTAGCTCGCCACCAAGGGGATTCCGAGCACGGCCACTAAACCGAGGCGCAAGGCTTTGGCCCCTCCGCGCACCAACTGCCAGTACACCGCGTTGGCGAGCAGCAGCCAAAGGGTTCCGCCGCGCGGCCCCGTCCAAGCGTACCAGCGCACCCAGTGCGGAACCTCGGCAAACGCGTTGCCCAGGTTGAGCCAGGGAAAACTAAAGGCCCAGTCGTCGTGAAGCAATTCGATCGAAACCCATCCCGTGACCCAAATCCACAGTGCCGTGCGCACCCCAACCTGGCGCGCGGTGTAGCTGTACAGCACCCAAACTCCGCCCATCAAAATCCCGTTGATGAGTACGGCGCCCAGCACGCCCGACCAGTGCGCGCCGGCGACCCACCAGGTCGTTCCGAGGTTGAACAGGGCCATGCTCAAAAGGGCCCATCGCCCAAACGCCGCCAACGAGGCACCGGCGGAGCGCATCCGTGCTTCAAGCTCGAGCATCGGAACCATGGCCACCCACAAGAGCGGGGCGAGCAAGGGCATGTCGTGAAAACCAAGGGCACCCGGCCAAGCCAGGCTGAGGAGCACCGGCGTGAGCAAGGCCAGGCCCCAATGAGGCAGTCGGTCGAGAATCGTCATAAGCCCAAAGGTAGCGCCGTACTTTTGCTTCATGCGATGGATTCCAAACGCCCTCACGCTGGGCAATGTGGCCTGCGGGATGGCCGCGATCTGGTACTTGATGTTCCAGAAGTACGAATATGCCGCCGTCGCCGTGGTGCTGGCGTTTGCCTTTGACGGCCTTGACGGATGGGCCGCGCGCAAAGTCGGCGTCAGCGGGGAACTGGGCGTGCAGCTCGACAGTTTGGCCGACGCCATCACGTTCGGAGTGGTTCCGGGATTCATGTGGATGCAGCTCGGCATGTGGATGAACACCGGCTACAGCTGGCCTGCTTTGCCCGTGCTTGGGTGGGCCGTCACGTTGGCTTCGGTCTACCGCTTGGCGCGCTTCAACTCGATCATGAAGGACCATCCGGGGTTTGTCGGCATGCCTACGCCGGCCAATACCGCCTTTGCGCTAGGCCTCATGTTCGCCGTTGACGCTGAACTTATTCCGGCCCACCCCGGGATCTTTTTGGCCGCCCTGGCCTGGTCGGTGTACAGCCTGAATGCGGACTTTTCGGTGGCCTCCTTCAAAGACATGCCGGCGGGTTGGGCTCGGCGCGGATTTCGCATCGGCTGGCTGGTGATTTCGCTGTGCGCATTTGTGCTTTGGGGCTTGGCCGCAATGGCGGTTGCCGTACCTTTGCTGCCTCTAGTTTCTGCCCTCGAAAAACGCTTTTTATGAAATTCCGCGCTGAAATCAACGTGATGCCCCACAAGGCACTTTTGGACCCCCAAGGCAAGGCCGTGAGCCACAGCATGCCTTCACTCGGACTGCCTGAAGTGGGCGGAGTGCGCATCGGCAAGCACATCACGCTGGAGGTCGAGGCAGCAAGTAAAGACGAAGCCCACGAAAAAGTGACGTTGGCCTGCCAAAAATTACTGGCAAACCCCATCATGGAAAGCTTCGAGTTCGAGCTATTCAACCAAGCTTAAAACCATGGAATACCGTCGGTTAGGTCGCTCAGGCTTGCAGCTTAGCGAGCTGTCGTTCGGCACCTGGATTACCTTCGGGAACCAAATTCCCTACCCCACCGCCAAGGACCTTTTTGTCGCCGCCTACGACGCCGGCGTGAACTTTTTTGACAACGCTGAGGTGTACGCCCACGGCGAGTCCGAACGTGTTATGGGCCGAATTCTAAGCGAGGTAGGTTGGTCCCGCGACAGCTACACCGTGTCGTCCAAGGTGTTTTTTGGCGCGGGCGGCAAGCTTCCGACCCAGCGCGGACTGCACCGCAAGCACGTCGTCGAGGCATGCCACCAGGCACTTGAACGCCTGCGCGTCGACTACCTCGACCTGTACTTCTGCCACCGCCCCGACAAGCAGACTCCAATCGAAGAGACGGTCTGGACGATGCACCAGCTGATCATGCAGGGCAAAATCCTGTACTGGGGCACCTCAGAGTGGAGCGCTGAAGAAATCATGGACGCCCAGCGCGTCGCCGACCAGCACCACCTCATCGGCCCGACGATGGAGCAGCCGCAGTACAACCTGCTGCACCGGGAAAAAATGGAATCCGAGTTCCTGCGCCTTTTTGACCGACTCGGACTCGGAACCACCATTTGGTCGCCCTTGGCTTCGGGCATTTTGACCAACAAGTACCGCGACGGACTGCGCGACGATTTTCGCCTGAACCGCGACGAACTGGCCTGGCTGAAGGACCGCAACGTAGTCGACGAAAAGCTAGCCGTCGCCGGACGCTTGGCTGACTTAGCCGCCGAACTCGGCATCAGCCCAGCCCAGCTGAGCATCGCGTGGTGCCTGAAAAATCCCCACGTTTCGACCGTGATGCTTGGCGCTACCCGCGTGGAGCAGCTGCGCGAAAACCTGGCCGCCGCCGACGCGGTGGCGTTGCTCACGCCAGAGGTCATGGACCGAATTGAGGGCATCGTGCAGAACAAGCCGGAGCTCGCTCCCTACTGATTTTCAGACGATTCGCTAGCGCGAGGCGTTGAAGTACGTTTAACCTCGGCTGCGAAAGCCGTTGGAACCGACTGCGCGCTCGGTCGCGTTGGAGTTTTGGTCCGTTCCCCACCGTGGGGAGCGCTAACAACTAAACTCCCTTTTTTATGCGTACGTTGATTTTTACCGGTTCGCTGATGGCCACATTGGCCGCCTCAGCCCAAAGTGCTGATTTTGTTGATGCGATTTTTGAAATTGATGAAGCGGCCATGATTCGTGCGGTGAATGCCCAAGGCGGAAACCTCACCGACATGACCTTTCAACTTAACGCTCCGGGCCAAGCGGGCGCCGCGTTCCCTGGCGTCGCTAGCCAAGTAATGTACCTACAGTATACGTCGGTCAAATCGGCCGCGCCCGACGACCAACGCACGCTGAGCGTAGACGTCGTGGGCGGCGACTTCCCGGCGGGCGTGAGCCTTTCGCTGGCAGCGAGCCCCGCGGGAACCGGAAGCACCGGCATTGGCCATGAGGTCGTGCTGGACAACGGGCAGCAGTCGGGTGTGCTTGTGTCTGGCGTCGGATCAGCGTACAGCGGCACAGGAGCCGGACAAGGCATTCCCATTGTCTACATGGTGAATTTTGCCACAGAGAACTTGGACGCTTCGACCGCCGGGTTGGTCTCGCTTCAGTACACCTTGAGCAACTACTAGCATGCGTACCGCTCGCTTGCGGGGCAGCCTCAGCTGGGCTGCCTCGCTGGCTTGCCTTTGCGTTCACGGTCAGGTGGTCGTCCGCAATGGGCTCAGCCATTTTCATTCCCTAGGCACACCAGCCACAGGGGCCATCGAGCTGTTCAACTCCAGTTCCGAACCGGTTGTGGCCCAACTTAAAACCGATAGCCTTTGGGGCCCCCAGCGGAGCATTCAAATCCCCAGTGAAGTTGCCCTCGCGGGAGGGGCGCGTATTTCGGTACCCTATGTTTGGCCAGAGGCCGACTCCAGTAGCCAAGCCACGCGCATTTTCCTCACTACCCTTCCCAAGAACGACAGCCCAACTGTGGTGGCCGGCACCGTGCGCATCAAGGTGAGCACGCGCTACGCCGTGGACCTGTACCGCGGCCCGATTGGCGATGCCGTCGACGTAGCGTGGCATGGCGATTCGGTAACTGTTTCGAATGCCAGCCAAAACTTTTGGGCAGGAACCTGCTATACCCTCAAGGGCATGGAGCGCGGAACCCAGCGCATTTCAAGTGGCGTACTGCGGCCCGGCGACCGCCGAACCTGGATCGTACCTCCAGAAGCTGAAGGGGTTTGGCTTGAAAACGTGCGCGGGCAAGTCGCGGCTAGCCTTAAACCATGACGTTCGCGCTTTGGTGGGCGCTGACCACGGCTCCGGGCGGAATTTGGCCTGTTGCGGGCTTTTCGTGGGCCTCAGCAGAACATGCGCTTTGGCTTCAAACTTCCCCCACTCGGTTTGGTGGCCGTCCTCAGTTCTCGGCCAGCCATGGCCCATGGGCCCTTAAGTACGGCAGCCAGTCTGCAGGCTGGGGCTGGAGCCTGACCCGCAAGGGGACCGGAATTTGGCGGGCTCAGAACGGCTCCTTCGGCGCACTCTGGACTGGCCGTGGCCACCTCGCGTCCAAGCCGTGGACGGCACAAGCCACATGGCAGCCAAGCGGCTGGGTCGGGCGCGCATCATGGAATGGCATTAACCTTCAGCGAACCTTAGGCGGGACCCAACACGCGTCCTGGAACCTTGGCGGCCATCGGATCGAGGTGATGCAAAGCGGCAGCACCCGCAGCCTTGGGTTCCACGACCAAACCCTTGATGCACGAGCCACTTGGGGGCCAGGCACACGCGGCCACCTACTCCGACTACGTACCCCTGAATCAAGCCTCGAATGGCGCCGAACCCAAAGCAACCAAAATGTACAGCAGCAGCTTACGTGGACCCTAAACGTTCGCGAGCACCGGCTGTGGCTGCACCTCTCGGAACGCGACGGCAGCCCCCAATTCAACCTACGCGCCTGGATCCAAACGCCGCGCGCTGGCGGATGGACTGCGGGCTGGTCTTCGGGCTTGGCCATGGTGCGGTGGAATGCCCCTAGCCAAAGCCCCTTCTCGGGAACCTATCTTGAGTTGGGTAATCCCTACCGAGTGGGGCTGTGCTACCGAGGTGTTCGCGTTGCCGCGGAGTGGAATGCTCCTACCCACCGATTTGCCGCAAGCATTGCCGCCCGGCACCAGTGGACCGCCAAGCCACGGCACACGGAATTGACGGAACATTTTGATGCACCGGCATGGATCGACCTGAACGTCGAACTTGTAGGCAATCCCTCAGAACTTACACTTGAATTTATCGGCGTCCAGACCTACCGAGTCCACGTCCTGCCGCAAGCGCGCCAATGGAAGGACCACATTCCGCCCGGGACCTATGCTGTGCGCGGAACGCCTCCACCGGGCTGGAAGTGGGTGCTCCCAACCGACAGCGTCCGCCTCGAATCCGGCAAAATAACGCCGGTCTGGGTGCAGCTCGAACGACCGAAAGGCTACGTGCGCTGGATCAGCGCACCGCGTGAATCTGCGGAATCAAGTAGCCCATAGCGGCTCCGACCGCCAGGCCAACAAGGACGTCAGAAGGGTAGTGCTTGCCGGCCTCCACACGCTGCCAGGCGACGTAAGCGGGAACTGCGGCGGCGGCGGTCCAAACCCACGGCGTCCACTTGGACCCCGGATGCAGGTCGGTCCACACTTTGGCCGCAAACACGGCATTGCAGGCGGTCATGCTCGAATGCCCTGAGAAAAAGGACTTTCGCGCGTCCGACGCCATTCGATCAGCTAAAGGCGCAGCGTCGTAGTAGACAAAGGGTCGGTTGCGCTTTACGCTGTTCTTAACCAGGTCGGTGAGCATCAGCGTGCTCAGGTTGGTTTGAAACCAAAGACTGCCGAGCACGGCTCCGTCGCGCACCCACTGTTCGCGGGGAGTCTGAGCCAACACACTCAAGCCCGCCGCACCAAACGCAGCGAGCATTCCCACGTCCGAACGGGTTCCGGCGGACGGATTCCATCGATTGAGCGCGACCGCGTCCAACGCCGAAACGTTGCGGGGCTCGAGCAGCTGCAGTTCCGCTTCTGTCCACGGTGCCAAGCGGTCGCCTAGCTGCCAATTGACCGCCGCAAGTCCGAGTGAAACACCGTACACGGGCACGTCGACCGCCGGACGAATTTGGTAGGGAAGCTGTGCGCCTGCTTGGAGTGAGACCAGCAAGCCCAGTAGATGGAAAAGATGCTTCATGTGCGTCAAGGTTGGACGATCAAGGTATGGCGTTCTGTGGCACCTGCTCGATCGAGCACAACCACATAGCAGCCTGCCGGCACGGACCCCAATTCAAAGAACTCCTGGGCGAGTCCGCCACGCTCCCAAGCGCGCACCGTGCGGCCTTGAGCGTCCACGAGCGAAACGCGGCCACCCAACTCGGGCGCGTCCAGCCAAAAACCGTGGGCCGCTGGATTCGGGTACACGCGCGACGCCGTGCCCGAAGGAAGCTCCGCCACGTCAAGCGTAATCTGCGGCTGCGCCAACTTGGCACTGGTGTACACGCGGTACGCTCCCGGCGCCAGCGAAATGCTTGCATTGACGTCGGTTACGGTAATGGAATCTCCGTTAAAGTAATCGTACCAGGTCCCCGCCGAGGGAAACGCCGGGATAATCGTCTGGGTCGTCACCGCAAAATTCCCCAGCACCACCGCGTCCATGCCCGAGCTATTGAATACCATGCGCTTCGTGTTGCCCGAAAAGCTGTAGGTAAATTGCCCGTCGCGAAAGGTTCCAGGATACGTCCGCCGCAGGTTAAAAATCGCAGCCGTCACGTCGTACAACCGACGGCGCTCGGGCACCTGGTAGTAGTTCCAGCGAATGGGCTTGTTGCACACCCGGCAAGGATTGTTGATCGAAACATCGTACCCCAGCTCGCCAAACATCCAAATCATGCGCGGACCCGGAATCAAGTAGGCAAACAAATTCACCGCTTCAGCCCGGCGCAGCCCCGTGGCAAGTTGGCGCGGATTGTGGTTTGGATTGGCCGTGCTGCCGTAGGTGAGCACTTCGTACATCAAGCGCTCCTCGTCGTGGCTCTCTGGGTACGAAACCAGCCCGGGCTTGGTCCAGCCTCGCGCGCCGTGGTAGGCCCACGAAAAATTGCCTTGGGCGTTGCCCTGTCCCGCCTGGTGGAAGTTGTAGGTTGAGTTACCCCAAAGCATAAACCCATAGTCCGCCAGCGCTTTTTCTTCACCGTTGTCGGCCCAATGCTCCAAAATCAAGTGCGCATTTGGGTTGACTGACCAAATCGTATCTCCGATTCGCTTGATAATCGCTTGGCGGACCGCCGACGAACCGGCGTTTCCGTTCATGAATCCCTTGGTGTAGTCAAAGCGGATCCCGTCAATGCGGTACTCCTGCAACCAAAACGTCGTCACGCGGTCCACATAGTCTTTGGTGGCCTGCTTTTCGTGATTGAAATCGTACCCCCAGCAGTACGGCGGGTGAGGACACACCGGATTAAACCACGGGCTGTTCGCCGCAGTACGGTTATTCACTGGGTCCCAGTACATGTTCACCAACGGATTTTGCCCGAAGGCGT
>JACCDS010232181.1_pt1 | contig 10292 bp, 8 predicted proteins | sample 7446441 | NCBI WGS metagenome assembly JACCDS01 (sample SAMN15323445, study PRJNA562643) | freshwater metagenome | isolation source: river surface water | place: USA:Blue River Watershed | collected 2017-08-17 | reverse complement strand
CGGCAAATACTTGCGCACTAAGTGCAGATGGCCGCTATCTGGTATCGGGTTCATGGGATAATAGTTTACGCCTGTGGGAGTTAAGTAGCGGCGAGTGTGTTCGTGAGTTTATTGGTCATGAAGGTGCGGTAACAAATTGCACGCTAAGTGCCGATGGTCGTTATCTGGTATCAGGTTCATCCGATCAAAGTTTATGCCTGTGGGAGTTAAGTAGCGGCGAATGTATCCGCGAGTTTATTGGTCATGATGAAGATGTAACGAGCTGTGCGTTGAGTGCAGATGGTCGCTATCTAGTGTCATCCTCAAGCGATGGCACTGTTCGCTATTGGTCTTTGGAAACAGGTGAAATATTAAAAGTAATATTCCATGCACCAGAATCCAACTACCTCACAACCGATGGCAAACAACAAACAATCCTCGCCAAAAGCGAATATGCCTGGCGCTATTTCAATGGTTATTGCATCAACGAGAAAGGCGAATCCGATAGCTTTCCAGTGATTTAACCTTTACTAGGTTTGGGCAGTGATCAGAAAAAACAAAAACGTGAAGAGCTGGGCTTGGGCGAGGGTTGATAATCTCGGGTACAGATAAAATTGCTAATACTAATTTTATTTTGCCAATTGAATCCAAACCCGTGAAATCGGTATCCAATTCAATGAGATGGCTGAATTCTACCCCCAACGGAATTTGGTTTTCTCCAGCCCAATGCGACCAGTTGTATGCAGCACTGTTGGTGTAATTGGTTGTTTTGTTTCCGGCAGGTGCTGCTGACGGAAACATTTTTTATAGGTGAAAGTTATAGCAGGTTGTTGTTGATAAATATCCAAGTCCTGTCGCTTGTGTTAATTTGAGCGCCTGATGGCGGAAGGCTACCCATCTGCGTGTATACAAAAAAGCATGAGAACTGAATCTAAAAAGGAGCTGGGTGCATCCAAGCGTGTATCCGGCTTTATTGCTACGACTCGATTGGGAAATCGCCATGGACAGCTTGCAAGAAATTCTATTTAGCCTGCGCCAGAACAAGCTGCGTACAGCCCTCACTGCCTTCGGGGTGTTTTGGGGCATTTTAATGCTGATCCTGTTGCTCGGTGCGGGGCGTGGAATGCAGAACGCCTTTGCCGAAGGGTGGAGCAATGATGTTTCCGATTCTATTTGGATTTTCCCCAGCACTACCTCTGTACCTTATTTAGGTTTACCCATTGGTCGCCAAATTGCGTTGACTGATAGCGACATGGCGGCAGTTCGCCAGCAAATTCCCGGTGTAGGTTATCTCTCCAGCGAAAATCCGCTCGGCTCCTTTATCAACTCCGATATCTCTGTGACCTATGGGCCCAAGTCTGGCAGTTTCGGGGTGTTAGGCGTGGCAGATCAATATTTCAATATCAAGGAAAAAGTACGTTTTGATGATGGTCGCCGCCTGAACCGGTTGGATCAGGACGACAACCGCAAGGTGGTGGTTATTGGTACCCGTGTTAGCGAGCGGCTGTTTACTACGCACGCCGAAGCCATGGGCAAAGAAATTTTAATAAACGGTATTTCCTTCAAAGTGATTGGATTGTTTTACGACAAAGGCAATCAGGGACGTATGTCCGAGCGGTTGTATATGCCGGTTAGCGCATTTAAAAAATCCTTTGGTGGCGGTCAGGAGGTTGCATTAATTACTGTGCGACCAAAACCTGGTGTTGATGGCATCAAACTGGAAGAAGATATTCTCGCGCTCTTAAAGCAGCGCCACAAAATTGCACCAGATGATGTGCGCGCAATTGAAGTGAGTAACAAAGCGCGCGAAGCAGAAGATATTAATGCGATGTTCACCGGGTTGAATATGTTTATCTGGCTGGTGGGCATTGGCACCTTGCTCGCGGGTATTGTGGGTGTGAGTAATATCATGATTATCACCGTCAAAGAGCGCACCCGTGAAATTGGTATTCGCAAAGCACTCGGTGCAAACCCTGCTTCTATTGTGTGGAGTTTGCTATTTGAATCAGTCCTGGTTACCAGTGTGGCGGGGTACGGCGGATTAGTGCTGGGCGTGGGAATTCTGGAAGGCGTTGCAGCGTTATTAACTTCGCTCAAGATTGAATTGCCCTTTTTTCAGCAACCGGAAATCGATTTAAGTATTGCCATAAGCGCCTTGGTATTGCTGATTCTTGCCGGTGTACTCGCCGGTTTAATGCCTGCATTGCGCGCGGCGCGCATCATGCCGGTTGAAGCCATGAAAGCGGAATAACCCGGGAGCGAATCATGTTTGACTGGGATAAGTGGCAAGAAATAATTAATAGCCTCAAAAAACAAAAACTGCGCACAGGCTTGACTGCCTTTGGTGTTTTCTGGGGCATTTTTATGCTGGTTATTTTGCTGGGGTTTGGCACTGGCTTCGGTATCAAAATAGAAAGTATTTTTGGCGATGCAAAAAATGTGGTGATTTTGTGGCCATCCAATACCACGCAGTTGGCCTTTGAAGGTTTGGGTAAGGGTCGCAGGGTGAAATTTACCGAAGCCGATGTAGAAGCCATTCGCCAAAAAATTGCCAGCGTAGAAATGGTAGATGGCAAAAATAACCTCGGTGTGTGGGGCGCGGCACAGTATGTTGTTTATGGCACAGAGAGTGGTTCTTTTTCGGTGAATGGCAGCCACCCTGGCTGGGAACCATTTGAATTTTTAAAAGTCACTGCAGGGCGCTACATCAATGCACTCGATGAAAAAGAAAAACGTAAAGTGGCGGTGATTGGTACGCGTGTACAGGAAGTGTTATTTAAAAATGGCACTCATCCAATAGGTGAGTCCATTAAAGTAAATGGTGTGCAGTTTGTAGTGGTGGGCATTTATAAATCCACCGAACCGGGTGATAGCGCGCAACAGGCTAACAGCAAAATTATATTGCCCAATCAAACATTGCGTTATGCCTTTAATCAGCTTGATGCATTTCAAATGCTGTTTTTCACACCGGCCAGCGGCTATAGCGCTTTTGATGCAGAGCGCGACGTAAAACAATTGCTCTATCAACGCAACCGTGTCCACCCGGATGATTCCGGCGTGATGGGCAGTTTTAATATGGAGCAGGTGTATGAACAAAATCGCAGCCTGGTAGGCGGCATTATCGGATTCAGTTGGATGGTGGCGATTGGCACTATCATCGCAGGTGTTATAGGTGTGGGTAACATTATGTTGGTGGTGGTGAAGGAACGCACTCGCGAAATCGGTTTGCGTAAAGCCATGGGGGCGACGCCACTCAATATCAGCTTGATGATTATCCATGAGTCGCTGGTGATTACTGTGTTAGCGGGTTATGCCGGCTTAGTGGCTGGTGTGTTTTTGCTGGAAGCGATTCGTGCCGTGCTGGTAAGTGTAGGGCAGGGCGAGGGTATGTTTGCCTCGCCGTTTATCGATATCCATATCGCCATCATGGCGCTGGTGGTGTTGGTCGTTACCGGTGTAGTGGCGGCCTTGCTGCCAGCGCGCAACGCGGCCAGCGTCAATCCTATTACCGCACTGCAGGACGAATAATTTTTTCAGGTGTGGTGAATCCAAACCTGCCAGTTGTGCATCAAAGTTAACAACAAGTCACCAATAGTGACATTTATGAATGGCCGCTGGCTGACACTTGTCATAAAAGTGTTAAGCCCGGTTAAAAAAACCGGTAAGCACGCGAAAAGTTATTAAGCTGCCCGGAGCAGCAACCGCGCGAACCGCCAAGGAACCTAGCATGATAAAACTCAATAATATCCATAAGTACTATCACTCTGGCGAGCAGCCACTGCATGTATTGAAGGGCATCGACCTGCACATTCGCGAGGGCGAACTGGTTTCGATTATGGGATCGTCCGGTTCGGGCAAGTCCACCTTGCTGAATATCCTGGGTATTCTGGATACCCACGACAAAGGTGATTATTTTCTCGCCGGTCGCGAAATTAAAAACCTCAAAGAAAAAACCGCCGCGCAATTGCGCAATGAATTGCTCGGGTTTGTTTTTCAGTCCTTCAATTTGTTGCCCTTTAAAAATGCGACGGAAAATGTGGCTCTGCCGCTCTATTACCAGGGTGTGGGACGCAAAGAGCGCAACTATCGCGCCGCACAGTATTTGGAAATGGTGGGATTGAGCAATCGCGCAACCCATATGCCCAATGAATTATCGGGCGGGCAAAAACAGCGGGTGGCAATTGCACGCGCGCTGGTAACCAAACCTAAAGTGATTCTCGCCGATGAACCCACCGGTGCACTCGACAGCCAGACAACACATGAAGTCATGGCGCTGATGAAAGAAGTGCACGCCTTGGGCAACACTATTGTGATCGTTACCCACGAACAGGATATTGCCGACCAAACCCAGCGTCAGATTATTTTAAAAGATGGCCTGATTATTTCAGGAAAAGATCATCCTGCTACGTCGGTTGCCACTGCCGACAATCAGAATGAAGAAGACATTTTAGGGTAAATACCATGTTTGATGGTCTGCAAGAAATTCTCTATACCCTGCGTCAAAATAAATTGCGCACCGCGCTGACAGCCTTTGGTGTCTTTTGGGGTATTTTTATGCTGATTCTGTTGCTCGGTGCCGGGCGCGGAATGCAGAACGGTGTGTACAGCGATTTCGGTTCCGATGTATTGGATTTTGTTGTGGTGTATACCGGTTCAACCTCTGTTGCCTATAACGGCAGAGGCGTTGGTCGCTACATTGAATTAACCAAAGACGATATTACCGCTATCAAACAAAAAGTGCCCGGAGTGCGTTTTATCTCCGCTGAAAATCAGCGCGGTGGTATTTCCATTGTGCATGAAAAGAAGAATGGCGCTTTTGATGTACACGGCGTGCCTGACGATTATTTTAATATTAAAGAATCCATCCCTTTTAATCTCGGACGTAAAGTTAACCCGCTCGACGATCAGCAAATGCGCAAAATTGCGGTAATCGGCACTGTGGTGAGTGAACGGCTATTTGGCAAAGATGCCGATCCCATCGGCAAAGATATTCGCGTTAACGGCGTGATGATGAAAATTGTTGGTGTGTTTTACGATAAAGGCAATCGCGGGCGTGATTCCGAGCGAATCTATATTCCGCAAACCACATTTCAAAAAATGTTTGCCACCAGCGATAAGGTTGGATCCATTTGGTTGCGACCCAAAGAGGGTGTAGATGGTTTTGCCATGGAAGAAGCGGTAATTAAATTATTGCAGCAGCGCCATCAGGTTTCACCGGAAGATAAACGTGCAATACGTTCATTCAACATGGCTGAACCCGCCAAAATGGTGAACGGATTATTTATTGCGATCAATGGTTTTATTTGGTTTGTTGGCTTGGGCACCCTTATGGCGGGCATCGTGGGTGTGAGTAACATCATGATTATTACCGTCAAGGAGCGCACTCGTGAAATTGGAATCCGCAAAGCCCTGGGTGCAACACCGTTTGGAATTGTCAGTACGCTCTTAATGGAATCGATTTTAGTGACGACTATTGCAGGTTACGCGGGTTTAGCTCTAGGGGTAGGTCTGCTGGAATTGGTGGCCTTTGGCTTGCGCTCAGCCGGTGCCAATTTACCGTTTTTCCAAAATCCGGAAGTGAATTTTCAAGTGGCGATTACAGCCATTATTTTGTTGGTGTTGATTGGCGCTTTGGCGGGTTTGGTTCCTGCGTTAAAAGCGGCGCGCATCATGCCCATTGAAGCCATGCGCGCGGATTAAGGAGCAACATCATGCTAATCGATACTGAAAAATGGCAGGAAATTTTCCTCACCCTCAATCAACATAAAATGCGTACCGCGCTCACTGCTTTCGGTGTGTTCTGGGGTATTTTCATGCTGACCGTTTTACTGGGGGCAGGTAAAGCCTTGGAAAATGGCGTTGTGGAAGACTTTAAAGAAATTCCCAATTCGGCGTGGATCTGGTCACAAAGCCCAACTCAAATTGCTTACCAGGGTTTGCCTATTGGCCGCCAGATTCAATTAAAAGCAGCCGATGTTGAGGCGATTAAAAATAGCGTGCCGAGTGTTGCCAAAATTTATGCCCAAAACAGTGTGGGTATTTGGGGCGGCTCACCGGCTTATACAGTGTACAAAAAAAATAACGGCAGCTTTTCTATTCAAGGTACTCATGCGGGTATGGCGAATATTCACCAGCAAAAAATTGTGGAAGGCCGTTACATCAATGAAATAGACGATGAAAAGCGACGCAAGGTGGCCATTATTGGCACTCGTGTAAAAGACGTATTGTTCAAGCAGGGCGAGAACCCTATCGGGGCGGATATCACTTTATCTGGCATCAGTTTTCAGGTTGTGGGTGTTTATAAATCCAGTTCGAGTAATCCCAACAGTTCGGAAGAAGAAAGAATTTATATCCCCAACGACACATTGCGCTATGCCTTTAATCAGGTTGATTGGGTAGGCAGTTTTGTGGTGATACCGCCGCCGGGTATACACGCGATGGTGGCAGAAGCGGATGTCAAAAAATTCCTCTTTGCACGCAATAAAGTTGACCCTAACGATGTGGGTGTATTAGGGAGTTTCAATTTGCAAAGTGAATTTGACAAGATCTATGGCTTGTTCACGGGCATCAACATATTTAGCTGGATTGTTGCTATTGGCACCATCATGGCCGGCGCGATTGGCGTGGGTAATATTATGTTGATTGTGGTCAAGGAGCGCACTCGCGAGATTGGTTTGCGCAAAGCCTTGGGCGCAACCCCCAGCTCAATTATCGGCATGATCGTACAGGAGTCGGTGTTGATTACCGCCGTCGCCGGTTATTTTGGATTAGTCATTGGCGTGCTCTTGTTAGAGGGTATCAATGCCTTGATGGAAGCCAATGGTGGCAGTGCCGGTATGTTTCGCAATCCGGAAGTGGATTTTAATACAGCGATCAGCGCCGTCATTGTATTAATTATTTCCGGCCTGCTGGCATCGCTTATGCCCGCTGCAAAAGCCGCCGCCGTAAACCCTATTGTTGCACTGCAAGACGAATAATATTTGTAGCAAATAATTTTAACCATACCATTTCCCAGCAATCGTAAGAAGGACACCATGAAAAAGTTTATCTGGTACACAGTTTTAGGTTTAATCGCTGTTGTATTTATTGGCACAGCGGTATTCCTCTATAACAAATCCCAGGAAAAGCCTGTGGTTTATCAATCGGATGATGTATTTAAAACCACCATCGTAAAAAAGACAGTGGCAGTGGGCAAAGTGATTCCGCGTCGCGAAGTGGAAATTAAATCGCAAGTTTCCGGTGTTGTAGAGCAGCTCTATGTGATTGCCGGCCAGACAGTGAAAAAGGGCGATATTATTGCCAAGATTACCCTGGCACCCAGCATGGTGATGTTGAACCAGGCGGAATCGCAACTGGAAACTGCGCGGTTGAATTTACAAAACGCCACGGTTGAGTTTGATCGCCAGAAAAAACTCTTTGCCGATAAATTGATTTCTGCATCTGAGTACAACAAGTTTTTACTCAACTACGATTTGCAGCGCGAAGCGGTGACTGCCGCCGAAAACAATTTGTTGCTGATGAAATCCGGTGCGACGAAAAAATCCGATAAGGTTTCCAATATGATTCCGGCCACAGTAACCGGTATGGTGCTTGATTTGCCGTATAAAGAAGGTGCCTTTATTGTGGAAACCAGTTCGTTTGGTGCGGGTACTACCATTGCAACGCTGGCCGATATGAACGACATGATTTTTGAAGGCATGGTGGATGAGTCGGAAGTGGGTAAAATCCGCGAAGGTATGGAGCTGGTATTGGATGTTGGTGCGCTGGAAGGCGAGCCTTTTACCGCGGTACTGGAATATATCTCTCCCAAGGGCGTGACCGACCAAGGCACCATTAAATTCCAGATCCGCGCAGCGGTCACCCTGAGTGAAAAATTGTTCCTGCGTTCCAACTACAGCGCCAATGCTGACATAGTATTGGAGAAACGCGAAAACGTAGTGGCTATTAATGAAGGCAATTTGATTGTGGAAGAGAAAGGTCAATTCGTGGAAGTAGAAACCGGCCCACAAAAATTTGAAAAGCGCGAAGTGAAAACCGGTATTTCAGATGGTATCAACATTGAAATTCTGGAAGGTTTGAAAGAAGGCGATAAAATCAAACATCGCTAAGTTATTAGTATCACCATATCTATCACCGGCGAGCCAGGTTTTCCTGGCTCGCCTTTTTTATGTCACTTCCTGCGCATGGACGTGAACATACTTAATTCCCACGGCCTTATGGCCAATACCAAACCCGTGTGCTGGCGTTGATCCAGTGGTAGTTTTGCATCTTGCTGGTTGAGTAGCGCTGCTTCCTGGGTGAGTTGGTTCAGTTTGTTCTTCAGCAGCGCGATTGATGCGCTGGAATAACTGCCACGCAAATAAAATCGGAAGGATTGCTCCTGATGAAAATCGCCCTCCATAAATTCAACAATTACATCCCTGTTCATAAAGCGCTCTAATGGTCCTCCGGGAATCCAGCGAAAGTTCTGGGCAATCAACAATTTGAATTTATTACCCGGTAACAATTGCAGCATTTTCAATTTATCAAGACGCGCTAGCAGGCGAATGCATTCGTGTTCACTAATCTGGTAGTGGGTAATGATGTCGGTAAAAGACCAACCATCGCGCGCGCAAACGGCTACCAGCAACAATTTTTTATTGGCAATAAGTTCTTCTTCCTGCTCCCGGGTTAGCTGTGCGAGCTGGGGTTGTTTTTCTGTGGTTAATAAAAATAAATCTGAGAGGCTTAATTCCAGTAAGGCACAAATTTGTTCCAGTCGCTCAAGGGTAAAGCTCTGGCTGGAAAAGATGCGTTTGATATTAGCCTCACTCAGTTCCAGTGCCTGTGCCAAATCTTTGTAGGTGATATTGCGCGCTTTCAGTAGCTGTTTAAGCGTTTCACACAGGCTGGCAATCTGACTCATAGTATTACATTCCTATACCTTGGGTTTTGCACAAGTCTACTTCATTCAGAAAAATTTACACCTCACCGCCCTCATCGCATAGTGCGTCCATCGCTGGCTGATACAGCAATACCGCTGACAGTAACCAGTGATAACCCTAACCATGAAAGGACATTGATATGAAAAAGTTTACTCAATTAGCTGTTGTAAGTTTGACCCTGATGACCAGCCAAGCGGTATTAGCGGCAGATAGTATTGGCAATGCAGCGGCATCGATAAATCACTCGGGTAAGGCGATCAAACATGCGGCTGTTGCCTCGGGTCAATTTGTGAGCGGTGCAGTGGCCGTGCCATTAATCGCCGCCGGTGAGTTGGGCAAAGCGTCTGGCAAGGCTGGTGAAGCATTGATGGATGTAGCCACCGATAAGCAACAACCGCTGGAGGTAAGTGATATCACCCTGACGGCAGAACCGGCACCGGCTGTGGTGATGAATAGTGCAGCCACAGTGGATGCCAAACAGCGTTAAGCAAATGATGTGTTACAGCAAGGCTGAGGGATATACAGGGCAGGGATGCTGCAAAGCATAATCAAGTGATCAATATGGAATTCAAGCGGGAAATAACCATGAAAATAGTGCGAATGGTCTGTGTGTTGGTAATCAGTTTGGCGAGTCATACGCTCTGGGCAGGCAGTAATGCCGGTGGTGAAGCACAGTTTTCACCGGATGAAATAAGCCGTTTTGCAAAACAGGTAGAAAAATATGCGGCCTCACAGGGTGCGCGCGCGTTTATCATCGGCCGTGTCGGGCGCCCGCCGAAAGAATTACCAAAAGGGGTAGAGTTTACCCACACAGCCGTTGCGATTTATTCCACCATTAATTTGCCCGATGGCACCCTGGCCAAAGGGTATGCGATCCACAACCTTTATCAAACCGCCCACAAAAAAGACTTGAGTGAGCTGGTGACGGATTACCCGGTAGATTTTTTCTGGAATGCCCACCAGTTGCGCGCGGGTATTATTATCCCCGATGTCAATTTACAGCAGCGTTTGGTAGAGGCTTATGCAAAGGGTGTACAGCATGAGGTACATGTGCCGCACTACTCGGTATTGGCCAATCCATACAATGCCGATTTCCAAAACTGTACCGAGCATACGCTTGATGTGATTAACGCTGCGATCTATCAAACGACTAATTACGAGCAATTAAAAGCCAATACCAAAGCGCACTTTGTCGCACAGCCTATGAAAATCAATAGCATGAAATTATTGGTGGGAAGTATGGTGATGGAGGATGTAAAAACATCGGACCAATCCTCTAAATTGGTGACCGCAACTATGGGTAGCATTGGTTATTATCTTGCCGCTAACCAGTTGTTAGCCCAGGCGATTATTGTAGAGCAGGACGGCCAGTTAACGCCCATGACCTAT
>JACCDS010767469.1_pt1 | contig 10293 bp, 7 predicted proteins | sample 7446441 | NCBI WGS metagenome assembly JACCDS01 (sample SAMN15323445, study PRJNA562643) | freshwater metagenome | isolation source: river surface water | place: USA:Blue River Watershed | collected 2017-08-17 | reverse complement strand
GGGCAGCGCGGCCAGATCCGCGTCGGCGCTCTCACCGAGCTGCATGCACAGCACCGCCGCGTCGACGACCAGGCCGGTGAGGCAGCAGTCCGGCGGCGTGCGCAGGTCGATGTCGCCGTCATGGCTGCACAGCAGTTCTTCCGGGCCGATCGGGTGGCCGTCGTAGGCGCCGTTGCCGATCTCGCCCTCGGCATCGACGAAGGCGAAGCCGAGCGTGGAAGGCATCAGCGTGCCGCGCTGGCGCACCGGCTGGCTGGTGTGCTCGCGAAAGACCTGCAGGCCATCCAGCCGCACCTCGGCGAAGCGGCCCTCGAAGCGGCCGCGGCCGAGCTGCTCATAGCGCAGCTGCCAGCCGTCGAGGTGCTCGACATGCTCGTCGAGGTCATGGCTGCAGTGCTGGCGGATGGTCGGTCCGGTCATCGGCAGGGGCGGGACAGACACCATGGTGGTGCATCAGGGCAGGAAGAAGGCGCGTGGGCGCGGGCGATGTCAGCAGGCAAGCAAATGGCGGGCCGTGCCGGACTGCGCCGTTCCAGGCGGTCGTCATGCTGCGCCGGTGTCGGTGGCATGACCATCGGGATCTGCCCGGCTGATCGAATGCATGGGCTTACTTGCTAATAAGATCAATTCGCATTACATTTTTGTGCATGACAACCGATTTGATCGATGCCTCCGACGGTGCCGATGCCGCCGCGCTGCCTGATGTGCAGGTGCTGGTGGGCGCGACCTTCGCGCTGATGTCGTCCTGGGCGACCTCGTCGGCCGAGGAGGGCTGCACGCGCTGCCAAGCGCTGATCGCCCGCAAGGTGGTCTCCAACCTGTTCTTCCTGATCCACCATCCGCAGGTCGGTGACGGCCTGTCGCGGCTGCTGTCGACCTGCCACGAGCGCTGGCAGCAGATTTCGGCCGATGCGATGCAGCAGGCCGACGTGGCCCACGCGCTGGCCGAGCAGCCTCCCCGCGGCGCGATGCACTGATCCGACGCTCTTTTCCTGTTCCGCATCGAGCCAGCCAGACACCGCTCGCCCGCCAGATGCCGGTCCCGACGACCTCCATCCTGTCCGACGAACGATGTCTCCCGACAAGACCCTGACTGACCGTGCCGGCGCCTTCGAGCCCCGGCTGCTCGCGCTGAGCCTGGCCCTGGCGCTGCCGCTGCCTGGCGCGGCCCAGTCCGTTGCCGCTGGCGCCACCGTGAGCGCCGAGGCCGCTGCCGCCGCAACGCTGCCCAAGATCACCATCACCGGCAGCCGCACCGATCTGGAGGCCGACGAGCTGCCCTTCACCGCTACCGTGCAGGATGCCGAGGCGATCGCCCGTCGTCAGGCCCGTGATCTCAAGGGGCTGGTCGCCGACGAGGTCGGGGTGTCGGTGCAGCAGCAGCCCGGGCGGTTCACCGCCGCGGGCTCGGGCACCGGGCGCGCGGGCAATGCCGGCATCAACATCCGCGGTCTGGAGGGCAATCAGGTGCTGATGCTGCTCGACGGCGTGCGGCTGCCGCAGAGCTTCAGCTTCGGGCCCTTCGTGACCGGCCGGGGCGACTTCATCGAGCCGGAGCTGCTGGCCTCGGCCGAGATCCTGCGCGGGCCGACCTCGGCGCAGCTGGGCAGCGACGGCCTGGCCGGCGCGCTGGTGCTGCGCACCCTCGCGCCGCAGGATCTGCTGCGCGGCGAGCGTGGTGCGCGCGGACTGGGCGGCTTCGTGCGTCTGGGCGCCGACAGCGCCGATTCGTCCGGCGTGCTGACCGCCGCGGTGGCCGCCGGCACGCCGCAGCTGCGCGGCCTGGTGGCGCTGACCCATCGCCGTGGCCACGAGCTCGACAACCAGGGCCGCAACGACACGGCCACGGTCAACCGCACCACGCCGAACCCGGCCGACGTGCGCAGCACCAGTGCGCTGCTGAAGATGGACGGCGAGCTGGTCGCCGGCCAGCGCTGGGAGGCGGCGCTGGAGTCGCGCCGCCGCCAGGTCGACACCCAGGTGCTCAGCGCCGTCAGCAGCAGCTCGCTGTCGACCACCACCCGCGACCACACCGACCGCGACCGCCTGAGCCTGGGCCATCAGCTGCGCACCGGTGGGACCACCGGCCTGACGGAGCTCGACACCCGCGTGCACCTGCAGCAGGCCGAGACGCGCCAGTACAGCGCCGAGGACCGCGCCACGCTGGCCGATCGCACCCGCGACAACCGCTATCGCGAGCGGGCCGTGGGCCTGAGCAGCGAAGGCCGCATCCAGACGGGGGGCGAGATGCCGCAGCGCATCAGCTTCGGCGTCGATCTCAGCCGCACCCGCATCACCGCGCTGCGCGACGGCACGGTGCCGCCCGCCGGCGAGACCTTCCCGGCGCGGCCCTTCCCCGACACCGATCACACCCTGCTGGGCGCCTTCGTGCAGAGCGAGATCGAGACCGGCGACATCACCTGGATGCCGGGCCTGCGCCATGACCGCTATCGGCTCGATCCGTCGGCCGAGGGCTACAGCGGCAGCGTGACGGCGCTGAGCGGCAGCGCCTGGTCGCCGCGCCTGGGGGCGGTCTGGCGCCTGGATCCGGCGCTGCAGCCCTATGCGCAGTGGGCCACGGGTTTCCGCTCGCCCGAGCCGGATCAGGTCAACAGCGGCTTCAGCAACCCGGCTTCGGGCTACACCACGGTGGGCAATGCGGCGCTGCGGCCGGAGCGCTCGCGCGGCATCGAGCTGGGCCTGCGTGGCCAGGCCCAGGCGCAGGCTCTGCGCTGGCAGCTGGCGGCCTTCGACAACCGCTACCGCGACTTCATCGAGCAGGTCGCGGTCAGCGGCAGCGGCACGGTGGCCAATCCGACGGTGTTTCAGTCGATCAACCTCGACCGGGCGCGCATTCGCGGCGTCGAGGCGCGCGCGAGCTGGGATCCGGCGGGGCCGTGGAAGCTGCAGGCGGCCGCGGCCGGCGCCCGGGGCAGCAAGACCCGCGCGGGCAGCAGCTCGGCGCTGAACTCGGTCGATCCCTGGCAGCTCAAGGCCTCGGCCGAATATGACGCCGGCCGCTGGAGCGCCGGTCTGCACTGGACGCACCTGGCGGCCAAGTCGCGCAGCCGCATCGATGGCGCGACGCTGTTCGCGCCCGGCCGCGCCGAGGTGCTCGACCTGCGCGGGCACTGGCAGATCAGCCCGGCGCTGCGCCTGCAGGCCGCGGTGCTGAACCTGACCGACCGGACCTACTGGCGCTGGTCCGACGTGCGCGGCCTGGCCGCCAGCAGCAGCGTGATCGACGGCTACACCGCGCCGGGCCGCAGCGCGCAGCTCGCGCTGCAGGCGGACTTCTGAACCTTCCTGATGGTGCTCACCATGAATCCGACCAATCTTCCGTCCATCCGCCAGGCCTTCGCCGAGGCCCGGCGCGCGCCCCAGCTGGCGCGCCACCGCGACATCGCCGAGCGTCTGGGCCTGCCCGAAGGCTGCCTGGTGGCTGCGCATGCCGAGGCCTTCGATCCGGCCGAGTCGCCGATGCGCGCGCGCCGGCTGCGGCCCGACTGGCCCGCGCTGGTGGCTGCGCTGGAGCCGCTGGGCGAGGTGATGGCGCTGACGCGCAACGCGTCCTGCGTGCACGAGAAGCTCGGCGTCTACCGCCATGCCAGCGTGCAGGGCCAGGGCCATGTCGGGCTGGTGCTGGGCGGCGAGATCGACCTGCGGGTGTTCTACGGCCGCTGGGCCCATGGCTTCGCGGTCGAGGAGACGCAGGCCGACGGCACGCTGCAGCAGAGCCTGCAGTTCTTCGACGCGCAGGGCGTGGCGATCCACAAGGTCTTCCTGAAGCCGCACAGCGACCGTGCGGCCTTCGCCGCGCTGGTCGAGCGTCATGCCGACGCGCAGGCCGAGGCGGCGCTGCAGCCGCGGCCCCCCGCCGCGCCCGAGCCGGCGCGGGAGGATGCACAGGTCGATGTCGCCGCCTGGCGCCAGGCCTGGGCCGGCATGCGCGATACCCACGAGTTCTTCGGCCTGATGCGGCGCTTCGGGCTGCAGCGCACCCAGGCGCGGCGCCTGGCCGTGCCGGCGTTTGCCCGGCCGGTCGAGGTGGGCGCGGCGCGCCAGCTGCTCGAGCAGGCCGCCGCCGGTGCCGTGCCGATCATGGTCTTCGTCGGCAATCCCGGCATGATCCAGATCCACACCGGCCCGGTGCGTCGCGTCGCGGTGATGGGGCCGTGGCTGAATGTGCTGGACGCCGGCTTCAACCTGCATCTGCGCGAGGATCGCATCGCCAGCGCCTGGCGGGTGCTCAAGCCGACCGAGGACGGCCCGGTGCATTCGCTCGAGCTCTTCGATGCCGCGGGCGAGACCGTGGCGATGTTCTTCGGCGAGCGCAAGCCGGGCCGCCCGGAGCGCGCCGACTGGCAGGCGCTGGTCGAGGCCCTGCCGCCGCTGGCTGCGGCCGAGGCACTGGCATGAACGCGCGTCGCCAGTGGCTGGGGCTGACGGCTGCGGCGGCGGCAGTCTCGCTGTGGCCCGGTCGGGCGGGTGCGGCGCGTCCGGCCGAGCGGGTGGTCTGTGCCGGCGGCGCGCTCAGCGAGACGGTCTGCGCGCTGGAGCTGCAGCCGCTGCTGGTCGGGGTGGACACCACCTCGACCTTTCCGGCCGCGCTGGGCCGGCTGCCTTCGATCGGCTATGCACGCGCGCTGTCGGCCGAGGGCATCCTGTCGCTGGCGCCGACCCGGCTGCTGGCCACCGACGAGGCCGGGCCGCCGGCGGTGCTGCGCCAGATCGCGGCGGCCGGCGTGGCGGTGGAGATGCTGCCCTCGCGCCATCGCTTCGAGGGCGTGGTCGAGCGGGTGCGCCAGGTCGGTGCGCTGCTGGGCCAGCCGGCCCGCGCCACCGCGCTGGCCGAGCGGCTGCAGCGCGACTGGACCCAGGTGCGCGGCGCCATCGTCGCGCGGCCAAAGGCGCCGCCGCCGCGGGTGCTGTTCATGATGTCGCACGCCAGCCTGATGGTGGCCGGGCGCGACACCGCTGCGCAGGCGATGCTGGACTACGCCGGCGTCGGCAACGCCATCGACGGCTTTTCCGGCTACAAGCCGCTGACCCCGGAGGGCGCGCTGCTGGCCCGGCCGGACCTGATCCTGACCACCGAATCGGCCCTGAAGGCCGCCGGTGGCGCGGCCGGGCTGCTGCGCCAGCCCGGTCTGGCCGAGACGCCGGCCGCTCGTGCCGGCCGGGTGGTGGCGATGGAGACGATGCTGCTGCTGGGCTTCGGCCCGCGCCTGCCCGAGGCGCTGCGCCAGCTCGATGTCTCGCTGCGACGAGCGCTGGCATGAGCGCGCTGCCGGCTCCCCCGTCTTCGTCCCCGGTGCGGTCGGACGGGTTGTGGCGTCTGCGCGGCCGGGTGCTGCCCTGGGCGGTGGCGGCCGCGCTGGGGCTGGTGGTGCTGCTGGCGGCGCGCTTCGGGGCGGTGCCGGTCGGGCTGGACGACTGGCTGGCCCCGCTGGGCGCCGAGACGCCGGGCGCGGGCGCCCATGTGCTGTGGCACCTGCGGTTGCCGCGCATCGTCTTCGCGCTGCTGGTCGGCGCTGGCCTGGGGCTGGGCGGGGCGCTGACGCAGGCGCTGTTCCGCAATCCGCTGGCCGATCCCGGCCTGCTGGGCGTCAGCAGCGGCGCGGCCTGCGCGGCGGCGATGGTGATCGTGCTGTTCGCCGGCATCGAGCTGCCGCTGCCGCCGGCCTGGCGGCCTTATGTGCTGCCGGTGGCGGCCTTCTGTGGCGCGCTGCTGGTGGTGTTCGCGCTGGACCGGCTGGCCCGTCTGATCACGCCCGGCTCGGTGGCCGGCCTGCTGCTGTGCGGGTTGGCGATCAATGCGGTGGCGGCCTCGCTGATCGGGCTGGCCACCTATCTGGCCACCGACGAGCAGCTGCGCAGCCTGTCGTTCTGGACCCTGGGATCGCTGGCCGGCGCGAGCTGGGCGCTGGCAGGCCTGTTCGTCGCCGTGATGCTGCCGGCGCTCTGGCAGGCGCTGCGGCTGTCGCAGGCGCTCAACGCGCTGGCCCTGGGCGAGGCGGCGGCCGCGCATGTCGGCATCGAGGTGCAGCGTCTGCGCGGACGCGTCATCGTGCTGGTGGCGCTGGTGTGCGCGCTGGCGGTGGCCTGGTGCGGCATGATCGGCTTCGTCGGCCTGATCGCGCCGCACCTGGCGCGCACGCTGGCCGGTGCTGACCAGCGCCGGGTGCTGGTCCTGGCACCGCTGATCGGTGCCGGTCTGCTGCTGCTGGCCGACACCCTGGCGCGCACGCTGGCGATGCCGGCCGAGATTCCGGTGGGCATCTTCACCGCGCTGCTGGGCGGGCCCTTCTTCGTGGCGATGCTGCGCGGCGCGATGCGCCGCCAGGGCGGGGTGGCCTGAATGTCTGGCGCCGTGATGTCAAGGATGATGATGACGCCGTGTCTTCTCGAAATCGTCGGCCTGCAGGCCTGCATCGGGGCCGAGCGCCGCCTCGGGCCGCTTGATCTGCGGCTGGAGGTCGGCGAGCGTGTCGCGCTGCTGGGCCCCAGCGGGGTCGGCAAGTCCACGCTGCTGCGGCTGATCGCGGCCGAGCTGACGCCGCAAGGGGGCCAGGTCCGGTTCGAGGGTCGCGATCTGACAGGCTGGTCGGGGGCCGGGCTGGCGCGCCGGCGCGCGGTGCTGCCGCAGTCGCACGCGGTGGCCTTCGGGCTGAATGCGGAGCTGGTGGTCGCGCTCGGCCGCGCCGCGCTCGACCCGGACCCGCAGGGCGCAGGCATCGTCGCCGAGGCGATGGCGCAGGCCTGTGCCGGCCACCTGCTGGGCCGGCGCTTCGACACCCTGTCGGGCGGCGAGCAGGCGCGGGTGCAGCTCGCGCGTGTCTTCGCCCAGCTCTGGGACGTGGAGGCCGGGCTGCTGCTGGTCGACGAGCCGCTGGCTGCGCTCGACCCCGGCCTGCAGCTCGAGCTGATGGAGGCGATCACCGGCTTTGCCCGAATGCGCGGCCATGCGCTGCTGGCGGTGCTGCATGACGTGCAGCTGGCGCTCGGCCATTTCGGGCGGCTGTGGCTGCTCGGGCCGGAGGGCGACATCCGCGATCTGCCCGCCGATGCCGGCGACGAGCGGGTGCGCCAGGCGCTGCAGGTGCTCTACCGCATCGATTTCCATCGCGTCGACACGCCCGACGGCCCGGCGCTGGTGCCGGCCCGTCACCGCTGGAGCGTCTGATGAGCCGTTTCTTTTCCTGCGGTCCGAGCCTGACACGACGCGACAGTCTGGGCCGGATGACCGCGCTGGGGGTGGCCGCGATGCTGCCGCCCGGCCTGTGGCCGACCCGGGCGGGGGCTGCCGATGCGACCGGTGCCATGCAGCCGCTGCCTGTGGCGGCCTTTGCCGAGCCGCCGCGCATGAGCCAGCTCGCGCTGTCGCCCGATGGCCGCCAGCTCGCCGGACTGGTGCATCTGGATGGCGTCAGTGCGCTGGTGTCGCGCCCGGTCGATGGTGACCGCCCGGTGCTGGTGCTGCGCCAGCTCCCCGGCGTGGCGATGGCGCACATTGCCTGGTCCGGCCCCGATCGCCTGCTGGTGCAGACCCGGGTGCTGATGCGTCGCCAGGGGGTGAGCCGCGAGGAATGGCGCCTGCTGTCGGTGCGCCCGGACGGCAGCGGCCTGAAGCTGCTGACCCCGCCGGCCAGCCAGGGGGGCAGCGATGCGCAGATCCAGGGCCGCATCGTCGACCTGCTGCCCGAAGACGATCGCCATGTGCTGGTCGAGCGGCCGCCGGTGCCGGACCGGCCCGAGCCGGCGGTGGTGCGGCTGGATGTGGTCGAGGGCGGCTTCGTCGAGGTTCATCCGGCCCAGCGCCAGGTGCTGCGCTGGATGACCGATGCGCAGCACCGGGTGCGCATCGGCTGGCGCCAGGTCGACGGGCGCCTGGAGATTCTTGGTTGCGATCCGGACGGCGGGCGTTGGCGCACGCTCTGGGCGCTGGAGGGTGCCGAAGTCGACGCGGTGCAGCCGCTGGGCTTCGGCGACGATCCCTGGACGCTGCGGGTGCTGGCCGAGCATCAGGATCACATGGCGGTCTTCGATGTCGATCTGCATCAGGAGACGCCGCAGCTGCGCCTGCTGCAGGCGCAGCCGGGCTTCGACCTCGGGGGGGAGCCGCTGCACCGCCCGGGCAGCAGCGCGCTGGCTGGTGTGCTGTCGTCCGGCCGTGCCCGCCGGCTGGGTGCAGCGGCCGGTGTGTGGGACGCACCGCTGCAGGCGCTGGCCCGCGAGATCGACGCAGCCCTGCCGGAGCGGTTCAACCGGCTGGCCGCCTTCAGTGCCGATGGCCTGCGCTACCTGGTGCACAGCAGCGGCGGCACCCAGCCCGGCGAGTACTACCTGGGCGAGCGCGGCGACGCGCCCGCGCTGACGCTGCTGCTGCAGCAGTATCCGGACCGGCTGACCGCGCATCTGGTGGGCAAGCGCCCGGTCGAGTTCGTCGCCCGCGACGGCCTGCGCATCGAGGCGCTGCTGACGCGCCCGCCCGGCCGCACCGTGCCGGGATCGCTGGTGCTGATGCCCCATGGCGGCCCGCAGGCCGAGAGCGGCGACGAGATCGACCTGTGGAGCGAGTTCCTGGCCAGCCGCGGCCACACGGTGCTGGAGGTGAACTTCCGCGGTTCCACCGGGCGCGGGCGCAGCTTCCTGCTGGCGGGCCTGCGCCGCTGGGGCCGCGAGATGCAGGACGACCTGAGCGACGCGGCCGACTGGGCGGTGGCCCAGGGGCTGGCCGACCCGCATCGCATCGCCATCGCCGGCGCGAGCTATGGCGGCTATGCCGCGCTGATGGGCGCGGCCCAGGCGCCGCAGCGCTACCGCTGCGCCATCAGCTTCGCCGGGGTGTCCGATCTGCCGGGCCTGATCCTTCACGCCAGCCGCTTCATCGGCGGAGAGGCGGCCACCGAGCGGATGATCGGCCGCTACTGGGGCGACCGCGAGGCGCTGCGCCAGGCCTCGCCGCTGCGTCAGGCCGATCGCATCCGCGTGCCGGTGCTGTTGGTGCACGGTGCCGACGATCGGGTCGTGCCTGCCTCGCAGAGCCGCGACATGGCCGAGGCGCTGCGCGCCAGCGGCGGCCGGGTGCAGCATGTCGAGCAGCCTGGCGTCGGTCACCAGTGGGTGATGGGGCGGCCGATGCGCCAGTTCCTGGCCGTGCAGGAGGCTTTCCTGGCCGAACATCTCGGTCCGGGTGGCTGAAGCCGCATCTGCACCGACAATCGCGCATGACCGAACCGAACACTGCCTCCCCCACGCCCTCCGCCACCCCGGCCGCCAGCGACTTCGCCCAGCTGCCGCTGTCGCCCGCCGTGCTGGCCAATCTGCAGACGCTCGGCTATGAGCGGATGACGCCCATCCAGGCCGCCAGCCTGCCGCTGAGCCTGGCCGGCCGCGACCTGATCGCCCAGGCCAGGACCGGCAGCGGCAAGACGGCCGCCTTCGCCCTGCCGCTGCTGGCCAACCTGAATCCGCGCCGCTTTGCGGTGCAGGCCCTGGTGCTGTGCCCCACCCGCGAGCTGGCCGACCAGGTGACCGGCGAGGTGCGTCGCCTGGCCCGGGCCGAGGACAACATCAAGGTGCTGACGCTGTGCGGCGGCTCGCCGGTGCAGCCGCAGCTCGTCAGCCTCTCGCATGGCGCGCACATCGTGGTGGGCACGCCCGGCCGGGTGCTCGACCACCTGGACCGGGGCAGCCTGGCGCTGGATGCGCTGGGCACGCTGGTGCTGGACGAGGCCGATCGCATGCTCGACATGGGCTTCGCCGACGAGATCAAGCAGGTGCTCAAGCACTGCCCGGCGCAGCGCCAGACGCTGATGTTCTCGGCCACCTACCCCGAGGGCGTGCAGGCCCTGGCCGCGCGCTTCATGCGCGAGCCGCAGACGGTGACCCTGAAGGAGGCGCCCGCGCCCGATCAGATCCGCCAGCTCTTCATCGAGGTCACCGAGACCCAGCGCCTGCACGCGGTGAGCCTGCTGCTCAAGCACCACCGCCCGGTGAGCACGCTGGCCTTCTGCAACACCAAGCAGCAGTGCCGCGACCTGGTGGCGGTGCTGCAGGCCCAGGGCATCTCGGCGCTCGAACTGCATGGCGACCTGGACCAGCGCGACCGCGACCAGGTGCTGGTGCGCTTCGCCAACCGCAGCTGCAGCGTGCTGGTGGCCACCGACGTGGCCGCGCGCGGCCTGGACATCGCCCAGCTCGAAGCGGTGATCAATGTGGACATCAGCCCCGAGGTGGAGGTCCACACCCACCGGGTGGGTCGCACCGGCCGCGCCGGCGAGACCGGCC
>JACCDS012350561.1_pt1 | contig 10295 bp, 5 predicted proteins | sample 7446441 | NCBI WGS metagenome assembly JACCDS01 (sample SAMN15323445, study PRJNA562643) | freshwater metagenome | isolation source: river surface water | place: USA:Blue River Watershed | collected 2017-08-17 | reverse complement strand
TGCACGAGGAAGTGCGCCTCGGCATCGTCGGCCCGCGTGACCCAGCCGGGCTTCTGGCCCGGCCATTCGGGGTGCACCTCGCCGCCACGCGCGAAGCCGTGTTGCGCGTAGGGCGCGAGCGTGTCGCCCATGAGCAGCTGGGTGAACTCGTGGGCGCGGCCGAACAACGGGGCCGGCAAGGGCGCGGGCGCGGCGGCCGGCCCGCGTGCGGCATCGCTCAGCAGTTGCGTGAGCGCCGTGGCGATGCGTTGATGCCCCTGGGCATTGGGGTGCACGGGTTCATCGTGCAGGTCGGCCCAGCGCTCCTGGCCGGCGTCCACGCGCGCCTGCATCCAGCGGCCGAAGTCCAGTGCCGTCACGCCGTAATGCGCGGCCAGGCGCAGTTGCAGGTCCACGGCGTCTCGCGGCTGGTTGCCTTGCTGCGTGAGCCCGAGCACGACCACGGCCGGCGGCTTGGGCGCCGTGAGCAGCTTGCGCAGGATGGCTTCGTAGCTGCTGCCGCGCACGGCGGGGTCCAGCCACTGGTCGTTGACGCCGAACTCCACGATGACCAGGTCCGGCGCGGCATCCAGCACCTGGCTCTGCAGCCGCTGCACGGCTGCGGCCGAGTCCGTGCCGCTGACGCCTGCGTTGACGAGGCGCACGCCGGGGCCCAGGGCGCTGGCCAGCTGGGCCGCCCAGCCACGTTCGCGCGGCGGCTGGGCCGCGTAGCCGGTCGTGATGGAGCCGCCCACGGTGGCGAGCGTGACGGGTTCGCCGGCCTGCACCTTTTGCATGACGGTTTGCAGCCGCGCGTCGGTGGTTGCCTGGCCCGTCAGGGGCAGCAGCAATGACAGGGCCAACGGCAGTCCTTTCAGCAGATTCATCGCAGTCATTCAGGCAAACGGCGGCGTGGCTCGTTTGCTCCATGTGTTTACTAAACGTCTAGGAATTATGGATTCGATCATCAGCTGTCGGAAGGCTGGCACTGTTGCGAAGAATCAGGACTATCCCCGAGTGTCGAGCCGTCATGAGAAAAACAAAATGCGCAACAAAACCATGTTTAGCTTTGCCCCCTGGCGAGGCAGGAGACAGGCCGCTGAGTGACACGGCGGCTGGCGGGGGTGCCGTTCTGGCCCCGTCTTCCGCTGTGGGCGGCTGCGCGACTGACGACTGCGAGCCCGTGAAACCTCTACGACTGATCGATCTGCATGAAGGCTGGCAACTCGCCGAGGCCGGCGAAGCGCTGGCGGCCGCCGACTTGGCCGCGCTTCCCGACGGCGACTGGCTGCCCGCAACGGTGCCCGGCACGGCCCATGGCGCCTTGCTCGCGGCGGGCCGTATTCCCGACCCGTTCCTGGGCCTGAACGAGCAGGCGGTGCGCTGGGTGGCCGAGCGCCGCTGGGTGTGGCGCTTGCGCTTTGCCGTCGAGGCGCTGGCCGAGCGCGAGCATCTGGTGTTCGAGGGCCTGGATACCTATTGCACGGCGTGGCTGAACGGCGAGCCGTTGCTGAACTCCGACAACATGTTCGTGCCGCAGCGCGTGGACGTGAGTGCGCGGCTGAGGCGCGGGGTCAACGAGTTGCTGCTGTGCTTCGAGCCCGCGCTGCCGCAGGCACGCCGGGTCGAGGCGCTGCACGGCAAGCGGGCGTTATGGAATGGGGACAGCGCGCGGCTGCACGCCCGCAAGGCGCAGTACCACTTCGGCTGGGACTGGGGCCCGGAGCTGATCACCTGCGGGCCGTGGCGGGCGGTGCGGCGCGAGAGCGGTGCGCCACGCGTGGCCGACCTGTGCTGCCGCACGGCCATCGACGTGGCCCGCCGCGAAGCCACCCTGCGGGTGAGCGCCGCGCTCGACGGTGCGGGTGCGGCCTGCGTGTTCGAGCTGCAAGACCCGCAAGGCCGCGTGGTGGCCTCGCACACCGTGCCGGCCGCTGCCGAGTGCCACGCCACGCTGGTGCTGGCGGACGCCCAGCTCTGGTGGCCCAACGGGCTGGGCGCCCAGCCCCTCTACACGCTGATCGCCCGGCTGGAGAGCGACGACGGGCTCAGCCTGGCCGAAGACCGGCGGCGCATCGGCCTGCGGCAGCTGCAGCTGGTGCAGGAGCCTGTGGAGGGCGAGGCGGGCCTGAGCTTTCACTTCCGCGTCAACGGCCAGGATGTCTTTGCGGGTGGTGCGAACTGGATTCCCGACGACAACCTGCTGGAGCGCATCACGCCGGCGCGCTACCGCGAACGGGTCGCTCAGGCGGCGGCGGCCCACATGAACATGCTGCGCGTCTGGGGCGGCGGCATCTACGAGCACGAGGCCTTCTACGAGGCCTGCGACGAGCTGGGCCTGCTCGTCTGGCAGGACTTCATGTTCGCCTGCGGCCTGTACCCGGCCAACGACGCCTTCCAGGTCAGCGTGCGCGCCGAGGCCGAGGCCGCGGTGCGGCGGCTGCGGCATCACGCCTGTCTGGCGCTCTGGTGTGGCAACAACGAGGACTACATGCTTGCCGAGTCCCAGGGGCTGGCCGGCCCGGGCGTGCCTGCGGACCGTTTCGAGGCGCGCGTGATCTACGAGGAGCTGCTGCCTGCGGTCTGCACGGCGCTGGACCCGGATCGCGCCTACTGGCCGGGCAGCCCGTATACGCCGGGGGAGGGCGCGAAGTCGTCGGACGTGACCGTGGGCGACCGCCACAGCTGGGAGGTCTGGCACCAGCAGATGCTGCCCTACCAGCTCTACGGCACGGTGCAGGCCCGCTTCGTCAGCGAGTTCGGCATGCAGTCCCACCCGTCGCTGTCGCTGCTGGAGCAAGTGCTGCCGCCGGCCGAGCGCTTCCCGGAAAGCCGCACGATGCAGTGGCACAACAAGGCCGGTTCGGCCGCCGGGCCGGACGGGCATCGCCGGCTGGCGGTGTATCTGGCCGACAACCTGCGCGTGGGCAGCAGCCTGGCCGAGCATGTCTATGCCACGCAGTTCGTGCAGGCCGAAGCCATGCGCGTGGCCTATCAGGACTTCCGCCGGCGCTGGCAGCGCCCGGGCGCGCGCGCGGTCAGCGGTGCGCTGGTCTGGCAGCTGAACGACTGCTGGCCGGTGACGAGCTGGTCGCTCATCGACTCGTCGGGCGCCGCCAAGCCGGCCTGGCATGCCGTGCGGCGTGCGCTGGCGCCGGTGGCGGTGGCGGTTCGCCTGGAGGCCGGGCAAGCCCGGCTGGCGGTGATGAACGGCACGGCGCAGCCGCGCGAGCTGACGCTGCAGTTGCGCGTGTTCGCCTGGGATGGGCAGCCGCTCGACGAGCTGTCCACGCCGCAGCGGGTGCCGGCGCTGGCCTGCTGCGAGACGACGCTGCCCTTGCCGGCGTTCACGGTGCCGGTGGTGGTTGAACTCTGCGCCGTCGACGCATCGAGTGCGGGGGATGCGGCCGGTGGCCTCGTCGCGCGGGATTGCGCCTGGACGGAGCCCTTCCGCTTTCATCGCCTGGGGCCCGCGCAGTTGCAGCTGGCCTGGCAGGGCGACGCGCTGAGCCTGGCGGTGGACCGGCCCGTCAAGGGGCTGTGGCTGCAGGGCGAGGGCCTGGCCTTCGCCGACAACTTCATCGACCTCGTTCCTGGCGCGCCGCGGCAAGTGCGTGTGCAGGGCACCAGGCCGGCCGCCCTGCAATGGCAGGCCCTGGACCATCCGCTGCGCGCCATCGCGCTGGCGCACTGACGCACGGAAGGAGGCCGAGACCCAGAGCCCACGAGACCCAGACAACGCTGCCGGGTCGCGCGCCATGTGGGGCGCGCCGACCGGGCAGCGTTGCCAACAACAACGCGCACACCTGACCGCGCATCCACCCGCGCACACGCACGAGGCCCGCAGGGCCCGATGTATCCCACCCGAGGAGAAAACAGGATGAGACAAGCGACAACACCTTCGACACCCTTCCGGCGCAACGCCGTGTCCCTGGCGGCGGCCCAGTGCCTGATGCTGCTGGCACTGCCGGCGCACGCGCAATCCGCGGCCGCGCCGCCCGCCGCCGCGGCATCGGCCGCCAAGCCTGGGTCGCAGCAGCTCGAGACCGTCATCGTCTCCGGCCGCCGCGCCGCGCTGGCCAGCGCGCAGAAGCTCAAGCAGGAGTCCGACGAGATCGTCGACTCGGTCATGGCCGACGAGATCGGCAAGCTGCCGGACCGCTCGGTGTCCGAGGTGTTGCAGCGCATCGTCGGTGCGACCATGTCGCGCGTGTCGGCCAACAACGACCCGGTGCACTTCTCGGTCGAAGGCTCGGGCGTCAACATCCGTGGCCTGACCTATGTCTCGGCGCAGCTCAACGGCCGCGAGACCTTCAGTGCCAACCAGGGCCGCAACCTGGGTTTCGAGGACGTGCCGCCCGAACTGATGTCGGGTGTCGACGTCTACAAGAACCCCTCGGCCGAGCAGATCGAGGGCGCCATCGGCGGCCTGGTGAACCTGCGCACGGCGCTGCCGTTCGACTTCAACGGTTTCAAGGCCTCGCTGTCTGCCGATGTCAGCCGCAACAGCCTGGCGGCGAAGAACAAGCCCAGCGTGTCGGGCCTGCTGACCAACACCTGGAACACCGACCTCGGCCGCATCGGCCTGATGGTCGACGTGGCGCACTCGCTGAGCGGCAACCGCACGGACGGGCTCGTGCTCGACCCCTTCTACAAGCAGTCGGCCACCAGCCCGAACTGGATCTCGCGCGGCATCACCTGGCGCCAGCAGTTCTACGAGCGCGTGCGCGATGGCCTCTACGCCGCCGCGCAGTGGCGCAAGGGTGACGTCGAGTCCTCGCTGACCTTCTTCCGCTCCAAGTACCGCTTCGACTGGAACGAGAACAACGTCAGCAACCAGGTCGACCCCTACAACGTCCGCGTGCTCGACGGCAAGTACGACAGCAACGGCGTGATGACCACCGGCACGCTGACCGGCGTGAACAGCAATGGCGATGTGACCGGCATCGAGGTGGAGAACCAGACGCGCTATTCGCAGCGCAGTTCCAAGACGGATGACCTGTCGTGGAAGATCCAGGGCCGGATCAACGACAACCTGTCGTGGAGTTCGGACCTGCAGTACGTCCGCTCCCGCACGCAGAACTTCGACTCCACCGTCGGCACCGGCGTGCAGCTGCCCAGCGAGCAGGTGGACTACACCGGCAGCATGCCGCACGTGGTGTTCGACAGCGCCGCCAAGGCCATCCTGAACGATCCGTCCAAGTACTACTGGTCCATGATGATGGACCACCTGGACAAGGGCACCGGCACGCAGAAGGCGTGGAAGGCCGATGGCCGCTGGACCTTCCGCGACAGCGGCATCCTGGAAGACTTCCGCTTCGGCGTTCGGCTCGCCAAGCGAGACGCCGAGACGATCAACAGCATGAACGGCCAGGGCGACGCCTACAACTGGGCCTCCGTCACCCATGCCTGGCAGCTGGGCTGGAACATCAAGGACCTGGCCTATGTGAACCAGGCCAACATTCCCACCTACAAGAACAGCTTCAACAACTTCATGGGCGGCGGCAAGGTCGACCTGCCGTCGCTGTACTTCCCGGCCGCCTCGGTGGCGTTCGGCTGGCCTGACAGCTACAAGCAGCTGCACGCGCTGTACCTGAAGCAGTGCGCGGCGCTGACCCATCCGGACTGGGGCTGGGCGCCCGGCGTGACCGGCTGCGACCAGTGGCACAGCTACCAGGGCGGCGTGGAATGGGCGCCAGCGTCGTTCGGCAGCGACCCGAAGGGCACGAACACCCAGGCAGAAACCACGACGGCGGGCTACGGGCAGCTGCGCTTCTCGTTCGATGAGAAGGGCCTGCCGCTGGACGGCAACGTGGGCCTGCGCGTGGTGCGCACGAAGAACGAGGCGCATGGCTATACCTCGCTGAGTGTGGAGAGCGCGCCGGCCGGCGCCGTGCTGGCCAGTGGCGTCACCTTGCCCAACTTCACGGCGGCGACGATTGCGGCCAACACCAAGGCGCAGGACTTCAGCCAGTCTTTCACCGACTTCATGCCCAGTCTGAACCTGCGCTTGAAGGCTGCGCCGGACCTGCAGTTCCGCTTTGCGGTGTCGCGCGCGCTGTCGCGGCCGCAACTGGGCCAGATGCAGGCCTACCTGCCGATGAAGCTCACGCTCGACATCGAGAAGCCCTCCGACCCCGCCTCGACGCAGCCGCCGCTCATCAAGGCCGTCAAGCTCACGGGCACGGCCAACGGCAACCCGGAGCTCAAGCCCATCCGGTCCACGCAGGAAGATTTGACGGCCGAGTGGTACTTCGCCAAGAGCAGCTCGCTGACGATGGCGGTGTTCAACAAGAACCTGAAGGACATCATCCTCAACCAGACCTTCAAGCGCACCATCCTCGACAGCGACGGCAAGCCGGTGAGCTTCGTCATGAACGGGCCGGTCAACGGTGCCAAGGGTTATGCGCGAGGCGCGGAAGTCGCCTTCCAGCAGTACTTCGACTGGGTGCCGTCGTGGCTGCAGGGCCTGGGCGTGCAAGCCAACTACACCTACGTCGACAGCAAGGTGAAGCGCTACAACGCGGTCTATTCGGCCTATTGCACGCCGGGGGCGGGGCAGGACAACCTGAACCTCTACATCAACGGCTGCGACACCGATGGCCGCACCTTCGGCGACATGCCCTTGGACAACCTCTCGCGCAACACCTACAACATCGCGCTGTTGTTCGACCGCGGGCCGATCTCTGCACGCATCGCCTACAACTGGCGTGGCCGGTACCTGTACGGCGTGGCGCTGAACTCCGACAACACCGGCCCCAACCAGACCAATGCGCTCGACACCAACCCGGCGAGTGCCACCTACAACCGGCACGACATCAGCCTGCCGCTGGGCTTGCCGCTATGGGCAGACGCCTACGGGCAGGTGGACGTGGGCTTGCACTACAAGTTGACGGACAGCTTCACGATGGGCCTGGACGCGACCAACCTGACGAACAAGACGTACAAGCAGATCATGCAGCAGCACATCGGCATGATCGGCCACAACTACTTCACGTCGGGTCGTACCTACAAGGTCAGCGCGCAGTACAGCTTCTGAGCGGCGCCGTTGCCGGCAACGGGGTGAGGCCACCCCGGTGCCGGTCGTGCGCGGCCGGTGTGCCTCACGGGGCAGCCGGCCTTTTTCGCCTGGTCCTCATGGCGCCCGGCATTGCGCAGCGCTGTTGGACAGCAGGGAATAGCTGAAGTCCGTATCCAGCGAGAGACAGGCCGAAGCCGGATGGGCTGGTTCGACCCAGGTCACGATGGCCGCGCCATGGCGGGCGTCATCGAAGAAGCGTTCGACCCTGGACCAAATCACCGACACGTCAGTGCTCCCGGAGCAGAAGATCGCCGTGCTGCTGTAGGTCTTGCCCCGAACGACGTAGCGGTACTCCACCACCGGGAACTGCCGCGTCTTCAGTCCGACGGCCACCGGGCGGGCATCGATCCGCGTGAACTGCACGGGTGCGCTGAGACGCGCGCAGGGCGGCGGCGCCTTCGTCAGCACCATGGGCGCGAGACAGGCGCCCGTGATCGCCACGAGGGCGATCCCAAGAGCGGTGGCGGCGATGCGGCGATTCAAGGCGGAGATGAGCGTTGGGGTTGGGCGTTCGGGCGGGCTTGAGCATAGGGCGGGTGCGGTGTGCTGGGAGGTGGTGCGTTCGCGGCGTTAGTGATCATTCGCATCGACTCCGGCCCATGTACGCTGTCGGCAACTGGCGGTCAGCCATGCCCTGAAGACTCATTCATGAAGATCGCTGTGTTCGCCGTCTCTTGTGGACTGCTGCGTTCCCCCGGCTACCTCCTGGCTTCCCCGGTGAGGCTTGACGACATGCCTGAGTGCCAGCCGCCCCATGAGGACGACGGCGTTTTCGAGCTTGGCACGAAGCGCTGCCTCCTTCGATTCACTGATCGGGGGCGCGAGCAAGAAGCCGTTGTCAGAATTGCCGCCAAAGACGTGGTTGTTCGGCGCACGCGAGGCCCAGAGGGCGGGCGCTTTCGAAAACTCGTGATGCGGTCGGCCGACGGTGCCCTGGTCGTTGAACTGGATCTGGAGTCCGATGACGCTAACGGTGAGGCTCAGGGCCGCGAGTACGTCCTTTACTGGGGCACGTTGACCGTTCGAACAAGGAAGGAACAGCGGAGCTACGACATCGGGTTCACACGCGGCGGGTAACCCAACGGCTGTCTGACCGGAGCGTAGCTATGCCGCAGCGCGGGCCTTCAGAAAGTCTGCGTAGGCCAGGGCGCTGCGTTTGAGGGTGCGCTGCTGCGTGTCGAAATCGACATGGACGAGGCCGAAGCGGCGCTCGTAGCCGAAAGCCCATTCGAAGTTGTCCAGCAACGACCAGATGAAATAGCCGCGCACGTCCACGCCGGCGTGCATGGCCCGCGAGCAGGCGGCGAAGTGGTGCTTCAGGTAGGCCTGGCGCTGGCGGTCGTCGACGGCGCCGTGGGCGTCCACGGTGTCGTGGCTGGACATGCCGTTTTCGGTGACGTAGAGCGGCGGCAGGTTGGGGTAGTCGCGCTGCAGCGCCTGGAACAGGTCCTGCAGGCCTTGCGGGTAGACCTCCCAGTCCATCGTCGTGCGCTCCACCTCGGGCAGGTGCACCCAGTCGAAGCTGTCAGGGCCGGTGGCGCGCAGCACGGCACGGCTGTAGTAGTTGATGCCGAGATAGTCGATGGGCCGCTGGATGATGGCCATGTCGCCGTCGAGCACGAGGGGCTCGCAGCCTGGCCACAGGCGCCAGAGGTCGGCGGGGTAGGCGCCCTTGAGCAGCGGGTCCAGCACCCAGCGGTTCTGAAAGGTCTCGAACAACGAGGCGGCGCCCCGGTCGTCGGCGGTGCCCTGGTGGGCGTAGCCCGGTGCACAGTTGGCGACCAGGCCGTGCTGCGCCTGCGGTGCGTTGGCGCGCAGCGCCGGCAGGGCGAGGCCGTGGCCCAGCAGCAGGTGGTGCATGGCCTGGGCGGCCGCGCGGTGGCTACTCAGCCCCGGCGCGTGGTGGCCATTGCCGTAGCCGAGGTAGGCGGCGCACCAGGGTTCGTTGTGCGTGGTCCAGGCGGCGATGTGGCCGTGGCCGGCCAGCGCGCGGCTCATGAGGTCGGCGTAGTCGGCAAAGCGGTAGGCGGTGTCGCGGTTGAGCCAGCCGCCACGGTCTTCAAGGTGTTGCGGCAGGTCCCAGTGGTAGAGGGTGATGAAGGCCTGGATGCCGCTTTCGCCCAGGCCGTCGAGCAGCCGCTGATAGAACGCGATGCCTTTTTCGTTGGGGGCGCCGGCGCGGTCCATGACGCGCGGCCACGCGATGGAGAAGCGGTAGGCATCCACGCCCAGGCGCGCCAGGAGGTCCAGGTCTTCGTCGAGGCGGTGGTAATGGTCGCAGGCCACATCGCCGTTTTCGCTGCGCAGCACCTTGCCTGGCGTGGCGCAGAAGCGGTCCCAGATGGACTCGAGCCGCCCATCCTCGTGCGCGGCGCCCTCGATCTGGTAGGACGAGGTGCCGGCGCCGAAGATGAACCGGCGGTTGCGCATCGGGGAGTCGGGCGGCGGCGCGATGAGGTCGGCCAGCGAGAGGGTATCGGCTTGGGGTTGGGGCATGGTGAGCGGTGGCGGAGGACGGGGCGACGCTCGCGGGAGCGTGTGGTGAGGGCGGTTGCCGACGGGTGGGCGGCGAGCGGCGGCCGTTTTTGTTCAGCGGCCGGGCGGCAGTGCGTGGAGTGCGTCGCGCCAGGGCGCCAGTGCGTGGGCGTCGGCGGGCAGGGGGCCGCGTTGCCCGCAGATGAAGGCGGCCACGCGGTTGGCCAGCGCCAGCGTGGCAGGCAGATCGCGGCCCAGGCCGTGGCCGGCCAGCAGCACGGCGGTGAACGCATCACCGGCGCCAACGGTGTCGACGAGCCGGGGCTGCGTCTCGCCGGCGCCTTCGGCCAGCGCCGCGCCGCCGGGGCCGTAGAAGCGCCAGCCCTGCGCGCCGCGCGTGAGCACCAAGCGTTGCAGCGCAAAGCGGTCCATCAGCGAGGCCACCTGCGCGGCTTCGTCGCCATCGGCCTCGAACCAGTCCGTCAGGCGGGCCAGTTCCTCGTCGTTGACCTTCACCCAGTCGGCCAGCATCAGCGACTCGGCGGCGCACAGCGCGTTGTCCACGCCGGGCCGCAGGTTCAGGTCCAGGAAGCGCAGGCCGCTGAAGCGCTTGGCCAGCGCGCGGATCGTGGCCCGCGAGACGGCGTGGCGTTGCGCCAGGCTGCCGAGGTAGAGCAGGCCGGGCTGCGCGGCGTCGATCGCGGCGCGGGCGGGTTCAAGCGCGAGGTGGTCCCAGGCCGCATCGGCGTGGATCTGGAAG
>JACCDS012139458.1_pt1 | contig 10295 bp, 4 predicted proteins | sample 7446441 | NCBI WGS metagenome assembly JACCDS01 (sample SAMN15323445, study PRJNA562643) | freshwater metagenome | isolation source: river surface water | place: USA:Blue River Watershed | collected 2017-08-17 | reverse complement strand
GTTTCCTGCTCCGATCATCAGGCGACATTCTCCGTCCGTCCGCTCGTCGCCGGCGACGGCGCCGCCGCCGTCCGCACCGCCACCGTGAAACACGCCATCGTCGGCAAACTCGGCACCGGCCTGGCGTCCCCCGTCATCGGCGGCCTCTATCGCCGCTCCGCCAACCAGTTCGACGGCCAGATCACCGCCGCCCGCGTCGTGCACGGGCTCCTGCCCGACGATGCCCTCAATGCCGATCCCACGCAGTGGACGCCCGAGACCCGCGGTCTCGCCTGGAGCGCCGCCGAGGCGAAGAACCCGTACTTCACCCGCGCCGGCGGCACCGCCAACGCCGAGAGCCCCGACCCCAAAATCCGCGCCCTCACCGACCTCGCCCACGTCCTCCTCAACGCCAACGAGTTCATCTATCTCCACTGACCCGTTTCCCGTATTCCGAGTTTTCGCCTTCCGCCTTACCCCTTTCGCCTTCCCTCCGGCCTCTCGCCTTTCCGACGTTTCCCAATTTCCCACTTTCCCTCTTTCCCAGTTTTCAGCCCTCCGCCTTTCCGTCCGTTTCCCGATTTTCTCCTTTCCCACTTTCTTCTTTTCCGCCCCCGCCCGATGCCCTGCCACAACTACGACCCGGTCCGTTCCCGCCGTGAGTTTCTCCGCACCGCCGGCTGCGGCTTCGGCGCCGTCGCCCTCTCCGCGCTGCTCGGCCAGCCGGTCCTCGGCCAAACCGCCGTCCTCCCGGCCAACGCCGCCGCGCTCGCGAAACGCGCCGGCAAAGCCAAACACGTCATTTTCCTCTTCATGGAGGGCGGTCCCAGCCATCTGGATACCTTCGACTACAAGCCGCTGCTCAACCAGCTCGACGGCCAGAAGCTCCCCGCGAGCTTCAAGGAACCGATCTTGGCGATGGGGGAATCCGGCAACCCCATCCTCGGCTCCAAACGCCAATGGTGCCAGCACGGCGAAAGCGGACTTTGGGTCTCCGATTGGTTCCCGCACGTCGCCGCCCACGCCGACGATCTCGCCGTCATCAAGTCCTGCGTCTCCGACGGCATCAACCACGCCGGCGGCGTCTGCCAGATGAACACCGGCTCCGTCTTCGGCGGCCGCCCGTCCCTCGGCGCCTGGGTCTCCTACGGCATCGGCACCGAGAACAAGGACCTGCCCGGCTTCGTCGTCATCAAGGACAGCGAAAAGGAAGTCATCAACGGCGCCCGCAACTGGGGCACGGGCTTCATGCCCGCCGTGCACCAAGGCGTGGAGTTCAGCCCCGACGGCGTCCCGATCCGTTATCTGGATACACCAAAGGGCCTGACCGCGGAGCGCCAGCGCGACAAACTCGACCTGCTCGGCCAACTCAACCGGATGCACGCCGCGGACCGCACCGACAACACGGAGCTCGAGGCCCGCATCCGCAGCTACGAACTCGCCTACCGCATGCAGGCCGAGGCCCCCGGCGTCGTCGACCTCCGCCAGGAAACCGCCGCGACCAAGGCCCTCTACGGCCTCGACGAAAAGGAAACCGCCGTCTTCGGCCGCAACTGCCTGCTCGCCCGCCGCCTCGTCGAAAACGGGGTCCGTTTCGTGCAACTCTACAGCGGCGCCGGCAGCGGCTGGGACAGCCACTCCGCCCTCGAGCCCAACCACTCGCGTCTCTGCCGCTCCGTCGACAAACCCATCGCCGGCCTGCTCGCGGACCTGAAATCCCGCGGCCTGCTCGACGAGACCCTCGTGATCTGGGGCGGCGAATTCGGCCGCACCCCGATGAGCGAGCAAAACGGCGGCCGCGACCACAACCCCACCGGCTTCACCATGTGGATGGCCGGCGGCGGCGTGCGCGGCGGCCAGGTCATCGGCGCCACCGACGACCTCGGCCTCTACGCCGTGAAGGACAAACTCCACGTGCACGATCTGCACGCGACGATTCTCCACCTCCTCGGCATGGACCACACCAAGGTCGTCTACCGCCACCAAGGCCGCCCCGAACGCATCGACCAGAACGAAGGCCGCGCCTACACGAAGATCGTCGGATAAAACGGGGATTGCGGATTGCGGATTGCGGCACGAAGCAGTCAGCGATCAGCGATCAGCTTTCAGCCGCCCGCCGCCGCTTCCGCCTTCCCAGCGGTTCCTGCATCCGAAGCTTTAAGCTTTCGGCTTTAAGCTTTCAGCCGCCAGCTGCGGCGCCGGCGCGGCGCCTTCATTTCCCTCCCGGCCCATACCCCGCCACCGGCTTGCCGTCGGCGCCGAGTTTGCCCGCCGCCCACAGCAGCCCGCGGGTCACGAGATCGAGATAGATGGGATCTGCCACCGTGGCATTGTTGTGGCCGAGTGTTGTGGCAAAGACGCGGGTCTTCTTCGGGCCGAATTCGTTCGTCCACACCACCACCGCCTCGCCTTCGCGTTTCGTGCCGTCCTTCGCCGTCGTCGTCTGCCGGCCCGTCGCCAGCGACCGGTGCCCGGGATACACCGACGTCGGCTGCACGTTGTTGTAGAGTTCTTCCTTCATCGTCGTCCACGTCGTCATTCCGGCCGTGATCGGGCTCGCCCCCGCGGCAAAGGTCACGGTGATCGGTTCCTGCGGTCCGTGCCCGGAGGATTGCAACCCGAGGAAATCGAACCACAGCGCCCCCGCCGAACCCGGCGCCTGCGGCCGGCGGAAATCCGGCGTCACGCGGTACGAGTGCATCGCGCAGTGCAGCGCCACCGCCGGGATGCCGTCCACGTGCGGCTGGAGCACGTTCTTCACCATCGCCGGATCGTCGATGCCCGCGGCGCATTCGTCGTGGATCACGAGATCGTGGCCCGCGGCGTACTTCGGATCCGTGAGGCACGCGAGCGGCGGCTTCACGCTCTTGTCCGGCGTGTGCATGTGCTCGACGACCACATGGGCGCGTTTTTCCAACCCGGCTTTCAGAATGTCTTTCTGCGCGACGTAGTCGTGGCAGCAGCCGCCCGTTACGAGCAGGACTTTCAACGGCTTCGGCGCCGGCGCCGCGGTCGCGAGCGACCCAACGGCCAGACTTAGGGAAACGAAAAACGTACGCAGCGGGGTAATCATAGTGGGGAAAATCGGGGTGGACTCCCCGCAGGACGCACGGCCGCGGGAAACAGTGCAAGCCTGCGCCGCGGCACCGCCTCGCCCCTGCCGTAGCTGCGAGCACGGTCCGACTTTCAACTTTCACCTTTCAACTCCACCGGCCCGATTCCGGCTCACGCCTTCAGCGTGTCCTGGAACAGCACTTTGCGCTCGAGGTTCTCCACCGCAAACCGCAGCTCGCGCGTGTCCGCGTCGATCCGGATCGTCGTCGCCTGCGCCGGCAACGGCCCGCCCCCGATCAGCTGGCCGAAACTCCGCCCCGCCCGCGGCGGGAACCACGCCGGATGGTGCGTGTGCCCGCTGATCACCAGCCGCACCCCTGCCTGCTCGAGCAGGTCCTGCCATTGCTCGCGGCCGTCCTCGCACACCCAACCCTTGAAGCCGCCCCAGACCTTGAGCCAGTTCTCCGGCACCGGATTCTCCCACACGAGCGGGATGTGCAGGCACGCGATGCGGAAGGGCGCGGTCGCGAAAACCGGATCCTGGATCGCCCGCGCCAACCACGCCCGCTGCTCGCGCCGCAACGCCGCGAAATCGTTGAGCCCGGCGTACGCCGGCGTCGCGTCCGGCTTGTCCTCGCCCGTATCCAAAACCAAGCACGCCACCGGTCCCTGCCGGAACGTATGGAAATAGCGCCCGCCCGGGCCCGGCACGTACTGCCCCAGCCGCCGCGCGGCCCGCCCGCGCACGTCGTGGTTCCCGCGCCCCAGAAAATACGGGACCGTCGCGGCAAAAGCCTCGCCGCCCGGATTCAGGTATTCGTCCAGCAGCAGCTCGTCGCTCACGATGTCGTTGGTCACGTCGCCGTTCCACACCAGCACGTCGCCGGGCAGCTCGCGGTGGCGCGCCGCCAGCGCGCGCACCGTCGCCTTGTTCTCGTGCGTGTCGTTCCAGACCGTGAGCCGCGCCGTCGCCGCCCCCGGATCCAGCGTCCGGAAAGAACGCGTCGGCGTCGTCTCGGTCGCCCCGCGCTCGGCCCGCCGGCCCGCCGGATTGAACGCCACCGCCGCCGCGTGCACGCGGTAATGGTACGTCGTGCCGGGCCGCAACCCTTCCAAGCGGAAGGCCAGCGCCTTGTCCTCGAAAGCCAGAAATCCGTTCGACCGCGCGTCGGCCCGCCGCCCCAGCGCCGCCGTCTCCCCGTACTCGACCCACCCCGTCGCCGGTTGCCTCAGCGCACAGACCACGCTCACGCCGTCCGGCGCAGGATTCAGCAGCACCGGCGCCGCCGCCCACAGCGTCCCGGCTTCCGCGCCGGCGGTCGCCGGCTTCGCCGCCGGCGTTTCGGCCGCGCGCAGCGGACGCTGGGCCAACACCGCACTGCCCGCCGCCATCCGGCCGGCGGTTTGAAAAAAGGTACGTCGTTCCATGCGGGATCGGTGGGTCGGGGTGGGCAGGGGTTGTTCGGCGTTCCCCGGCCCGCGTCAAGCGGCGATCCCGCGGCTCCGGTCCGCCGCGACCGCCGGACCGGAGCGCGCAATCTGACGGGGCGATTTCTTATTTTTCGCCCATTTTCAGGCGCATCCCAGAGTAGTTTTTCCCTCGCCAATCTGTTACCTTGGATCGGTCGAATCGGATCAACGGATCCGGCTTCGGCCGCCCTACCCCCAACCCCTATGACCTCCTCCAGCTCCCGATTGAATCGGAGCGCAGTCCGACTGGCTGCCCTCTCCGCGCTCGCGCTCGGCCTCCTCCCGGCGGCCACGCTCGCCCAGCTTGCGCCGGCGCCCGCCCCGGCCCCGAGCACCACCCCGGATCAGAAAAAGCCGTCCCCCGTGCCGGTGACGGCGTCCGCCCCGGCCTCGCCGGCCGCCGGCGAGATCCCGCTGCAGCTCTCGCCCTTCGAGGTGATCGCCGAAAACAATGGCTACTTCTCCTCCAACACGATGTCGGGCACCCGCCTCAACTCGAAGATCGAGGACCTCGGCCAGTCCATCACCGTGATGACGAAAGAGCAGATGGCCGACTTCGCGATGCTCGATATCAACGATGTGTTCGACCACCTCGCGAGCACCGAGGGCACCAATTCCTTCTCGGCCTTCGAACTCGACCGCACCGGCGCCGTGACCGACAACGTCAGCCTCGACCCGAACAACGCCAACCGCGTCCGCGGCATCGGCTCCGCCAACATCGCCTTCAACAACATCGCGATGTCCGGCCGCGTGGCCGTCGACCCGCTCTGGATGGATTCCCTCGAGCTCAGCCGCGGCCCCAACGCCAACATCTTCGGCCTGGGCAATTCCTCCGGCACCGTGAACCAGGTGCCGTCGACCGCGAACCTGACGCGCGACTTCACGAAACTCGAGTTCCGCGCCGACAGCTACGGCGGCTGGCGCACGTCCCTCGACGTCAACCGCATGCTCCTGAAGAACAAATTGGCGCTGCGCGCGAGCTATGCGAACCAGCACACGGCCTTCGTGCGCAAACCGTCCGGCGAGGATGCGCGCCGCCTGAGTCTCCAGGCCAAGGTCCGGCCCTTCCAGAACACGACGGTGGCGGTCTCCTGGTACAACTTCCGCAACGCGTCCGTGCGCCCGAACTTCACCACGCCGCGCGACTACATCTCGAGCTGGATCGCCGCCGGCCGCCCGGGCTGGAACCCGGTCACCCGCCTGATGACCCTCAACGGCACCAGCGTCGGCCAAGGCCCGAACGGCACGCTGCTCGCCGGCTCGACCACCCCGATCACCACGCTGCCCACCTATTTCGCGGGCAACGACGCCCGCGCGGTCTTCCGCATCGGCGCACCGGGCGAGACGCCCTATTACTCGGCCCCGTCCAACAACACCAACGCCACCTCGCCGCTGCTCAACGTCACCAACACGGTCCGCTTCGTGCAGACCGCGCCGGTCAACGCCTACGGCGCCGCGCAGCCGCTCTTCGCCTCGAACGCCGCCGTCGGCGACAAGTCCCTCTACGACTGGGAAGAGATCAACCTCAACGGCTCGGGCAAGCAATGGGACGACGTCAACACGTTCATGGCCCAGCTCGACCAGATCTTCCTCAACACCCAGCGGCACACGCTCGCCGCGCAGGCCACCTTCGTGCGCGAGGACGCCAAGCGCCTCCAGAATCTCCCGATGGGCCCCGCCAGCGTGAACAGCACCGTCGGCCAGCTCATGGCCGATCCCAATATCGTGAACCTCGATGGTTCGCCCAATCCCTACTACGGCCGCCCGTACCTCAAGACGACGGAGCCGTTCTACCGCGAACAACCGCTCGAGTGGACCACGGTCCGCAGCCAGCTCGCCTATCGCCTGAACATGACGCGGAACGAAGGCTGGACCAAGTGGCTCGGCACCCAGCAGCTCCTCGGTTACCACGAGTACAAGGACCAGCAGAACCGCCAGTACGCCTACCGCCACACGCCCACGAACCAAAGCATCCCGTGGATCAAGGCGCTGTACGATTCCGGTATTCCGATCGCCAGCCGCACCACCTCCGGCACGCGTTACCCGATCGCCCCGGGCAACGTCGGCCGCATGTATGAACAGTACTATGTCGGCAGCACGCCGGGCGGCCCCGTCCAATACGCTCCCAGCAATTTCCCCGAGGGCGTCACCCTGCCCTTGATCTGGGGCAACACGGGCGCCTGGCGCAACGACCAGACCGCGGTGGAGTTCACGCCCAGCCCCGACGGCGGCGGCGGGCAGGCCTCGCGCCAACTCATCATCAAGACTTTCGGCGGCGTGCTCCAGAGCACGTTCCTCGACGGCCGGCTCGTCGCGACCGCCGGGGTGCGTCAGGACAAGGTGTTCTCGCGCAACGCGCCGGCCGCCACCCTGACGCCGGATCTGCGCGCCTACGACTACGGCCTCTCCGACCAATGGCTGCCGACCTGGCTCAAAGCACAGGGCAAGACCAAGACCTCGTCTGCCGTGGTCCGTCCGTTCCGCGATCTGCGTTTCTTGAATTCCCGGGCCAACTCCGGCAGTCCCGCGAGCCGTTTTCTGGCCGAAGCCGCGAGCAGCCTCAGCTTCACCTACAACCGTTCCGACAACTTCATCCCGCAGGGTCCGGCCGTCGATCTGTTCCTCCGCCCGCTCCCGAACCAGACGGGCAAGACCGTCGACAAGGGTCTTTGGGTCTCGTTGTTCGACGGCAAAATCTCGCTCCGCTACAACCGCTACCAGACCGACCAAATCAACATCCGCAACGGCGACATCGCCACGATCGCGCAACGCGTGCTGCGCGCCGACGGCCTCAACGCCGCCGACGCCTGGAATCTGCAGGACCGCGCCACCGAGTGGGTCACGCAGCTGAACCCCACGTTCACGCCCGCGCAGATCAAGACCGCCGTCGCCCGCACGATGGGTCTGCCCGAGGCCACGATCGATGCGCTCGAATCCAACATCGCCGCCGGCACCTTGTCCGCGACCCAGGACTACGTTTCCAAAGGCCAGGAGCTCGAGATCAACATCAACCCCGTGCGCGCCTGGACCATCAGCGGGTCCGTCACCCAGACCGAGGCCGTCAACAAAAACGCCGGCAGCACGATCTCCGACTGGATCGCGTTGCGCATGCCGGTCTGGACCACGGTCGAGGATCCGCGCTTCAACCGCTCGTCCCCGGGCGGCGCCAACCTGCCGGTCGGAGCCAACGGCAATTTGCTTTGGCGCAATATTCTCGGCACGGCCTTCACCACCTCCAACTACAACGCCACCAATTCCGCCGCGACCAACTACACCACGTTCGTCGAAGGCCCGCTCGCGGTGTACCGCCAGCTCGAAGGCCGGCCGCGCCCGCAGATCCGCAAGTACGCGTTCAAGATGAGCACGCGTTACCAGCTCTCCGGCATGACCGACCACCGCATCCTGAAGAACTTCAACGTCGGCGGCTCGCTGCGCTGGCAGGACAAGGGCGCGATCGGCTTCTTCGGCGTGCAGTCGCTGCCCGCCACCATCACCGCGCTCAATCCGGACCGCCCGATCTACTCCAAGGCCGAGGCCTTCGTGGATCTCTTCGTCGGCTACAACACCCGGCTCTTCCGCGACAAGGTCCGCGCCCGCGTCCAGCTCAACGTCAAAAACGTGCAGGAGCCCGGCGGCGGCCTGCAGGTCACGCAGGCGTTCCCCGACGGCACCCCGCTCGCGTACCGCATCGTCGACCCGCGACAGTTTATCCTGTCGGTGTCGTTCGATCTCTGACGCCGCCCCACATCGAGACTTCCGCCGCCGCTCCCTGGAGCGGCGGCTTTTTTTTGCCGCACCCGCGCTTTGCTCCGCGTTGCTGCTCCGCCGAACGGCCGCCCCGCGGCAAACAGCTTGCCCGGTTCCGACGCCGCCGGTTCGTTGATCCCCGACGATGAAAACCCCGCCTCGCCCCGCTCCGGCTGCGCCCGCCTCCTCCCCGGCGGTCGCGGGCTGGCGGCCCGGCTGGGTTTTCACCGTGCTGCTCGCCGCGCTGCTGTGCGCCTATTTTCCCTCGCTCCGCGGCGAACTGCTCTGGGACGACGCCGGCCACGTCACCCGGCCGGACCTGCAATCGTGGTCGGGCCTCGTCCGCATCTGGTTCGAACTCGGCGCCACCCAGCAATATTATCCGCTGCTGCATTCGGCTTTCTGGCTGGAGCATCGGCTCTGGGGCGACGCCGTCTTCGGTTACCATTTCATCAACGTCGCGTGGCACGCCCTCGCCGCGGTGCTGTTCATCGCGCTGCTCCGCCGGCTCGCGGTGCCGGGCGCGCTGCTCGCCGGCTGCGTGTTCGCGCTGCATCCGGTCGGCGTCGAATCCGTCGCCTGGATTTCCGAACAGAAGAACACGCTCTCCGCCGTCTTCTATCTCGCCGCCGCCCTCGCCTGGTTGCGCTTCGAGGAAAAACGCACCCCGGCCGCCTACGCGGTCGCGTCGCTGTGGTTCGTCGCCGCCCTGCTGACCAAAACCGTCACCGCGACGCTGCCGCCCGCCTTGCTGGTCCTCGCGTGGTGGCGGCGCGGCCGGCTCGCGTGGCGCACCGACACGTTGCCCCTGCTGCCGTGGCTCGTGCTCGGCGTCGGCGCCGGCCTCGGCACCGCGTGGCTCGAGACCAATCAGATCGGCGCGGCCGGCCGCGACTTCGCCCTCGGCCCCCTCGAGCGCACGCTGCTCGCCGGCCGCGTCGTCTGGTTCTATCTCGGCAAACTGGTTTGGCCGGCGGACTTGGCGTTTTTCTATCCGCGGTGGACGATCGACGCCGGCGTCGCCTGGCAATGGCTGTTCCCCGCCACGGTTGTGGTCGTGCTCGCCGCGGCCTTCGGGTGGCGCCGGCGCGACCGCGGGCCCCTCGCCGCCGCGCTGCTCTTCGGCGGCACCCTCGTGCCGGTGCTCGGCTTCGTGAACGTGTATCCGTTTGTTTTTTCCTACGTCGCCGACCACTTCCAATACCTCGCCTGCCTCGCCGCGATCGCGTTTTTGGCCGCCACGGCCACCTGCGGCTTCGCCCGGCTCGCTTGGCCGCGCGGCGCCGGCCCCGCGCTCGCGACCGCCGTTTTGCTGACCCTCGGTACGCTCACGTGGCGGCAAAGCGGCCACTACCGCGACGTCTTCGCCCTCTACCGGGCCACGCTCGAACGCAGTCCGGACAGCTGGGTGGCGCACCTCAATCTCGGCGCGGCGCTCGACGACACGGGCCGCCCGGCCGAGGCCTTGCCGCACCTGCAACGCGCGCTCGAACTCAAACCCGATCATCCGGAAACGCTCAACAGTCTCGGCAACGTGCTCAACCGCCTCGGCCGCCCCGCCGAAGCCCGCCCGCTGCTCGAGCGCGCCGTGCAACGGCAACCCCGCTTCGCCTCCGCCTACAACACGCTCGGCGTTTCGCTGATGGCGCTCGGCCAGGCCGAAGCGGGCCTCGCGGCCTTCCGCCGCGCGCTCGAACTCGCGCCCGGCCTCGCGCTCGCGCAGGTCAATCTGGGCTGGGCGCTGGCCAACTCCGGCCGCCGCGCCGAAGGCCTCGCGCAATTGGAGGCCGTAAACCGCGCCCGGCCCGATCTCGCCGACGCGGCCTTGAAGCTCGGCTTGATCTACGCCCTCGACCGCGACTTCGCCGCGGCGGAGCGCCCCGTGCGGCGCGCGGTCGCGTTGCAACCCGAGCGGCCGGACCTGCGGCACATCCTCGGCACGATCTTGCTGGAACTCGGCCGCCCCGGCGCCGCCGCGACGGAATTCGAGACCGCGCTGGACCTGGATCCGTCGCACCGCGACGCCCGCGCAGGCCTCGACCAAG
>JACCDS012020468.1_pt1 | contig 10295 bp, 9 predicted proteins | sample 7446441 | NCBI WGS metagenome assembly JACCDS01 (sample SAMN15323445, study PRJNA562643) | freshwater metagenome | isolation source: river surface water | place: USA:Blue River Watershed | collected 2017-08-17 | reverse complement strand
CTGCTGATGACTTTACCGGTGATGGCCTACTCAGCGCTGCCTTTTAGCCGAAGTGCCTGGCGGGCGTTAAAAGCGCGCGAACTGAACATGGACGTCCCGGTCACGCTGGCGCTGTATTACACCTTTATCGCCTCGACCTGGGCCACGCTGTTCGACACCGGTGAAGTGTATTTTGAATCCGTCTGCATGTTTGTGTTTTTGCTGCAGTTGGGTAAGTTCTTCGAATTCAGAGCACGCAAACAGGCGCGCGACGCCACCAGCAATCTGCTCAAAGTGATGCCGGTCAGCGCCACTTTGTGGGATGGCGAACAAGCCACCAGCACCTCGGCGCGCAAACTCAAAGAAGGTGACCAGATCCTGGTGAAAGCCGGTGAAACCATTCCGGCTGACGGCGTGATCGCCAGTGGCATCAGCTCGGCCGACGAATCCATGCTGACCGGCGAATACAGGCCAGTGGCGAAACAAGCTGGCGATGCGGTGCTGGCTGGCAGCGTCAATCATGACGGCGTGCTGGTCGTCAATGTGCTGCATGGCCTGACCGAATCCAGGCTCGGGCAAATCATTGCGCTGCAACAACAAACCCTGCATCAGAAACCGGCACTGCTGGAAAAAACTGACCGGATCGCACGCTTTTTTGTCCAGCGACTGCTGATTATTGCCACCCTCACTTTTGCGGCCTGGTACTTTTGGATAGATGCTGACCGTGCCTTTTGGGTGACCTTGTCAGTGTTGGTCGCCACTTGTCCTTGCGCGCTGAGTCTGGCAACACCGACTGCGGTGACCTGCGCGCTGGCGCAACTTAACCGTAAAGACATTCTGGTGAAAAATCAGCAAGTACTGGACGTACTGCCCCGCCTCAGTCAGATTTTTTTTGATAAAACCGGCACCTTGACCCAAGGCCGTTTCAGTCTGGCCCGCCTGACCAATCGCAGCGATTTGCCCGATGCGCAGCTGCTCAATCTCATCGCCAATCTGGAGCAGCGCTCCGAACACCCGATCGCCCGCGCTTTTATGCCGTATTTTCAGCACAGCATTGCGCTTGATGATATGCAACTGCAGGTTGGTGGCGGTATCAGTGCGCGCTGGCAGAACCAGCTGCTCAGGCTCGGCAGCGCGGCATTTTGTCAAATCAGTCACAACGAGCAACAGCAGTTGCAGGCGCAGGTTTATCTTTGTATCGACCATCAACTGGCCGCTGCGGTCTGTCTGTCTGACCAGCTCAGGCCCGAAGTGACAACGCTGGTGCCGCAACTGCAACAAATACCGCTGAAGGTGGCCATTCTGACCGGCGACAGTTCAGCAGCCGCCGGCGAAGTTGCCGCGACGCTTCAGATCAGCACCCTGCATCAGGGCTGCAGCCCGGAGCAAAAAGTCAGCCATATCCGGGCGGCTGTCGACGCCGGCGAAACGGTGTTGATGGTCGGTGATGGCATTAATGACAGCCCATGCTTTCATGCCGCCCATGTCTCGGTCGCGCTGGACAGTGGCACCGAGCTGTCCAAAAATCAGGCCGATGTGGTCTTGCTGCACAATGACCTGTCACAGTTACAGCAGCTGATCGCTGGCGCCAAAAGCGCCAAAAACGTAGTCCGGCAAAATCTGTGGTGGGCGGCGCTCTACAATCTGATTATTATTCCACTGGCGGTCTGTGGATTTGTTTCGCCTTATGTCGCTGTCATTGGGATGTCGTTCAGTTCGTTGCTGGTGGTGTCGAACTCGCTGAGGTTACTCAAGATATGAGCATTATCTATGTGCTGATCCCCATTGCCATTCTCTTTGTGTTGATTGGCATTGCGGTGTTTTTCTGGGCCGTGCGTTCGAAGCAGTTTGATGATCTCGACAAAGAGGGTTTCAGCATTTTGTTTGACGACAGCAAAAAGCCAAAACAACCACCAGGAAAAGACCCCAGTGAGCGCTGAGCTGCTCTCTGCCCTGCTGGTCGGCTTGTTTGGCAGCAGTCATTGTCTGCTGATGTGTGGTGGCATGGCCGGTGCTTTGCAGCTGATGATGCCCGCCGGTCGTGCACACAGATTCTGGCTGCAGCTGATGCTGGGGCTTGGCCGTATCAGCAGTTATGCGCTGACTGGCGCCCTGTTTGGCGGCCTTGGCGCCGGATTTATCGGCATCAGCGGGCTGACGCCTGCCTTCTTGCAGCTGTTGGCCGGCCTGATGCTGCTGGCGATGGCACTGTATATCAGCCGGCTCTGGTTTGGATTGTTATGGCTGGAACGGGCCGGTAAGCCGCTGTGGCAATTGCTGCAACCGCTGACCCGGCGCTTGCAGCCTTTGGATCGCAGCCACAAAGCTTTTGCTTATGGCCTGCTCTGGGGTTACTTGCCCTGTGGTCTGGTCTATTCGGCGCTCAGCTGGAGCCTTGGCAGCGGCTCGGCGCTGTCAGGTGCGCTGTGGATGGCCGCGTTTGGCCTGGGCACCTTGCCGGCGGTGCTGCTGGCCGGTCAGGCCGCCAGCGTCTTACGCCGCTATCAACAAATGCCGGCCGTGCGCTATCTGCTGGCGGCTGGATTGGCTGGCTACGGTCTGATGACGGCCTGGCGGGCATTCGGCCAACTCTTCAGCTGACAGGGCATAGAGGCGCACTTGCGCTGTTTCAGGGCAAAGAACGCCGGATGACTCTGCATAGCTCCTTGCAATTCGCGGCTTAGTTTTTTAAGCTGGGCCATCTTTGGATGAACTTTGGAAACCACCATGAGTGCAGCATCAGGCATTAACTGCCAGCACTGTGGCTTTAGCCAGCTGTGCTTACCTTATACGCTTAACGAGCAGGAGCTGGATAAACTCGACGACATAATCCAGCGTAAAAAGCCGTCTCACAAAGGCGATCACCTGTTTGAAGCCGGTAAACCGCTGCATGCACTGTATGCGGTACGCAGTGGTTCGTTCAAAACTTACACCCTGACAGAACAAGGGGAAGAACAGATCACCGGTTTTCATCTGCCTGGCGATGTGATTGGTTTTGATGCCATCGGCGAGCAGCAACATCCAAGCTATGCGCAGGCGCTGGAAACCGCCATGGTCTGTGAGATCCCGTTCGGTAACCTCGATCATCTGCTTGATCAGGTGCCCAAACTGCGTCAGCAACTGATGCGGCTGATGAGTCAGGATATTCAGGGCGATCAGCAGATGATGCTGTTGCTCAATCGCAAAACCGCCGAAGAAAAGCTGGCAGCCTTTTTGTCCGATTTGGCGCAGCGTTTCGGCAATCGCGGTTTGTCCCGCCGCGAATTCCGCCTGACCATGACCCGCGGCGAAATTGGTAACTACCTTGGGCTCACAGTCGAAACCATCAGCCGGCTGCTGGGCCGTTTTCACAAAGACGAACTGATCCATGTCGACGGCAAGTTCATTAGCATTCTGAACTTTGACGAGCTGTGTAAAACCGCCGGCATTCGCCATCCGATCCGCTAGCAATAGCGCAGAGTCTCCCCAAGGCTGCAACGATGCAGCCTTTTTTATTTTGCCGTGCCTCATCTTTGCGTTTGTCGCTGGCAGACAAGTGCGCCGAACTTGATCTGTCGCAACAACAACAACTTGCTTGCAAGCTAACTTGACTACACTAAAGAGCACAACACTGAACATCGCACGGCGGCTGTTGTCCCAACTGACACAACCGTTATCCAGGTTCAAGCGACAAAGGAGCGAGAAGATGGCAACATTTCAGGATGTACTGGTGGTGCTGGACCCCACCACCGAACAGCAAAAAGCACTGGACCGGGCAATTGAGCTCGCCGGGCACACCGCCTGCAGAATTACCGCCTTCCTGTCGATTTATGATTTTTCCTACGAGATGACCACCATGCTGTCCGGTGAGGAGCGTGAATCGATGCGCCAGGCAGTGATCACTGACCGCGAGATCTGGATCCAGGAGCTGCTGCAGGCCGCAAGAGCGCGTCATATCGAATGCACCGCCAAAGTGGTCTGGCACAACCGTCCTTTCGAAGCCGTGGTGCAGGCGGTCAGCGAGCAAGGTTATGATCTGGTGATTAAAGGCACCCACGACCACGATGTGCTCAAATCGATGATTTTCACCCCGACCGACTGGCATATTCTGCGCAAATGTCCCTGCCCGGTGCTGCTGGTCAAAGAGCATGACTGGCCGGCACAAGGCAATATCCTGGCAGCGGTGAATGCCGGCAGCGAAAAACCACATCACAAAGATCTAAACCAGCGCATCGTCCGTCAGGCCATCGCCATGGGTAATATGCTTGGCAGTCAGGTCCATCTGGTCAACGCTTACCCAGGCACTCCGGTGCATGTTGCCATTGAAATTCCGGAGTTTAATCCGATCGAATACAACGACAGCATGCGTCATCACCATCAGGAAGCCGCGCAGTTACTGGCAGGCCAGTTCGACCTGACCGCTGAAGCTGTGCATGTCTGCGAAGGGATGCCGGAAGATGTGATCCCCCGCATCGCCCGTGAGCTCGACGCCGAGATAGTGATCATTGGCACCATAGGCCGTACCGGTTTGTCAGCAGCCATCATCGGTAACACCGCTGAGCATGTGATTGACCGGCTGGACTGCGATGTATTGGCGCTTAAACCCGGGCCTGACAGCATCGGCTCCTGAATCTGGCCGCGGGTGGTGCTCTTTGCACAAGGGAATTGGCAAGCACAGGCTTTGAGCTATAATGTGCGCCATTTTTTTGATTTGACGGATCCTATGATGTCACACCCGCAATCACCCGCTGAAGCCACCCTCAATACGCCGGCGGCTTCCTCACACGCCGCCGCCGCTAAAGCGCAATACAATCTGAATAAACTGCATAAGCGGCTGCGCCGCGGTGTAGGTCAGGCCATTGCCGACTTTGGCATGATTGAAGAAGGCGACAAAGTGATGGTTTGTTTGTCGGGTGGCAAAGACAGCTACACTTTGCTCGACATCCTGCTGAACCTGCAACAAAGCGCGCCGGTCAGCTTCAGCATTGTGGCGGTCAATCTCGATCAGAAGCAACCTGGCTTCCCGGCCGACGTGCTGCCCACTTATCTGGACAGCATCGGCGTGGACTATCAGATCGTCACCGAAGACACCTACTCCATCGTCAAAGAAAAAATCCCGGAAGGTAAAACCACCTGCTCTTTGTGCAGCCGTCTGCGCCGCGGCATTTTATACCGCACCGCCAAAGAGCTCGGCGCCACTAAAATCGCGCTGGGTCATCATCGTGACGACATGATTGAAACCATGTTTCTCAACATGTTTTACGGCGGCAAAATGAAATCGATGCCGCCAAAGCTTATCAGCGACAATGGCGAGCATATCGTGATCCGTCCGCTCGCTTACTGTCGTGAAAAAGACATCGAAAAATACGCCACCGCACGTCAGTTTCCGATCATCCCATGCAACCTGTGTGGCTCACAGGATGGTCTGCAGCGTCAGGTCGTCAAAGAAATGCTGCAGGACTGGGATAAAAAATTCCCAGGTCGCATTGAAACCATGTTCCAGGCCATGCAAAACATCGTGCCTTCGCATATGCTCGATCAGCAATTATTTGATTTTAAAGCGGTAAGCAAGGAGAACGCGACTGAGTTTGCCCGCGACACTGCTTTTGACAAAGAAGCGGTACCGGCGACGCCGGTTGGTTTACTGGCAGACGATGACGCTGAGCAAACGCCAGCCAGTTCAGGCGTGATGATCCAGACACTGGAACTGACGAACTAACCAAGCCCAACGCTGACAGCACAGACAAACACTACCGACAAACACTGCAAACAGGCCCATCAGCGGGCCGGTTTGCAGTTTAGTCCACTTAAAGCTGACGAAACCAGTCCCAGATCCCCAGCGAAAAATCGTCAAACAAATCGATGCCCAAAGCAGATTTGAGCAAGTACAACAGCAACAAACCGAACAAAGCACAGATCACCAGCAACAGCGACAACAGCACCGACTGCATCAGCAGGCTCAGCTGGCCCTGCCGCGCGCCGTCACGCAGGTTGCGACCAGCGACCAGCACGTAATAATAACGCCAGCGGCCAAACCCGAGCGTACCGCGCCAGTCGAGCTTGTGCCGGCCCCATTGCCGGGCGCCGAGCGCCACCCGCAAATGTGCCAGTTGTTCTTCCGTGAAGCTTTGTTGCACCGCAGGCGGCATTCGTTCCAGCAGTTTCTGGATTGCGCTGTCCTGGCGGATATCGCCCGTGGCTAACTCTGGACTGCTCATCAAGCGCGACCTGTGATCATGGGCATCAATGGCTGGACAGCAGCGCTGACAGCTCAGCTGTTTTTTGCTGCATCAGCACCACATCGCCGCGGCTTTCGACATTAAGCCGTACCAGCGGTTCGGTATTGGAACTGCGCAGGTTAAAGCGCCAGTCGGCAAATTCCAGACTGATGCCGTCCGTGGTGTCGACCACTGCGGCCTTTGGCTCGTACAAAGCGCGGATCTCGGCCAGTTTTGCTTTGGGGTCGGCGATGGTGAAATTGATCTCGCCGGATGATGGGAATGCCGCAATACGGGCCGCCACCAGCGCCGACAGCGGCTGCTTCTTCACTGACATCAGTTCACCGACCAACAGCCAGGGGATCATGCCACTGTCGCAATAAGCAAAGTCGCGGAAATAATGATGCGCACTCATTTCGCCGCCATACACCGCATCTTCCAGCCGCATCCGCTCTTTGATAAAAGCATGGCCGGTTTTCGACTGTACCGGCTCACCACCGGCGCTCTTTACCAGGTCGATGGTGTTCCAGGTCAGGCGCGGGTCGTGAATGATCCGGGCGCCGCTGTGCTGCTGCAAAAACGCGTCCGCCAGCAAACCAACAATGTAATAACCTTCGATAAACTGCCCCTGCTCATCAAACAGGAAACAGCGGTCGAAATCACCGTCAAACGCGATGCCAATATCGGCCTGATGGGCCAGCACCGCGCTCGCAGTGTCTGCCCGGTTTTCTGGCAACAGTGGATTCGGAATGCCGTTGGGAAAAGTGGCATCGGGCTCGTGGTGTACTTTGATAAACTGCCACGGCACACCAAGCGCCTGACAGCGCGCTTCCAGCGCATCGACCACATGGCCGGCCGCGCCGTTGCCGGAATTGATCACCAGTTTGAGTGGCTGCAGCAAGTCGGGCCGGATATACGTCAGCAAATGGCTGACATAGGCTTCCAGCACCGACTGCTGGCGATATTGCCCCTGACGCGCGGGCTCGGCGAATTCCCCCTGCTCTGCCAGCGCTTTGATGTCAAACAAGCCGCTGTCGCCACTGATAGGCCGGGCGCCTTGCTGAACCAGCTTCATGCCATTGTAATCAAGCGGATTGTGGCTGGCGGTCACTTCAATACCGCCACAGACGCCGAGGTGAAAAGTGGCAAAATACACTTCTTCAGTGCCGGTCATACCGATGTCGATGACATCGGCGCCACCATCCATCAAGCCTTTTGCCAGCGCCAGTTTCAGCGACTCCGAAGTGGCCCGCACATCGCCACCGACCACCACAGTTTTTGCCTGCTGATGCTGCGCGAAAGCGCGGCCGATGCGATACGCCACATCGTCGTCCAGCTCATCACCCAAGCGGCCACGAATATCATAAGCCTTCACACAATTGATTTGACGATACATCTCAGGCCCGCCCATATCTGTCTGCAAACCGCACAATATCGTCTTCGCCAAGGTAAGAGCCAGACTGCACTTCAATCAGCTCCAGCGGCACTTTGCCGGGGTTTTCCAGGGCGTGGACGGCGGTGATCGGAATATAAACCGACTGGTTTTCAGTCAGATACTGGTCCTTGCCATCGATGGTCACTTTGGCGGTGCCAGAAACAACTATCCAGTGCTCGGCTCTGTGATGATGCATCTGCACCGACAACTTGGCGCCTGGTTTAACGGTGATCCGTTTCACCTGAAAACGACTGCCGCTGTCGACAGAATCGTACTTGCCCCAGGGCCGGTAGACTTCGCGGTGGAAGGTCACTTCCGGCCGCTGACCGGCTTTAAGTTGCTGGACTATGTGTTTCACATCCTGCGCTTTGTCTTTATGCGCCACCAGCACCGCATCTTTGGTACTGACCACCACCAAGTCGTCGACCCCGACAGTGGCAATCAATTGTTGTTCACTGCGCACGTAACAGTTATGGCTGTCATGCGACCAGACATCGCCCTGATGCACATTGCCGCCGCTATCCTGCGCGCTGACCTGCCAGAGCGCGGCAAAACCGCCGACATCGTTCCAGCCGGCTGCCAGCGGCAGTACTTTGACAGCACCGGGCACGTCGCGGCTCAGTGGTTCCATGATGGCGTAATCAATAGAATTATCGGGACAGTGCTCAAATGCGGCCTTTTTCACCCGAACAAAATCCAGATCGGCCGCGAGCTCAGACATCGCCTCACGACAGGCACTGAGCATCGCGCCCTGATACTGCCCGAGCAACGCCAGATAACGCGAAGCGCGGAACATAAACATGCCGCTGTTCCAGTAATACTCGCCGCTGTCGAGATATTGCTGCGCTGTGGCACTGTCGGGTTTTTCGACAAAGCTGCGCACCGCAAAGGCTGTGCCTGCGGCCTGCCCCCGGTGAATGTAACCGTAGCCGGTTTCCGCATGGGTCGGCACTATACCAAATGTGACCAGACTGCCATCGGCGGCCAGTTGCTCTGCGGCCTGCACGGCTTGTTGAAAGGCGGCGACATCAGGGATCACATGGTCAGCAGCCAGTACCAACAACAGCGGGTCCTGCCCCTGTGCGGTCGCCTGCAGTGCTGCCAGCGCTATCGCCGGCGCCGTATTGCGTCCAACCGGCTCCAGCAAAATGGTCGCGTTATGGATGCCAAGCTGGCGCAGCTGCTCGGCGGCAATAAAACGATGATCTTCATTACAAATTAACAGCGGCGGCTGATAAGCCAGCCCGTCGAGGCGTTGCAGCGTTTGCTGCAGCATGGTCTGTTCACCGGTCAGCGCCAGAAATTGTTTGGGATAGTTGCCGCGGGACAGCGGCCACAGGCGGGTCCCGGAACCGCCGGCCATAATGACGGGAATAAACATTGATTAAATCCTGTTATATCACTGATTTGAAATAGTCTGATGGAGCCTCGGATCCATGTCAATGCTAAGGGTCAAGGCTGCGGATGAATGCCAGTTGCTGACACCGCGGTGTCGATGCGACGCTGACGGACCTCAGACTGCTGCAAGTACCAGCCCAGCGTCTGTGCAAGCCCTGTGGCAAGAGAAATAGCAGGCTGCCAGCCCAATTGCTGCAAACGGCTGCTGTCGAGCAGTTTGCGTGGCGTACCATCTGGTTTGCCTGAGTCAAAACAAAGCGGCTGTCGATAACCGGTCAGCGCGGCCAATAACGCCGCAAGCTCAGCGATGCTGGTTTCTTCCCCGCTGCCGACATTCAGAAAGCCTGCAGTGCCGGCAGTCGCTTGCCGGTAAGTGGTCTCGCTCAGCTCCATCACAAAACGACAGGCCCGGGCTAAATCATCCACATGCAAAAACTCCCGCAGCGGCTTGCCACTGCCCCAGACCGACACTGTGCTGCCATCCTGCGCCGCCTGATAAAATTTCTGCAGCAAAGCCGGGATCACATGGCCATGCTCAGGCTCAAAATTATCGCCGGGCCCATATAAATTGGTCGGCATCAAAGCGCGGAAATCGGCGCCGAATTGCTGCTGATAAGCCTGACACAACCGAAGGCCGGCAATTTTGGCGATGGCGTAGGCGTCGTTGGTTGGCTCCAGCGCACCGCTCAGCAATGCCTCCTCACGGATTGGCTGAGGTGCCATTTTGGGATAAATGCAGCTCGACCCCAGGTACAGCAAACGCTGACAGTGATGCTGGTGCGCGGTTTCAATCAGATTGACCGCAATCTGCAGGTTCTCGGTAATAAACTGTGCCGGGTGTTGTTGATTGGCGATGATACCGCCGACACGAGCTGCCGCAACCAGCACCCAATCCGGTTTTTCACGGGCAAAGAACTGGCGAACCTGCCGCTGGTCACATAAATCCAGCTGAGCCCGGTCAGCGGTCACTAATTGATAAGAGGGATCCCTGCTGAACTCACGCACCAGCGCTTGCCCGACCATGCCACGATGGCCGGCAATAAAAACCCGCAGTCTCTGCTCAGACGTGACTGTCATGACATTGCCTCCTTTGCTGCTGGTACTAAAGTGTCAGACCTTTGTCTGTGCTGATAATTTGTAACTGGGTTGCATGGCTCCAACTGATGACCGGACTTCGCCAGCTGTTCAACCAACTGCGCCGCCCAAGTTGTCATGAACGAAGCAGACAACCATAGCTGACGCCCATACTGTGGTAGCCCCTGCGCACGACCGGCACTCTGGCAGAG
>JACCDS010544203.1_pt1 | contig 10295 bp, 10 predicted proteins | sample 7446441 | NCBI WGS metagenome assembly JACCDS01 (sample SAMN15323445, study PRJNA562643) | freshwater metagenome | isolation source: river surface water | place: USA:Blue River Watershed | collected 2017-08-17 | reverse complement strand
GTGATCGACTTTGTTCTCAAGATAGATTGTTAAGGAATCGATCATCGGGTCAAAATATATTGGCAACTCTTTCATAAGAATTCCTCCTTAAGCAGCTTGACGCTTGCTGTTCAGCGCCAAGAAGTTAGGAGCTTCTGATTGAAGCCACTGGACATATTGTTCGTTGAAGAGAGCAATCTCTGCACGATTGGTACGAATGAGTGAAATCGCAGAATCGACATCCAACCCCGACTTCATCAGAATTAATGCAGTTACCAAACCACTGCGATTGAGTCCTGCTTGGCAGCGAACCAATAGACGGTCTCCTGAAATCCAACGATTGTAGCCAAATTCAACAACTTGCTTGAGTCGACTTAAGTCGATCATCTCAATTGCAGCATCGGGAACGCCATATCTAAATTCTTGGATTTTCCAATCTGCGGGTTGCGCCCAGGCATACATGGTCACGATCGACTCAAAGGGCAAATCTGTACGACGCCGACCTGATGCAGCGTTGTGGATAACATCGTTATCGTCGGTTCCACCCATGAACAAATTAGGTGCGATTTCGCTATAAAGTGAGGTTGGTTGGTATGGCATTTCCTTCTCCTATTGAGGGGGTGTTTTCTCCCTCATAGGTATAAACGAATCGAAGGCCAAAAAGTCAATCAGGATTTCAATAAAATTGGCCTTATTCCCGATGGGCTTGCATAACCAATTTTTCAACTTTTTCATTAATCTGGCGAAGTCGCGTAGCGACCACCTTGTTTGAGGCATAGCCAAGTTCAGCTGCAATCGCATGATTGTCATAATCGGCGGCGGCCATAATTAACAGCTCGCACTCTTTTATGGTGAGCATCTGCAGAATGCGCTTAATCTGGTCTCGCTGGCCGATCATGAGACTCCGAGATCGGACTGCAAAGCGCACCATCTCATATTCCCATCCTTCGTCATCGAGATTCGCTTTGCGAATGCCGCCAAATGCATTCATATGACGAAATCGATCGATATAGAGGTTTTTAATTGTGGTACTCAACCATGCTTCTACATTGCTTGGACGCTTATCCTGCTGGAGAAGCTTCTCAATAGCTAGTGAGGCGTATTCAGAAGGTCCCATGCTGGTGTTAATCCGACGTGCACCTGAAATCCTTTTTGCGGCCTTAAGCCATTCTTCCCACTCCTCTGGAGCGACTTCATCTTGCCATTTCGATGCCATTTACAACCGCCTCTCAAATCGCAACTTTACTCATCAGACAATAATTTCAAAAGGGGGTGGCCCTGGCCCGATTATCGTGACACAAACTGACGATAATCGGGCTAGGCCAATTACGCTAAGTAATCTGGATCTGCGATGGTGCCGTCGACGTTGGGTTCGTTGTTACGAACGTTGCGTGATCGGGTCTTACGTGAGTAAGACTCAGTCATACGCTTTGATGAGTAAGCGACATCTTCAAACTCAGCTGTTTGGGCCAAGGTTTCGATCTCATCTGCTTCGGCGCGGATGATGGCAAGCGACTCTGCGCTGCGATCATCTGTGACTGGGATAAGAGATGCTTCACGGCGAAGGTTCTCAGCTGTTCCCTTAAGGCGAGTTGATGCCTCTTTGGTCTGGCCATTGCGGAGCTCTTCGACCGCTTGCGTCTTTGCACTCTGCGCTTCGAGGATCAAACGTTCTGCGCGAACGATTGGATCTGAGATGCGACCTGCGGCAACATCACCAGGGACAACGTTGACGTTGACTGGCATCGTTACTGAGATCTCTTGGCGCTGGGCCAAATCTAAGTATTCGATAGTGATATCTGCGATGTGGGCAAGGCCAAGGGCTGCCATTGCAGGTACTGGGATATCGATAACAAAGCGACGGTTCTCACCGCTATAGAGATCACCAAGCTGCACGACATAGGTGTCGCCATCTTTCCAATAAGGAAGTCGCTGTAGGACTTCAATCATTGGTGCGCCAGCAAGTGCTGGTGTGGGCGTGACGCGTAGGACTGCGTTGACCACTGTTTTATCGAGCAAGTCATCGACTTCTGCGGCGATTGCGCCGACTGCTTCATCGATGGTGCCGGCGAAGCGGTGTGCTCCCCCGCCGCCTTGTGCCAAGGCTTCGAGGATTGTCTCGTCATAACCATTGCCGAGGCCGATGGTGGAAGTTGTTACCTTCTCAGTTGCAGACTTTGCAGATACTTCAGAGAAGAACTTTGGATCCTTCTCACCGGCATTTGCGTGGCCATCTGAGACAAGAAGTAGTGTTGAACCACCAACAGCTTGCACGCGATTGAGTTCACGCAGGCCAAGTAAGTAACCGGTGCTGATATCGGTGCTGCCACCGGTGCTCATCTCGCGGATTGCTTTGCGTAGCGCTGGCATGGCGTGATCTGCCATGGTGCGAGTAGGTGCGATCACGAGTGCTTGATCATCGAATGCAACAAGACCGAATGAATCTTGTGGGGCAAGGCGGTCGATGAGTTTGAGAATTGAACCCTTTGCGGATTCAAGTGGCTGGCCGCTCATTGATCCAGAGCGATCGAGTACCAACTGCACGCACTGGCCGGGGCGAGAGGCGTGGACAGGGTTGGCAGGGGCGGTGAGGTCGAGCATGAGTGTGACCTTGTCGGTTGCTTCCATAGCGACCATATCAACGTCGAGAAGTGCTTTTACTTTCATGGTTTTCTCCTTCTGAGAAAGCTGCTGAGGGATCTTGTGGGGCCCTCATAGTGGTAAACGAAAAATGGGGGCGAAAGTCAATGGATGCTTTCGTGAATGCGTTGTGAGTGAAGGAGGTAGGGCCTGGATTGGCGGCCCTGCGAGTAGCGGGCTAGCCGGTTATCAGAGGTGTAGCGGGAGAAAGCTGCTGATTTACGTGTGGATTGGACATGCTTCCTCCTGTATCTACTGTGTTGACGTTATGTAGATATTTTACCGAGGGGGTCTGACAAATGGCCGGGGTCGGCGAAATGAATGGTCAAGAGGTTCGACTATCGGCCTGTTGTGGGTGATTTGTCAGTTACGGAAAGTAGTCTCCCCGCATGAGCGAAATTGAACCTACAAACAATCAAGAAATCGAGCTTTTGGCTGAATCAGAAGGCCTTGAGCAAACTAAACCAAACAGAGTGCGCCAGGTAGTTGGGGGGCTTTGGAATAACTTAAACGTGTGGAGGGTAGTGACCCTGGCGGTTATTGTCGTTCTTGGCTTTAACGTGGTCACGATTCAGTCGATCAGTAGCGTTTACAGTCTCACCGACCCTGACACCAATGGATTCGTTGCTCCACGAGATATGGGAGCCATCATCGATAAGCTCGATGCGAGTGTCGTGACTATCTATTGTGAAATCGATGAGGAAGAAAATGTACAAGGAACTGCATGGGCTTTTAAGTATCCAGGAATTCTAAATCGAGGTACGACCGCACTCATGACAAATCACCATGTAATCGAGGATTGCATTAGTGGTGGAAGAATCACCCTTGAGGATTATTGGGGTGAAGAGTTCGAAGCTAAGCTCGAGAAATTCGATGAATACAACGATCTAGCGGTCGTGAGCACTTATCAAAAGCTTCCAACCTTAAACCTTGCTGACTACCCTCCGACAATGGGTTATTGGGTACTCGCCTATGGTTCAGCTGATGGATACACCGGTTCAGTTGCCGTCGGAAATATCATTAACTTAAACGAATATGGTGACTTGCTAATTTCTGCGAATATTTCTGGTGGAAATAGCGGTGGACCACTAATTGATAACGAAGGTAATGTTTTTGGAGTCAATACATGGTCAGCGAACAATGAGAAGAACAACACACAATACAACGTGTCGGTCAGCTTGGATTCTTTCTGTGAAAGAATCCTCGAGTGCAATGGTGAAACTTATTGGGATTGGGATCAGGAGTAATTAAATGAGCGATGTAATTGCTGGAGTACGAGTAAATGGTGAGATGTTGGTCTATATTGACTACGACAAGCCAGTCTGGCAGAACTCAAAGTTCAAGGGACTAACGTCAACTCCGTCGCTGTCAAACTTTATGGTCGATGGAATTCTCGGGTCTGCTTCAAGTGCGGTTTTATCTAAGTATGGAATTTCTAAGAACTACGTGGAAGAGGATTTCTGGGCCTCAGGTGATGAGGTCGCAGCGGCGCGTGCGGCAATTTATAGTGCGTCAGATTTGGACATTTCCTACATTCATTATGATGAACCAGATCCTCTCGTGATTGGCGACTTATCAAAATTTGCGTCCATCTTTAAACTTGAAAAGGTTGATGAACCAACATTTTATGAGTTAATTAAGCCCCAGGGGTAGTTTTTCTCACTATGAGCGATCTTTGTATTCACGAGCTTCCCGAAGGGCAGTGCTCCCACTGCAAGGTACCGCCCAACGGAATCAACAAGATTGTCTACATCACCAAAGGCGGCACGACTTTTCATAACATCAATTACTGCGCCACCCTCAACGCAGGGCAGGCCGAGGCCGAGGCGCTGGGTTTGAATATTCACGCGATAACGCCGGTGAGTTGGTCTGACGTAGCTAATTCAAGAAAACCTTGTAGGAATTGCTGCTCTTAGAAAATCCACAAACATCCTGCAATCGATATTTGTCCACACACGAAAATGCCCCACGGTTTCAATGACCGCGGGGCTCTTATCTTTCACCTGCTCCTCACCAACTCTCTCGGTTCGATCCGTCACTCACGTGAGTTCCGAATCTTCCACCGCCACGGCGCGGTGGATGAGAGAGGAGGTTGTTATGACTGTATCCGAATGGATTGACGCATTTCTTGCGGTTTGCCGACTTATTTTCTACTTGCTAGAAATTAGGAAGGCCCGCCGCAGAAACGGCGGGCCAGAAGGTACTTCCTAACTCGGGAGTGGCGATTGGTCTGCACCTTTAACTTACGTTATTGATGCGGGCCTTTCGTCGTTTCAAAGGTTACTCAGTAATCAACCGATTGCAAGAGAGAGTGGCGCAAAATCACGAACTACTTTGCGTTAATGCTTTACGTGCCTTCTCTTCAATCTGCTTAATGCGAGTAGCAACAATCTTGTTGGTGCGATAACCAAGGTGCATTGCAATCTCATTGTTATCAAAGCCAGCTGCTGCCATGATCAAGATTTCGCGCTCTTTATCTGTAAGCACAGCTAGGACTTCAGCGACTGACTCTTGCTTCTGGATGAAAGCACTAGGTCCACCAACTGCATAGAGGGCCATCTCTTCCTCCCACTGCTCATCAGAGAGGTCACGGTTGGATGCTCCCCCGCGTGCTTGAATCTTGCGGAAGCGATCAATGTATTGGCGGTTGATAGTCAGAGATAGCCAGCCCTGGATGTTGTTGGGCCGAGTCGGTTGCTGGATTAACTTCTCAATTGCCTGCGCTGCGTAATCTTCATAACCAAGGCTGGTTGCCTGCTTCTTAGCTCCCGATAGCTTGCGGGCGAGCTTCATCCACTCGTCCCATTGCTCGGGCGTAACTTCGTCGGTCCAGGTCATAGTTGAAAGATTATCGCTATAGGTGCAGAAGGGGGTACTGCACCTATAGCGAAAGTTAACTTTGACTTAGGCATCGCACATTGTCTCTTCAATGGTTGCGATGCGATCAAGACGCTCTTTAGCCTCTTCATCACGCCCTTGGGCAAATAACGTTGCTGCTAAGTCGTTATTGACTTCGATGATGGTCTCCCAATCACGGTCACCATCGAGTGTAAGGAGCTCTAGCGCCCTTACTTGTTCGGTTTCAGCTGCCTGGTAGTCCTTGAGTAACCAGTGAGCCTTACCGAGGCGATACCTGGCATACCCTTCCATCTCGAGGTTCTCAGAGACCTTTGAGTAATTGAAGTAATGCTGGGCATGAAACTTTGCTTCAAAGCCATTCTTCAATTCAACATAAGACTCTGCCAGATGGCGATCACACCAGTTAACGAATTCTGGGTTCTTCGCTTTCTTAAAGAGTGGTCGTGCAGTGAGGAAGTAACCCACTGCCTCATCGTGTCGGCCAAGGCGCTGGAGCGCCATTCCGATATTGAGGTTATCGATTCCCATTGAGTAATCTGTGGCATCGATATCTACTTCGAGTGAAACTATTGTGTGACACTCGAGGCTCTTCTGATAATTCTCAGCTGAGTAGTATTCCCGCCCTGCTGCGCGCTTTGCTCGTAAGAATCCTTCTCGATCTTCATCGATACAGAAATATCCGGCGAGAGTGTCGAAAGCTTCTGCTGCATCAACATACTGCTCGAGATTGCTGTGACAGAAAGCTTTTCCTTCGTAGAGATGAATCAACTTCTTTGTGTGGAAACCACTATCGAGTGAGAAGTAAATTTCAATCGATGTATCAATAAGTTGAAGACACTCTGTGTAATTGTTTTTCTTGTAAGCAAAGTGGCTGAGTTCATCGAGAACTTCTGCGCGCTCTGCTCCATTAGTCGTGCCAATGCGATCCCAGAGTTCTTGCTCTTGGGTGTCAGGCTGATTTCCTTCGGCGCTCACCGGATCCTTTCTTCTAGACAATGGTGCTTCTGACGTAGTGGGAAAGTTACAGACCGTCACTGACAAATCTGCTTTGGGCTTGGGGTTGAAGGCTTGGGCAGAGTCGGGGGCTACTCTCGGTGAGCCTTACCCGGATTTGGGGGGACGGGAAGAGTAGCACAGGATTCGAACAGGTGTTCGAGAGATTTACGCTCAATTACAGCCTGGATCAACGTCTTGCTAGCTGTGTGTCGGCTTATCTTTTGTTTGTTGAGAGATAGGAAGACCCGCCGCAGCAACGGCGGGTCTGATGATACTTCCTAACCGGGAGTGAACGCGGTCCCATCTTTTGATGAATGTCAATTGGTGGGACCGTTCTTCATAAATAAGGATACTCACCCTCTTTTTCTTGGCAAGCAAATTGAGTTCGAAATGGTCAACTACTTTGTGTGACCTAATAACCCTTCTTAGGGTCAACGATGATTGCCTGAGTCGGTGCAGTCACCGAGGTGAACTCCTCGAACTTATCTGGGTAGGCAGCCAGCAGGGCCTTTTTATCAACTGATTCGGTGATCTTCTCAACGCGTGACCATTTAAGAATTCCATCGATTCCACCATTAGTTGCACAGGCAACCTTCAGCGCGCTCTCGTTCTTAAGCACAATCCACTGAGCCTCAACCTTGAGTGGGTGAAGCTCAAGGTTAAACTGGTGGAGCGCCTGCAACTTAACTTTTCCTGATTGAACCTTCTTGTAGAGAGGCTCGAAAGATGAAATTGTTTTGGCGAAGTCTGGATCCACTTTCTTGAAATCAACGGTAAGGCCGCGAACGCCGGTAAATGTGGTCAGCGGCTTAATGGTCTTCTTCTGGCTGACATACTTTGCATACAGCTTTGGATACTTGGCTGCAAAGGCATCGTAATCAATGACTGTGCGACCTTTACGAGGCTGCACCTTGGCAAAGTCTTTTACATTTACCTCTTCATCATCGTCAGGCTCATGGCCTTCGGTAAGCGCTTCTGAAAATACTTGTGCAATCTGAGCCATGATCTCATCGCAGACCTTTACCTTTGCTGTTGCTAAGAGGTAGTCCTCGTGCATCTCCAGCATCTTCTTCGTCGGCTTGATCAGAACCTCGGATGACTTCTTCTTTGCAAGTTCATCGACCTTGATTAAATTGGCTGCAATGCCCTTGGCCTCTGCTGCCAATTGCTTTGCCGATGCCTTAACTCCTTCAAGCTGCTTCTTTGTCAGCAACATCCATTCACCACGAACACCCAGCGGTGCGAACTGCTTATGGAGCAGCGTTTCCACGAGTTCAACCAATTCAGTCTTTTGGACTGATTCGATATAGAGCTCTCGCGGATTACCGGTCTGATGTTCGAGCATACGGTTGGCAGAGTTACGATCGAGGTTGACTGAATTCTCGCGAACGATACCGACCTTGTAATAATCGGTGAACTTTTTTGTGCGAAGATCCTTCTCGCCGATGAAGTAAATCTCGCCTGCTGCAAGGCTCATTTGTCGCCCCTTTCCAGAGAAAGTTTAGTTGCGTGGCTGACGAGCTCCATAAGGAAAGGCTCTATTCGAGACTTTCCAGAATTCTCCATCGCGACGATAGTTGATGCTTTAGAGCGGCTCAGGGCGATATATGCAAAGTTAGCAATTGGAGGCTTAATTGAATTTCCTTCGATCGTGGACCATTTTTCCAATTGTGATAAATCAAAAACAATAACGTGCGAAGCGCTCAGTCCCCTGAGGCCTTGGAGAGTAACCAACCGAATCGCCCCTAATGACGGCACTTCGCGACGGTTTTCATCGGGCACAAAATCAAAGAATTCCATCGAATGTTCTGTGCTAACCTCGCTTAGAACTTCTCTTACAATCTCATAACTGCTTGATGGTTGATCTTCAGTATCTGATTTCTTCTTAAATGATGGTTTGATAACCGCAACCAGTAGATCCTCTCCCCTATTTGCCCTGCGAGAGTCCTCGATTGCATTTAGGACAAGATTCTTTACTGCCATTTTTCTAAAGTCGCCATCCGGCAAGATTTCAACCCTAAAATCATTTTTCGCTTGAGGGATTGCTAAATCTAATTCAAATTGGTTGTCACTTGTGCTTGTCTGTGAAAACTTAGATTCCAGCCAGGTCTTTGCTTGGTCTAACTCCGGATATTTCTCCCACAGGGATTGCGCTAGCAGGAATGCCTTCGTCGAGTTTCTAAAAGATCTCTTCAAGAGATTGACGTCGGAACTTTCTAAGAAGTTAACGAGCCAAGGGCTTGGATGGAGGCCATCTTTACGGAAATTTTGGGTCTCTTGGCCTTTTCCGTATGACACAAACCAAGAAGCGGCGGGCGACGCAATCAGCTCGATTACATGGAAGAACTGATCGGTAAGGTCTTGGGATTCATCAATGAGGATCACGTCATAGAGCAGCAATTGCTTGCCTTCATCTGTATCTAGGAATTTCTTCACATTATCGAGAACTTCATTCTCTTTCATGAAGCCGCCTGTATGCCCTAGTTCGATATAAAGCTCCCAAGTGTCAAAAACATCAATAAATCCGTATTCCTCTACGCTCTTCCTTAATATTTGATACTCACGCTTCTGCTCTGCTGCCAGAGTTTTATTAAATGTTACGTGGAGAACACGCGCTCCAGCGGCAAGATTGCGAAGCCCTATTTCTCGCAGAATGGTGGTCTTCCCGGTACCCGGCGGACCTTGAAGTGAGACTTTGTGAGATTTGCCCAGTTCATATTTCTCGGCAATCCTCTGAGAATCCTTTACGGGCTTGGCAATTTCACTCTTCATCGAAGCCGACGGCTCAATTCGATACTTGGATGGCTCTATAGCTTTTCTGAACGATGTCATATCACCGTGTTCGCAGCGCGCATGTTGAGGAACCGTAATCCCGAGGATTGGCTTCTCCCATAGTCGCTGTAGTGCACTGATGAGGATGTTGTAAGAATTCAAATCGTCTTTGAAAATGCACATCTCTTCGAACCCAACCACATGAGGCTCGCTAAAGCGTTGCTTCCATTCTTTTCTCGTTATCTCCGACCACAGAACTGTCGTCTGAACGAAAGGTTGCTTATTTCTATCCTTTAATCCAGGCATTCTCTTCAGATGATCTCGGAGTTTGATTGATCCTGTACGCAACTGAGGTACAGGATGTTGCTTAACCTGATCTGTTTTGAGCACAAACGTTGCATTCGAAAACTCTTGAATTGCATCAATTTTCATTGATTTTATTTCAACCAAGTAAAGGCCAACTTGATTATCCGAGATGATCAAGTCTAGATCAGTGACTCCGGCGATGTAGTTGACATCAAACCAAAGTTCCAAACCCGGATTCGAGAATCCTTTTAAGGTTTGTCCTACAAGGTACTCGCCATGATGGCCCGGTACATCCTTTGGCAGTTCTGTGTGAATTGTTGCCATTAAGCGATTGAGCCTTTTCTAGTGAGGTTGATAATTTTGATGATAGGTGAGGAGATTCTGAATCCTAATCCGGCGATACTAAGTCAATCAAGGGTCAATTTCGTCCTAAGTGGTCAATTATCTCCATGCAAGAGTCTTCTAATCGTGAAGTCTTTGATGGATTGTTCTTCTACTGGACGCCCTTGAAGCCACTTGAGGAATTCATCTATGAGCGCCATAGCCTCTGTATTACAGCGACGCATGAGCGGGTTGAAGCTCCACTCATGGTGAATTGAGTTGAGGAAGTCGAATTCGAGCATCGCTGCTTTATGGTCCTCGCGCTCGAGCGCATAGAAGTATCGTTTGACTGCCATCTTGATATCTGTGGCATCCCAGATCATCCGCTCTTTATCCTCGTACATCGGTCAAATGTTACCTAC
>JACCDS010151320.1_pt1 | contig 10296 bp, 11 predicted proteins | sample 7446441 | NCBI WGS metagenome assembly JACCDS01 (sample SAMN15323445, study PRJNA562643) | freshwater metagenome | isolation source: river surface water | place: USA:Blue River Watershed | collected 2017-08-17 | reverse complement strand
TTGAGTTAAAACAAACTTGTCAAAATATTACAAATGATGCAATTGCAAAAGCGATTTACAAAGGTGCGGTTTTAAGACTAAGACCAAAACTTATGACTCTATTTACAATTTTAGGGGGATTAATTCCTATTATGTATATAGATGGTGTTGGAAGTGAAGTGATGCAAAGAATTGCAGCACCAATGATAGGAGGAATGATAAGTTCTACATTTCTAACACTTATTATAATACCAGCAATTTTTTATATGATTAATATTAAAAAAGAAGTTCTACACAATAATTAGACAAATTAATTATATAATTGCACAGTTAAAAAAAGTTATACTACTAAATAAATTAAATTCAAAGGGATTAAAATGACAATGAAAATGAAACTATCAGGGTTATTATTAGGTGTTCTACTTGCAGCTACATCAGCATTTGCAGCAGGTTCATGTGGAGCTGGAAAATGTGGTGCAGAAATGAAGAAAGAGATGAAATGCAATTGTGATATGAAAGATAAAAAAGATGCTAAATGTACTTGTGAAAGCAAAGAGAAATGTACATGTGATATGAAGAAAGAGATGAAGGGTTCATGTGGAGCTGGGAAATGTGGTGCAGAGATGAAAAAAGATATGAAAGAATCATGTGATATGATGAAAAAAGATACAAAAGGTTCATGTGGCGCTGGAAAATGTGGTACGGATATGAAAACTGACTCAAAAAATGATATGAAAGATACATCAACTACTAAATAATTTTATAAAGAGAGGAAACATTTTCTCTCTTATAGACTTTCGTTAGTCAAAAATTTGAGTAATCTATTTGTAAAAAAGTAAGCAAAAATTGCTGCACTGTAAATCATAAATAAAATCCCAAACCATAAATATATAAAATCTAGTTCAAAATATTTTACAATCAAGTAAGAAATTATAAGTTTTGCAACTATTTGTCTATAAATTCCTATATACATTATCATTTTAGGTTGTTTAATGGCTTGTAAAGTTGAAACACAAATAAACAAAATTACATAAGCATAAAATATCCATATTTCAATAAGTAAATAATCAATACCAAAATCCACGACTATTGGATTAGAATCAAATAAAGAGATGATAAACTTTCCAAAAATTGTTAAAATTATAATTCCAATAGTTGAGATAATAAATCCATATTTAATAGATATTTTTACTGTTTGTATTACCCTATCATAATTTTTTGCACCATAGTTATTTGAGACTAAAGATAAAACAGCGGTACTAAGTCCAAGTGCTGGTAAAAGCATAATTTGTTCTACTCTATACCCTATTCCAAATCCAGCAACTGCATACATTCCATAATGTGAAACAAAATAAGTGAGAATTAATGAACCAACTGCCATGGTAAGCATATTTAAACTTGAAGGTATTCCTTGTATTAAAAATTGTGCGTAGATTCTTTTATTTGGTAAGAAATATTCATATTTTTCTAAATTTATAAGTTTAGTTTGTAAAACTTTATAAAATAAATAAAACATATTTATTACTTGAATTAAAACTGTAGCAATAGCAATTCCTTTTATTCCCATTGCAGGAATAAATAAAAATCCATACATAAATAAAGGATTAAAAACTAAATTTGCAAAAAAACCAAATATTAAACTATTTCTATATGTTTTAGTATCTCCAGTAGCCACTAGTATAGAGTTTAATGAAAAGTTAAACATAAAAAACACAGCACCAAATAAAATAGGATTTATATAATCAATAGATATTTGTAGATACTCTTCTTTTGCACCTAAGAGTATAAATAGTGATGGAGCAAAGAAATAACCAAAAATACTTAAAGTTAAACCAATCAATGGTACAAAAACCAGACCTTTATGTGCATAAATAGAAGCTAATTTATATCTTCTTTTACCAAGAGCATTTCCTAAAAGTGCAGTAATAGCTGAACTAAAACCATAACCAAAACCAATAATTAAAAAAAATATCATAAAAGATAGGGTTAATGCTGATATTGCTTGTGTTGAAATAAGTCCAGCATAAAATGTATCAACAACATTGTACATAGTATTAAAAAACATTCCTGTACTTGCTGGAATTGCCAACTGTTTTATAAGGCTTGGAATATTTTGTGTGGTTAGGTTTTCTGAGTTTGTTTTCAATGTTTAAAGAATAAAAGATTACTCTTCTATTCTTATCATTGCAGGTTTACTTAAAACAACACCTGAATTTTCAAGTTCATTTATAGCTTTTAAAATATCTTTTTCAATACAAGTATGAGTTGTAAGAAGTAAATTTGCAGTTGCATTTTTCAGTGGTTTTTGCATCATTGCTTCAATAGAAATAGAATTATTTCCTAAAATAGTTGCTATTTTTGCTAAAGTTCCTGATTTATCAGCAACTTCAAGTCTTAAATAATATTTTGTTTGGATATTATCTTTTGACATTAAAGTGATTTTTTCACCTGGTTGATTTTCAAAACCAAGCATTGGTGAACCTTTCCCTCGTCTTGCTATATCAATAATATTTGCAATTACTGCAGATGCTGTGGCGTCACCACCCGCCCCTGCTCCATAAAACATAGTTTCACCAACTTTATCCCCAACAACAGAGATACCGTTCATTACACCATCAACTTTTGCAATCATTTTATCTTGAGGAATTAAAACAGGATGAACTCTTAGTTCAACTTCATTTCCAACTTTTTTTGCAATTCCTAAAAGTTTAATTGAATATTCAAACTCCTTTGCAAATTCTATATCTGCATTTGAGATATTCTGAATACCTTCTATTAAAATATCTTCAGGTTTTGCATCAATTCCATAAGCAATAGAAGCTAAAATTAGAAGTTTATGTGAAGCATCAAATCCCCCAACATCAAAAGTTGGATCAGATTCAGCATAACCTAAATCTTGAGCCTCTTTTAAAATAGCATCATAACTTACACCATCATTTATCATTCTTGTTAGCATATAGTTACAAGTTCCGTTCATAATACCTTGAATAGATTTAATGTGATTTGCACTTAATCCATCTCTTAGGGCATTAATAATTGGAATTCCACCAGCAACTGCTGCTTCAAATTCAAATGGAATATCACCTGCAAGTTCTTGAAGTTCGTATCTATGGTATGCTAATAAAGCTTTATTAGCAGTAACAACAGCTTTACCTTTTAATAAAGCTTTTCTTACGATTTCATTTGGTTTGTCAATTCCACCCATTAATTCAACAACAACATCTATTGAATCATCATTTAAAACATCATCAATATTATCTGTTAATTTAATATCAACATTTCTTTTTTTACTTAAGTCTGAAACTACTCCAATGGTTGGTACAATCTCTTTTCCAGCTCGTGCTGTTATAATATTTTTATTATCTCTTAAAATATTAGCAACACTAGCTCCAACTGTACCAACTCCAATAATTCCAACTCTTAACATAACTAATTCCTATTTTTCTAATGATTTTAAATATTTTTTGATATTTTTTGCTGCTTGTCTAATTCTTTTTTCATTTTCAATTAGTGCAATTCTTACATATTGATCACCATAATGTCCAAATCCAATTCCTGGACTTACAGCAACTTGAGCTTGAGTAAGCAGTTGTTTAGAGAACTCCATACTTCCTAAGTGAGCTGCAACTTCTGGGATTTTTGCCCAAATAAACATAGAAGCATTTGGTTTATTCATAACCCAACCAGCATCAGCAAATGCTTCAAGCATTAAATCTCTTCTTTTTCTATATTTTTCAATATGTTCTTCTACACAATCTTGAGGACCATCAAGTGCAACAGTAGCTGCAATTTGAATAGGAGTAAACATTCCATAATCAAGCCATGATTTAATTCTTTTTAATGCACCAATTAGTTTTTCATTTCCAACGATACACCCTACTCTCCATCCAGCCATATTGTATGATTTACTTAATGTAAAACATTCAACAGCAACATCTAAAGCACCCTCTGCTTGGAAAATTGATGGAGTTTTGTATCCATCAAAAGTAATATCAGCATAAGCAATATCAGAGATAATATAAAATCTTTCTCTTTTTGCCATTGCTACTAATTTTGTATAAAACTCAGGAGTAACAGTTGCACAAGTAGGATTGTGTGGGAAGTTTACAACTACAAATTTTACTTTCGGAATTGATTCATCAATTGTTTTTTGTAATCTTTCAAAGAATAAATCTTCATCAACTTTAAATACATCGTCAAATACTAGTTCAAATTTATGAACAGCTGCACCATTTAACATAAATGCATATGAGTGAATTGGATAAGTTGGGTCTGGAACAACAGCTACATCACCAACATTTACGATTGCTTGAACTAAGTGAACATAACCCTCTTTTGAACCCATTGTTGCACATACGTGTTTATTTGGATCCAAGAAATCAACATCATATTTTCTTTTATACCAGTTTGAAATAGCAAGTCTTAATTTAAAAATACCAGCACTTGCACTATAACCATGATTTTTTGGTTTTGCAGCAGCTTCTATTAATTTATCAGTAATATGTTGAGGTGCTGGACCATCTGGATTTCCCATAGAGAAGTCAATTACATCTTCCCCTGCTCTTCTTGCTTCCATTTTAATATTATTAACTTCTGCAAATACGTAGTTTGGAAGTCTCTTCATTCTTTCAAATTCAATTTCTTGGAACACTATTTACTCCTTAGTAATGTTTAGACCTTGCTTTATATTAGCAAGAGTATATAAATCATCAATTTTAATATATTTCGTATTTTTAGGCACTTCAAGTTTTAAACTCTTTTGCAAACTATTTTCTTGATAAGTTCCGATTATGTTCAATCCATCATCATAAAAAACTACACTTGGGAACCAAAGATTTCCTGGTACAGATTTGATATTTAAAACTTTTGCACCAGCTATTTTAATCATATAAGGTTTAAGTGGTTTTTTTAAAGATAATTGGCTACTTTGAACTAAATCTTCTGCTCTATAGACTGAAGAATTATTTGTATTTAACGAATAATTCCAAACATAATTTCCCTCTCTTTTTATATCCACAATATTACAATTTATAGATTGTAGTTCTTGTGTTAATCTGAGAGGGCTTATGGCGGCTGCAGTTTTTACTTCTATAGTCCATTTTAAACTACCATCAACGACAATTTCTTCTTTTGTAACAAAATTATATTGACCCATAGCTTTTAGAATTTCGCTTATATTTCTAATAGTTTTTTTAGGGTCTTTGTTTGAAGTAAATGAAAAATTAATTGTTTGATTTGCACCACCAGTAGATTTTAAAACACCATTTTTATCTAATTCTTGCATTATTTTTGTGTAATCAATTTGATTGTTAATATAGAAATTACTTTCATTGCTAAAAAGGTGAGTTATTAGATTTTTATGTGTTGCATAATCATTTGGACCTAATAAATCTCTAACTTTTTCATCCATATCAGCATTTAATATAACACTACAAGTAATAATTAAAATTAGTTTTTTAATCACGTTTTTTCTTCTTTTATCTTTTTAGATTATAAATTAAAATTCCAGCAGCAACAGATACATTTAATGAATCAAATTCGTGTTCCATAGCAATCGATACTTTTAGGTCAAGTTTTTTAGCAACTTTTGGAGAAATTCCAGTTCCTTCACTTCCTAGAAATAGGGCAACCTTATCAGTTTTTTCAATTTTACCATATTTTTTTAAATCAACACCATCCATAGTTGCACCAATTAGTGTAAACCCAGCATCAATTAATTCACTTGCTAAATCCACAGATCTTGGATGAACAGTAAATGGTAAATCAAGTAATGCTCCAGAACTTGTTCTTAAGATACCTGAATCATTTACAGTTTTAATATCTGCAGCAATTAATCCCTCAATTCCTAATGAATAAGCAGTTCTTGCTATTGCTCCAATATTTCCAACATCAGTAACACCATCAAGAACCAAAATAAAGTTCATTTTTTTGAACTCTTTTATATTTGTGTATTCAACATGGTTTAATTTTAAAAAGAAACCTTGATGGTTTCCACCTTTTGCTAATGCTTGAGCTTTTTGATTATCCAATTTGTGGATTTTTTTGTCAAGTTTTGCAAATCTTGCAAAAAGTTTTTTATCAATCTCTTTTGAAAGAAAAACTTCTTCTATTAAATGGGGGTGTTTATCAAGTACATAAAGTACTATTTGTTTTCCGTATATTATCATTCGGGGATTTTATCTAAAATTTGTTGATAAACCTCTTTTATTGACTGTCCTGTCATTTTTGCAATTAATTTTGCTTTTATTTTTGGTGCAATATCCAAAGATGTTATATCTTCTAAGTCAAGGTTGAAACCAACACTCTCTTTTGGTTCAATAATTACTACCCATTCACCTTTTATTTCAATCTTTTTTAGTTCATTAAAAAGATTTAATGCAGAGTCTTTATACGTTTTTTGGTGAAGTTTACTTATCTCTTTTGCTAAAAATATTGTTTTATTTGGAACTTTTTCTTTTAATTCCTCTAAAAGTTTTAAAAGTCTGTGTGGTGATTCATATAAAATTGCAAGTTTGTCATCATTTAATGCATCATTTAGCTTTGCTGCCCTACTTGCACCTTTATGGTCTAGAAATCCATAAAAAGAGAAAGTTGTATGAGAAAATCCGCTCATTGCATAAGCTGTTAAGATGGCATTTGCACCTGGAAGTACATCATAAGGAATTTGATTTTTTATACAATAATCAACAAGTGTAGCACCTGGGTCACTAACGCAAGGCATACCAGCATCGCTTACATAAACAACATTTTTAGTAAAAGTATCTTTGTCTAAAGTTTGTAAAACTTGATTTTCATTGTGAGAATGGAAAGATTTGAATTCTTTGTTTGAAAAGTCTAGGTTGTTTTTTTCACCTAAAAGATTTAGAAGTTTTTTTGTTACTCTTGTATCTTCACAAAAAATAAGTTCCGCTTCCTCAAGAACTCTTAAAGATCTTTTTGAAATATCTTCAAGATTTCCTATAGGAGTTGGAACTAAGCACAACATAATATTGTACTATTTAGCCATATTATATTTAGCTTTGAATTTCTCAACTCTTCCAGCAGCATCAACGATTTTTTGCTCACCAGTGAAGAATGGGTGACAAGAAGAACAAATATCTATTCTTAATGTTTCAACATTTGATTTTGTTTCAAATGTATTACCACATGCACAAGAAACTGTACAAACTTTATAATCTGGATGAATTTCTTTTTTCATACCATAATCCTTAATTTAATTAATGTTCAACAAAAGGTCGAGTCTTTGCAAGCCCTTTATTGAACTCTTTAGGGACGGGATTATAACGAAAAATACTTAATAATATCTGAATTTAAGTTTTTTATTATATTCGAAGTTTTATCTAAAAATTGACCTTTATTAAAAGTATTTTGTCTTTTAGCAAGTTTTGCAGTATTTAATGAGATTTTATCTTCCAATTCTTGTTTCGTAAGTTTTCCATCTAAATACTCTAAAGTTTCAATAATTCCAATAGATGCTATACAATTTGGTGCTCTTGTATATTTCTTTTCTAAGAATATAACTTCATCTATAAGCCCTGAATTTACCATAATTTTAGTTCTTTGTGAAATTCTATTTTTCAATTCTTCTTTATCCCATAAAATTTCAAAGATTTTTAAATCTTTTGCTATGGGAATTTTCTGATTTTTTTCAAAGTATTGTGTGGGACTTAAACCTGTTTGTTTATAAATGGCATAAGCTTTTTCAACTCTATATTTATCATTTTTTTCAATTTTCCCCATATACTCATTATCTAAAGAGTATAAAATATCATAAGCTTCAGCACAAGAAATATCAAGTTTTATTTTAGAATTTATACCTTGTGATAACCCATCAATCAAAGCTTTTAGATAAAATCCCGTTCCACCTACGATAATTAGATTTTTGTCATTTTTTAAAGCATAATCTTTTGAACTTTTATATAATTCTATAAATTTTATAACATCAAACTCTTCATTTGGATAGACTTCATCTATTCCAAAATGAATAATATCTCCTCTTTCTGCAATTGTTGGTTTTGCTGAAACTATATCAATTTCTTTATAAACACAAAGAGAATCCAAAGATAGAATTATAGAGTTAGTTTTTGATGCAAGCTCTAATGATAAAGCAGTTTTTCCTGAAGCAGTTGTTCCTATTAGTGCTATTTCTTTCATATTTTAGTGACACTTTGATTGTTTACAAGCTTCTAATTGCTTATTTAATTCATTTATCTCTTTTTCCTTTTGGATAAGAGTTCTTAGTAAATCTGATACATCTTTAGAACCTGAATTTATAACATCATTTTCAGTTTTTGTAGTACAAGATGTTAGACTCAAAATTAAAATAAAAGAGCTTAAAAGTAGGGTAATTTTAGACATTTATTGCTTTCATAATTAAAATAAAAATTATTATAACTAGAAAAAGTTTAATTTTTATTTTTTTAATATTATCTTAGATACAATCGCGTTTATGAATAAGCTTATACAAAAACTAAACGACTTTAACGAACTTGTTATGTTCAAACACTCTATTTTTTCTCTGCCTTTTATTTTTATTGCGATGGTTGTGGCAGCAAATGGTTGGTTTGGATTTAAACTTATGTTTTTAGGAATTCTTGCAGCATTAACAGCTAGAAATTTTGCTATGGGATTTAATAGATTTATGGATAGAGATATAGATGCTTTAAATCCACGAACTATAAATAGACCAAATGTTGATGGAAGATTAGATGGAAAACAGATATTTATATTTACATTTTTGAATGCTTTTGGATTTATTACAGTTGCATATTTTGTAAATGATTTGGCACTATATTTATCAATTCCAATTTTAATAATAATTGGTTCATATTCGTATTTCAAAAGATTTTCATATTTGGCTCATGTTATTTTAGGTATTTCTTTAGGCCTTGCTCCAATAGCTGGTGTTGTTGCAGTTAGTGAGTCTATACCTTTTTGGTCAATATTACTAAGTATTGGTGTAATGTTTTGGGTTGCTGGATTTGATTTACTTTATTCTTTACAAGATATTGAAGTTGATAAAAAACTAGGTCTTCACTCTATTCCATCAAAATTTGGTGTTGAAAAAACTATGAAGATATCAAAGGTTTTTCACGCATTAACTGTGCTATTTTGGTTTTTGTTTATTGTAGTATCAAATAGCTCATATTTTGGATATTTTGCAGTAATAATTAGTGCTTTAATGCTCTCTTATGAACACTATTTGGTAAATAAAGATTTTAGAAAAATTGATAAAGCATTTTTTACTGTAAATGGATATTTAGGAATAATATTTTTTATACTAATTATTCTTGATAAGATTTTCTTTTAATTTATTTTTTAAGTAAGGCTGTGATATGATTCTAGCCTTATTTTTATAATAATTGGCGCGTCTATAGTTCAACTGGATAGAATGACCGGTTTCGACCCGGTAGGTTGTGGGTTCGACTCCTACTAGGCGTACCACTTTTGACTTTTATTTAAATCCCAAGTGACACTCTTTTATTTAATTATCTTTAAAATTTCCAATAATCTCTTTAGCTTTTTGTAAAGCAACATCACTGCTATTTTTATCAAAAGTTAAAGCAACTGCCATTCTTCTTCCCACATGACTTTGAGGTTTTCCAAATACTCTAATAATAGAATCTTTTGTAAATGAAGAGTCATAAATATCAATTTGAGGATTAAAGCTATCTCCACTTGCTTTATACGCAGCACTTGCCCCTGCTCCATAAGTTACGTATTCGATAGGAAGTCCTAAAACTGCTCTTACATGAAGTGCAAATTCACTAGCACTTTGAGTAATCATAGTAACCATTCCAGTATCGTGAGGTCTTGGGCTTACTTCTGAAAAATAAACATCATCACCTTTTACAAATAACTCAACACCAAAAATCCCTCTACCACCTAAGCCATCAGTGATTTTTTTAGCAATTTCTTGAGATTTTGCAATTGCAACTTCACTCATGTTCATTGGTTGCCATGAGAAGATATAGTCACCATCTTGTTGAATATGTCCTATTGGTTCACAAAATACTGTATCTTTCCCATTTCTAATAGTAAGCATTGTAATTTCATAATCAAATCTAATAAATTCTTCAACTATTAGTTCACTTGCATCTCCCCTTGCTTCTTTTGCTAATTCCCAAGATTTTTCTAAATCAGCTTCGCTTCTTGCAACACTTTGACCATGTCCAGAAGAACTCATTACAGGTTTAATTACACAAGGAAATCCAATTTTTGAAGCAGCATTTTGTAAAGCTTCAAAAGTTGTAACAAATTCAAATTTACTTGTTGGAAGATTTAATTCAACAGCTGCAAATTCTCTGATATTTTTTC
>JACCDS011968888.1_pt1 | contig 10298 bp, 9 predicted proteins | sample 7446441 | NCBI WGS metagenome assembly JACCDS01 (sample SAMN15323445, study PRJNA562643) | freshwater metagenome | isolation source: river surface water | place: USA:Blue River Watershed | collected 2017-08-17 | reverse complement strand
GCGCTCGCCGCGGAAGGTCGGCGCGTGGTCGATCTCGGCCGGAATGTCGCCCTCGATGACGCAGCAGCCCAGCGCGCCGCGCTTGACCACCAGCACCCCGCCGGATGCCGCACGCACCGCGCGCAGGCAGGCCATCAGGTCGCCGGGCACGCCGCCGGCGATCAGGAACTCTTCTTCGGTGCCGACGAGCAGGTCGAACTCGCCCAGCACCTGCTGGAGCTGCTGCGTGACGCGCGCGTCAGGCACATAGCGGTTCTCGCCGGCGCCGCGCGAGGTCAGGCCCCACAGCACCGGGCGGTAGTCGATGTCGAGGATGCGCACCGTGCCGTGCTTCTTGGCGTAGCCCAGCGCGGTCAGCGCCGCCTCGCGGGTGGTCGGCGTCGAGAGGTGGGTGCCGGTCAGGGCCAGCGCGCGGCACTCGGCGATGAAGTCCTCGCGGATCTCGTCGGCGCGCACCGCCATGTCGGCGCAGTTCTCGCGCACGAACAGCAGCGGGAAGGTGTCGCGGTCCTTCAGGCCCAGCAGCACCAGCGCGGTCAGGCGCTCGGGGTCGGTCTGCAGCGCCGACGTGTCGCAGCCTTCGCGCTCGAGCGTCTCGCGCAGGAAATTGCCCATCTGGTCATTGCCGACGCGCGAGACCATCGCGGTCTTCAGCCCCAGGCGCGCCACGCCGAACGCGACATTGCCCGAGGAGCCGCCCAGGTACATCTGGAGGCTGCGTGCATCCTCCAGGCGGCTGCCGAATTGCTGCGCGTACAGATCGACCGCGACGCGGCCCAGGCAGGCCAGGTCGATGCGGCGCCCGGCGGGGAAGTTCAGGATGCTCATGAAAGGTGTCCGGCCTGAGGTGGAGGCAGCCCGAAGGCTGCGAAGGCAAATACAAACGCTGATGCGCTGATGCGCAGGCTTGTGCGGAAGTTGGCGCTCAGTCTAGAAGCGACGGAAAAACAATTCCTTAGGTGTATTCACTTAGAAATGTGTTTCCAAAATTCTAGCGCTTGAAGCTACAGTTGCCACCGTGCCGGACACAGGCCGGTCACGAGCTCACCCACCCAACCGGATGGCGCCCAGGGCGCCGACTTCGACGAGGAGACAGAGATGAAGAAGATGCTGATGGCTGTTGCAGTTGCAGGCACCCTGGCCACCCCCATGGCCCACGCCCAGAAGATCGGCGTGACGATGGCGGCCTTCGACGACACCTTCCTGACCATCCTGCGCAACGGCATCAACGATTCGGCCAAGAAGGCCGGTGCCTCGGCCCAGCTCGAGGACGCCGGCAACGACGTGGGCAAGCAGCTCAGCCAGATCCAGAACATGATCGCGCAGAAGTTCGACGCGATCATCGTCAACCCGGTCGACACCGACGTGACGCCGAAGATCACCAAGATGGTGACCGACGCCAAGATCCCGCTGATCTACGTCAACCGCAAGCCGGCCGACTTCGCCAAGCTGCCCGCCGGCGTGGCCTTCGTCGCCTCCGACGAGAAGGTCTCGGGCACGCTGCAGACCCAGCAGGTCTGCAAGCTGCTGGGCGGCAAGGGCACGGTGCTGGTGCTGATGGGCGAACTCTCCAACGAGGCCGCGCGCACCCGCACCCAGGACATCGAGGATGTCGTCAAGACCAAGGAGTGCTCGGGCCTGAAGATCGCCGACAAGCGCGAGGGCAAGTGGAGCCGCACCGCCGCGCAGGACATCACCACCAACTGGCTGTCGTCGGGCATGAAGTTCGACGCCATCATCGCCAACAACGACGAGATGGCGCTGGGCGCGATCAACGCGCTGAAGGCCGCCAAGAAGTGGACGCCGCAGAGCATCGTGGCCGGCATCGATGCCACCCCGGACGCGCTGGCCTCGATGAAGGCCGGCGAGCTGAAGGTCACGGTGTTCCAGAACGCCGCCGGCCAGGGCGCAGGCTCGGTGGACGCCGCGCTCAAGCTGATCAAGAAGCAGCCTGTCGACCGCTTCGTCAACGTGCCCTTCGAGCTGGTCACGCCGGAAAACCTGAGCAAGTACGCCGGCAAGAACTGATCGCGCCGCAGCGCTGATCCCGGGCGGCCCGCGTGCCGCCCGACGCCCTTGTCCTTCCCCCCGATCCGAACCCCGCGAGACCCCGATGTCCGACACCGCCACCGTCGAGCGGCCCGATGCGGCCGCACCTTCCGCCGCACCGCCGCTGCTGGCGATCCAGGGCATCCGCAAGGCCTTTCCCGGCGTCGTCGCACTCGACAACGTGCAGTTCAGCCTGCGCGCCGGCACGGTGCACGCGCTGATGGGCGAGAACGGCGCGGGCAAGTCGACGCTGATGAAGATCATTGCCGGCGTCTACATGCCCGACCAGGGCGAGATCCGCATCAAGGGCCAGCCGGTCGCGCTGCGCGGTCCGCTCGACGCGCTGGACCGCGGCATCGCGATGATCCATCAGGAACTCAACCTGATGCCCTTCATGACGATCGCGGAAAACATCTGGATCCGCCGCGAGCCCAAGAATCGCCTCGGTCTGGTCGATCATGCCGAGATGCGCCGGCGCACCCAGGCGCTGTTCGACCGCCTGGCCATCGACCTCGATCCCGAGACCGAGATCCAGAGCCTGTCCATCGCCAGCCGGCAGATGGTGGAGATCGCCAAGGCGGTGTCCTTCGACTCGGACGTGCTGATCATGGACGAGCCGACCTCGGCGCTGACCGACAAGGAGGTCGCCCACCTGTTCCGCATCATTCGGCAGCTGCGCAGCCAGGGCAAGGGCATCGTCTACATCACGCACAAGATGAACGAGCTGTTCGAGATCGCCGACGAGTTCTCGGTGTTCCGCGACGGCAAGTACATCGGCACCCACGCCTCCAAGGACGTGACCCGCGACGACATCATCCGCATGATGGTCGGGCGCGAGATCACGCAGATGTTCCCCAAGGAAGAGGTGCCGATCGGCGACGTGGTCCTGTCCGTCAAGGACCTGAAGGTCGAGGGCATCTTCGAGGGCGTGAGCTTCGACCTGCGTGCCGGTGAGATCCTGGGCCTGGCGGGCCTGGTCGGCTCAGGCCGCTCCAACGTGGCCGAGGCGCTGTTCGGCGTGGTGCCGGCCACCGGCGGCACGATCGCGATCCGCGGCGAGGCGGTGAAGATCGATTCGCCCGCCACCGCGATGAAGCACGGCATGGCCTTCCTGACGGAAGACCGCAAGGACACCGGCTGCTTCCTGATCCTGGACATCCTGTCCAACATGGAGACGGCGGTGCTGCACGACCGCTACGTCAAGTTCGGCTTCGTCCAGGAGGCCGCGCTCAAGCGCGACTGCGAGGAAATGAGCCGCACGCTGCGCGTCAAGACCCCCGACCTGCAGGAAGTCATCCAGAACCTGTCGGGCGGCAACCAGCAGAAGGTGCTGATCGGGCGCTGGCTGCTGACCCGTCCGAAGATCCTGATTCTCGACGAGCCGACCCGAGGCATCGACGTCGGCGCCAAGGCCGAGATCCACCGCCTGGTGAGCAAGCTCGCCGGCGAAGGCGTCGCGGTGCTGATGATTTCCTCGGAAATGCCCGAGGTGCTCGGCATGAGCGACCGGGTCATGGTCATGCACGAGGGCCGCATGACCGGCATCGTCGACCGCGCGCAGGCCGATCAGGTGACCATCATGGACCTGGCCTCGCGCTGAATTCCCGGCACACGAACATCAACGAGATCAACGAAATCACCGAAGCGGAGACCTTCATGGCAAGCACCAACGCGACTGTCGGCGCACAGTCGATGACCTTCAAGCCGGCCAAGCGCAAGTGGCCCCCCGAGACCAGCATCTTCCTGGTGCTGATGGGCATCTGCCTGCTGTTCGAGGGCCTGGGCTGGTGGGTCAACGGCCAGAGCTTCCTGATGAATGTCGATCGCCTGCAGATCATCATCCTGCAGATGGCGGTCATCGGCATCATCGCCATCGGCGTCAACCTGGTGATCATCACCAGCGGCATCGACCTGTCCTCGGGCTCGGTGGTGGCGGCCGCCGCGGTCGTCTCGGCCAGCCTGGCGCAGGTGTCGGATTTCCCCCGCGCGATCTTCCCGCACCTGACCGACCTGCCGATCATCTGGCCGGTCCTGGCCGGCGCGACGGTCGGCCTGATCGTCGGACTGATCAACGGCGCGCTGATCGCCTACACCGCGATTCCCGCCTTCATCGCCACGCTGGGCACGATGGTGGCCGCACGGGGCTTCGCCAAGTGGTTCACCAACGGCATGCCGGTGTCGATGCTGACCGACGACTTCGCCTGGATCGGCGCAGGCGCCAACCCGGTCATCATCTTCCTGGTGCTGGCGGCCATCTTCCATGTGGTGCTGCGCTACACCCGCTTCGGCAAGTTCACCTACGCGATCGGCGCCAACCGCCAGGCGGCACGCGTCTCGGGCATCAACGTCAACCGCCACCTGATCTGGATCTACTCGATCGCCGGCCTGCTGGCGGGCATCGCCGGCACGGTGACCGCCGCACGCGCCGTCTCCGGCCAGTCCGGCATGGGCGTGATGTACGAGCTCGACGCGATCGCCGCGGTCGTGATCGGCGGCACCTCGCTGGCCGGCGGCCTGGGCCGCATCACCGGCACCGTGATCGGCGTGCTGATCCTGGGCGTGATGACCTCCGGCTTCACCTTCATCCGCATCGACGCCTATTACCAGGAGATGGTCAAGGGCGCGATCATCGTCGCGGCGGTGGTGGCCGACCAGTATCGCCAGCGCAACCGCCGCGGCTGATCAGGATCGATCGGACGGATTCTGCGGGGGCAGCAAGGGCTTGATCAGCCGGATCAGCTCGCTGCCCCCGACCGGCTTGATCAGCCAGCCGGTGGCACCGATGTTCTTGGCCTGATCGCGCTTGGCCTGCTGGTCGCGGGTCGTCAGGGCCAGGATCGGGGTGAAGCGCAGCAGCTTGCGCGCCTCGGCGATGAAGGAGATGCCGTCCATGCACGGCATGTTGATGTCGGTGATGATCAGGTCCGGGCGCAGCCCGGACTGCAGCCGCGTCAGCGCCGTCTGGCCTTCCGGCGCCAGCACGACCGCGTAGCCGCTCATCTCGAGCGTGTTCTGGAGACTCTGGCGCATCGTGGCCGAGTCCTCCACCACCAGGATGGTCTGCATCGTCTCCTCCGGGCTAAAGGGCAGGGTCTACAAGGTCAGAACAGCTCGATCTTGGGCCCGGCCGGCTCGCTGACCGCAGCCAGCTCGGGCTGCGCGCGAGATGGCACGAAACCCGATGAGCCCGAGACGCCGGCGCTGCCGGTGGCCTGAGCGTGGGCCTTGCGCTGGCTGTGCATCACATAGTTCTCGCTCCAGCGGGTGATCAGGTGCTCGAGCTGGACGGGCGGCGGCGGCGCATCGCCGTCGAGCAGTTCGTAGAGCTGGGAGAAGTGCTCCGACATGCCCACCAGCGCCATGTTGACCTGCTCGAGCATCTGGCGATTGATGTCCTGGAACTGCATGTCGCCCAGCGTGTCGATCACGTCCTGGGTCATCACCCGGATGGTGCTGTCCATGCTGGAGGAGAGATCACCCAGATAGGGCACGACATCGCCCAGGGTGCGGCTCATGGTCTCGATGTGGCTGGCGATCTCGTCGAGCTGCTCGGCGGTGCTGGACGAAGGGCCTCGGTCACCGCCGGCGGAACGGGCAGCCGACTGCAGGTCGATCTGCTCGGCGGCATGGGCGATGCCCTCGGTGATCTTCTGCGCCGCCTCGGCGGTCTGGGTCGAGAGGTTGCGGACCTCGGCCGCCACCACCTTGAAGCCCGCGCCCTCCTGACCGGCGCGCGCAGCCTCGATCGAGGCATTGATCGCCAGCAGATTGGTCTGGCGCGAGATGTTGGAGATCAGTTCGGCCAGCGGCATGAGCGCACGGACCTGGTCGGCCACCGCCCGAACGCGCAGCACGCTCTCGTCGCGTCCCTGCTCGACGCTCTTCTGATGCTCGGCCAGCGCGCTGACGGCCGCGGTGTGCTGGCTCGCCCGCGACAGGGTCTCCGCCGAGAGGCTGTGCGATCGCCCGACCGCCTGATCGACCCGCTCATGCAGCTGGATGACGGTGGCATGCACCCGCTGCATGCGCTCCATCATCGACATCACCGCATCTTCCGAGGTCTTGATGGTCGCCTTGACCTGGGCCTCGAGAATGCCGAAGGCCTGGCGCAACGTGCCGATGTCCTGCGCGATGACGTCGGCGGCTCGGTCCTGCCGGACCCGGCCGCTCGGGCCGGCCCAGCGTCCCAGGGCATGACCGGTGACCAGGCCGCCGATCAGCGTGAGGGCCGTTTCCGAGCCGACCAGTCCTGGCCAGGTCAGATGCACTGCGGCGGTCAGCAGCCCCAAGCCGCCCAGCACGGTATGGCGGGCATTCAGTCGGCGCCATGCCGGTGGGGTGACATGCGGAGGCGAGGTCGTGTCCGTTCTCTGGTTCATGGTGTGCTCGTGCGTACTGCCGGCTCGCTGCTGCATGCGCAGAGGAAAATGAAACGGTCTGGCGGGCGGTCGGGCTCAGGCGCCGGGCAGAACCTGCTTGATGACCTTCACCAGATCCGCCCCACCGACCGGCTTGACCAGCCAGCCGGTGGCCCCGTTCTTCTTGGCCTCGTCGCGCTTGCCCTGCTGGCTTTCGGTGGTCAGCGCCAGGATCGGGGTGAAGCGCAGCAGCTTGCGCGCCTCGCGGATCAGCTGGATGCCGTCCATGCGCGGCATGTTGATGTCGGTGATGATCAGGTCGGGCTTCAGGCCGGACTTGATGCGATCCAGTGCCGCCTGACCGTCGCCGGCGGTGTCGACCTTGAAGCCGCTCATCTCCAGCGTGCCCTTCAGGCTCATCAGCATCGTGGCGGAGTCGTCGACCAGAAAGACGTGTTTCATCGGGGAGCCCCCTGCGGTTCATGGAGAAAGTCGGGCCGGCACGGCAGCGACTGGGGTGGCCGTCGCTTCATGACGAAGCCTGCGGCGCCAGGGCCGCCTGCAGCCAGGGATCAGCCGGCGTTCCCGTCACCCGGGGCCGCAGGGCCAGCAGCACCTGGAGCACCGCAGCATGCATGTGCTCGCACTTGCCCACGTTGACGGCCGCCCGGGGCTGCGACTTGAGCCACTGCTGCAGCTCTTCCGCCTCTTCAGCGCTGATCCGGCCCTGCAGCGTGGCGGATTTCTTCAGGTAGCGGATGCCCATCAGACCAGCTCCTTCGGGTTGAGAATCATCAGCACGCTGCCGTCGCCCATCAGCGCGGTGCCGGCAAAGCCGGTGATGCCCGCCAGCACACCCTCGAGCGGCTTGAGAATGATGTCGGAGGTGCCGTGGAAGTTGTCGACCAGCAGACCGATGCGCTCGCTGCCGAGCCGCACCACCAGCACCGCCAGCTCGCCGTCGCTGTTGGGCAGGGGAGGCTGGTCCATGCCAAGCATTTCCGACAACGCGCGCAGCGGCACGATGCGCCCGCGCAGCACCGTCGTCTGCGATCGCTTGAAGTGGTGGATGTCCTCGGCCGGCACCCGCACCGTCTCGACGATCAGGTCCATCGGCACGCCGAAGTGGCGCCCGCCAGCCTCGATCATCATCACGTTGGTCACCGCCATCGACAGCGGCAGCGTCAGCCGCACCATGGTGCCGCGACCGCGCTCGCTCTCGAGCTCGACCTGGCCGTTGATGCGCTCGACCGCGGTGCGCACCACGTCCATGCCCACGCCGCGCCCGGACAGGTCGGAGATCGACTCGGCCGTGGAGAATCCCGGCAGGAAGACCAGCTGCACCGCCTCGACATCGCTGAGCGAGGAGGCACGGTCGGCCGGGATCAGGCCGCGCTCGACGGCCTTGGCCCGCACCCGCTCGGTGTCGATGCCGGCGCCGTCGTCGCTGATCGTCAGCACGACGCGGTCGCCTTCCTGGCGCGCCGAGACCCGCAGCACGCCCTGCGGCGGCTTGCCGCTGGCCACGCGTACATCCGGTGTCTCCAGCCCGTGGTCCAGGCTGTTGCGCAGGATGTGGATCAGCGGGTCGGCCAGCGACTCGATGACGTTCTTGTCGGCCTCGGTCTCCTCGCCCTCGACCACCAGGGAGACGTCCTTGCCGAGCTTCTTGCCGATGTCGCGCACCAGCCGGCCGAAGCGCTGGAAGATGATCCCGACCGGCAGCATGCGCACCTGCATGATCGCGTGCTGCATGTCCTCGGCGATGCGGTTGATCACCGAGTACTGCGCCTTGATCTCGCGCGCCAGCTCGCGCTGCTGGAACACCGTCTCGGCGCGGGTGGCCAGATAGGGCAGGGCGTTCTTCGCCACCACCATCTCGCCGATCAGCTCCATCAGCCGGTCGATCTTGTCCTGCGAGACCTTCAGCACCTTCTGGCCGCGTTCGGGCGAGCCGGGCTCGTCGCTCGCCTGACCACCCTGGCCCGCCGACCCGCGCGGCAACATCTGCGCGGTCGGACTGCCGGCGGCCGGCTCCGAAGATGTGCCGCCCGATGCAGTCAGCGGCGGCTGATCGGCCTGCCCGGCCGCAGCACAGCCAGGCCGATGCTGGCGCGCCCACTGCAGCAGCGGCGCCGGCCCTGGCGGCAGCAGGGCCAGCGCGGCATGCGCGCTGCGCGCAGCCTCGTCGTCGATGCAGCTCAGCAGGTTCTGCAGCGTCGCACGCGTGGCGGCCACCGTGCCCGCCGCCACGCCGGCACGCCCCAGCAGCCGGCACTGGTCGTCCCAGATCTGCTGCAGGCGTCGGAGCATCAGCGCCTCGTGCTCGTCGGCCGCATCGGCAGGACCGCTCGAGGCGGCGACAACGCGATCCGTCGCCGGAGCCGGCACGCCCTGCGGCGTGGGGACATCCGGCATCTCCACCAGCTCGACCTGCTCGGGAACATAGCGGAAGTGCGCCTCGACCTCGGCCTGCGGGGCATCGCTGACGATCACCAGATCGAGATTGCAGGCATAGCAGTCGAAGTCGTCCGTGCCGGGCCAAGGCTGACGGGCCGCGACCGAGAGGTGACGCAGCCCCGGGGTCAGCCGAGCGTGATGCCAGGGGTCCTCGCCCTTGAAGAAGCAGTCCGGCTCGGGCTGGTAGCGCACCGCGATGCGTCCGGCCTGGCGGGCCGCATCGGGAATTCGCACGGTCCAGGCCGGCAGCGGAGCGCGGTCACGCGTCGGCTCAGGCACCGGCTCGATCGCCATCGACCGGGCAGCGGGCGACTTGACGGAGACACTCAGGTGCTGGCGCAGACGCTGCGCGATCGGGCCAGCCCGATCGTCGGCCTGCTCCGGCAGCGCACCGCGCGCCTCGATCGCATCGATCAGCTCGGCGGTGAAGTCCATCGCCTCGAGCAAGGTGTCGGCGATCTCCGGCCCATAGGCCAGCGCCCCATTGCGCACCCGGTCGAGCAGATCCTCGCCCGCGTGCACCACCCGCTCCAGCGCCTTGAACTCGAACAGGCCGCAGTTGCCCTTGAGCGTGTGGACCTGCCGGAACAGATCGTTGAGCAGCTCGGCATTGCCGGGCGCCTTCTCGACATCGAGCAGACGCTGGCCGATGCACTCGAGGCATTCGCGCGCCTCCAGGATGAACTGCTCCAGGAGCTCGGTCGAGTTCATGCGCTGACTCCCTGCAGGCAACCGGTGGCGATGCGCCGTGCGGTCACGCCGTCGCCCATCAGCAACGCGGCGGTCAGCACCAGATCGCGCGGCCTGGCCGGCTTGATCAGGTAGCCGTTGGCACCGGCCTCCTCGGCCGCGGCCGCATCCTGCACCTGTGCCTCGGTCGAGACCATCAGCACCGGAGCCTGGGCCAGCTGAGGCAGTCGGCGCAGCTCGCGCACCAGCGTGTAGCCGTCCATCTTGGGCATGTTGACATCCACGACATACAGGTCATAGGCCGGCCCGCCGGGGCGGGCCATGATCCGCTCGAGCGCTTCCAGCCCGTTGACGGCCTCGTCGACGCTCCAGCCGGCATCGCCGAGCATCTTGCGGTGATACATGCGCACGGTCGCGGCATCGTCGACCACGAGAATGTGCTTCATGGGCGCTCTCCGGGAAGGGGTTTCTGGTAGACCATCGCGTCCGGAAAACGGCGCACGGCATAGAGCGAGGAAATCCGGCTCATCGACTCCGAGTGCCCCAGGCAGACGAATCCGCCAGGGTTGAGCGCGTCGTACATCGCCTCGGCGGCAAGACGGCGCGACAGATCTTCGAAATAGATCAGCAGGTTGCGGCAGAAGATCACGTCGATGTCGCGAAAGCGCCGGGTGTCGGCCGCATCGCTGAGATTGACGCGGCTGAAGTCGACCGCAGCGACCAGATCGCGCGAGATCTGGT
>JACCDS011841242.1_pt1 | contig 10298 bp, 6 predicted proteins | sample 7446441 | NCBI WGS metagenome assembly JACCDS01 (sample SAMN15323445, study PRJNA562643) | freshwater metagenome | isolation source: river surface water | place: USA:Blue River Watershed | collected 2017-08-17 | reverse complement strand
GAGATCGCCCGCCGCGAGCGGCCGGATCTGATTCTCTGCGACATCAACATGCCGGGGCTCGACGGCGCCGCCGTCCTCCAGGCGGTCCGCCGGGAAGAACGCCTGCATGCCAGCCAGTTCGTCTTCATGACCGGAAATCCGAACGCGATGACGCCGCGGACCGGCATGGAACTCGGCGCCGACGATTTCCTGCTCAAGCCCTTCGGCATCGAGGAACTTACCCGCTGCATTTCCGCCCGCCTGCAGCGCGCCGGCGTGCATTGGCGGGTCGACGACCGGCTGGTCGAACATCTCAGGACCACGCTGCGCACGAGCCTGCCGCACGAGTTCTTCACCCCGTTGGCCGGAGTCCTCGGGCTCGTCGACGTGCTGCGCCAAGCCCACGCCACGTTGCCGAAGGAGGAGATCGACGCGCTCCTCGCCGATGTCGAACGCTCCAGCTGGCGGCTGCACCGCACGCTCCGCAACTACCTGACGATTCTCGAAACGGAACAGGGCGAAACCACCGGCCAACCGGCCGCCCTGCTCACGGTCGACGACACCCGCCACGCCATCTGGCTCGGTCTCGAATCGGTCCAGAAACGACAGCACCGCGCCGCCGAAATCCAGCCGCAACTGGCGGCCGTCGGCCTGCGTGTCCATCCGAAGGATCTGGAAATCATCGTCGAGGAACTCGCGGAGAACGCGTGCGCTTTCTCCGCGCCCGGCCAGGCCGTCGAGGTGCGCCTCGACGCGCAGGGCGCGCTCAGCGTCACTGACCGCGGCCGCGGCATGACCCGCGAGCAGATTTCCCGCATCGGCGCCTTCGCGCAGTTCGAACGCAAGCAGCACGAGCAACAAGGCCTCGGTCTCGGCCTCGCGCTTGTCCGGCGTCTCACCCAGCGCAACCGCGCCGGGTTCACCCTGCAGAGCGAGGTCGGCCGCGGCTCGACCGCGACCGTGCGTTTCGCGACCGTCTGAACCGGCTCAAAGCCGCCGCAGTTCGCGCGCCCCGGGCAGGCTGCGCCGCAGCAATTCCTGAATCAGGCGCAGGTTCGCGAGATCGCCCCGCAGACGGAACGGCACCGTGCCCCGTTCCGGCAGATAGACGCAGTAGCGGCCGTGGAACAGGAACACCGCCGCCGCGGATTCCTGCGGCTGCTCCGCGGGGCCGTGGACAAAACGGACCACGGTGACCGGCCGCATCCGCGCCAGTTGCCCTCCCGCCCGCACCGCATCCCGCACGGCGGCGGGGACGGTTCCCGCCGGGAGCGCCGGGGGCTTGCCCTCCGCCTGGGGAAAATCGTGTCGGAAAAGCGGATACCGGGCCTCGGTGCGGGGATAATGCGCCAGCACCGGCGCGGCCACGGCCGCGGCGTCCTCCTTCCGCGCCGGCTCGATCGGCAACGCGGCCCAGCCGCGGTTCACGTCCCAGCACCAGAGCTGCCCGCGATGCTCCCCCACCGCCACGGCGTGGCCCGCGACCAGTTCCTCCTCCTCCCGCGCGCCCCATTGCAGCAGGCGCCGCCACGACTCGCCGCCCTGCCCCGCCCAGCGATCCAGCAACACCACGGATTCGACGAAACAGCCGTTGGCCACGCCCATCGGCGCGTGCGCGAACGGCGGCCGCTCCGCCGGCGCCCCGCGGAGAAGCGCCAGCCCGCCCAGGAGGCCCGCGGCCCAGAGGAAAAGTCTCATGCCGCTCCGTGGCTAGCCGCCCGCCGCCACCTTACAATTCTGTAATGCCCGGGAAAGGATCCGGAAACTCCGGCGTGCGATACTGGCCCCATCGCTTTTCCAACCATGAACCAAAACCGCTTCCTTCCCTTTAACCGCCGGCAGACCCTCTGGGTTGCGTGCCTTCTCGCCGTCACCGGCGCGTTGGCCGCCGGCGCGCAATCCGCCGCCTCCAAGCCCGCCGTCGCCCTCAAACGCGATGCCGACCCTGTCAACCGGGGCCCGCTCGAAACCGGCAGCTTCTCCGCCGTCGTCAAACGCGTCGCGCCCAGCGTCGTGAAAATCACCACCACGACCAAATCCCGCCGCGTCGCCCAGACGCAGTTCCCGGGTTTTGAGAATCCCGCCTTCCGCCAATTCTTCGGCGGCCGCGGGCCCGAAATGCAGACCCCGCCCCAGGCCGGGCTCGGCTCCGGCGTCATCCTCAGCGCCGACGGCTTCATCGCCACGAACAACCACGTGATCCAAGGCGCGGACGAGGTCCTCGTCTCCTTCGACGACGGCCGCGAACTCAAGGCCAAGGTCGTCGGCCGCGATCCGCAGACCGACATCGCCGTCATCAAGGTCGAAGCCACGGACCTGCCCGCGATCACCTTCGCCGACAGCGCCACGATCGAGGTGGGCGACCGCGTCCTCGCCATCGGCAATCCCTTCGGTATCGGCGAAACGGTTACGACCGGCATCGTCAGCGCCAAGGGCCGCCGTCCCGGTCTCGGGCTCGACTACGAGGACTTCGTCCAAACCGATGCCGCGATCAATCCCGGCAATTCCGGCGGCGCCCTGGTCGATGTCGAAGGCCGCCTCGTCGGCATCAACACCGCCATCCTCAGCCGCAGCGGCGGCTTCCAGGGCGTCGGCCTCGCCGTCCCGGCCAATCTCGTCAGCCAGGTCGTCGACGGGCTCGTGAAAAACGGCAAGGTCGTCCGCGGTTTCCTCGGTGTCAGCACGCAGGATCTCAACGCCGCCCTCGCCGAATCCCTCGAATTGCCCAACCGCCAAGGCGCCCTCGTCGCCGAGGTCCAGCCCGACAGCCCCGCCGCCAAGGCCGGCCTGAAAAACGGCGACGTCATCACGTCCGTCAACGGCCAGCAGGTCGAGGATTCGCACCGGCTCTCGTTCACCGTCGGCGCCTTCGCCCCCGGCACGAAGCTCGATCTCACCGTCGTCCGCGACGGCCGGGAACAGAAGATCAAGGCCGTCACCTCCGCCCGTCCGAACAGCCGGAAGGGTCGCGACTCGGGCGACACCGACGACGAACTCCACGCCGCCCTCGGCGAAGAGGGCGTGCTCAACGGCGTCGCCGTCGACGACATCCGCCCCCAGTTGCGCAACCAGCTCAACCTCCCCGCCAATCTCAAAGGCGCCGTGATCACGACGGTCGAGCCCGATTCCGCCGCCGCCAAGGCCGGTCTGCGTCCCGGCGACGTCATCCTCGAGATCAACAAACAGCCCGTGACCTCCGCCCAGCAGGCCGCCGAGCTCAGCGCCAAAGCCGAAAGCAAAAAGGCCCTCGTGCGCGTCTGGTCCCGCGGCAACCGCGCCTTCGTCGTCGTCGACGAAAGCAATTCCGATCGCGCCGGCCAGTAATGCGCCCGCGCTGATTTTCCCAACCGTCTTAGTGTGGTGGGTGTGACTAGGTTCCCCGGCCGGTTGTGCGGCCGGGGATTTCCTTTTTCCGGTCCCGCCATGCCGCCCGCCGCTTTTGCCCCTCGACCCTTCGCCCCCGTCCCCGCCACCTTTGTCCCATGCGCGTCCTCGTCGTCGAAGATGATGCCAAAATCGCCTCGTTCGTCGTGCGCGGCCTCAAGCAGGCCGGCTACGCGGTCGATCATGCCCCCGACGGCGAAACCGGCCTCGCCCTCGCGGACGCCACGGACTTCGACGCCGCCATCGTCGATGTCATGCTGCCGAAGCTCGACGGCATCAGCCTGGTGAAACGTCTCCGCGCCGCTCGCCGCCCGCTGCCCGTGCTGTTCCTCAGCGCCAAGAGTTCCGTCGACGACCGCATCCGCGGCCTCCAGGCCGGCGGCGACGACTACCTCACCAAGCCCTTCGCGTTTTCGGAACTGCTCGCGCGGGTGCAGGCCCTGATCCGCCGCGCCACGTCGTCCCCCGAGGCCACGCGCCTCGCCGCCGGCGATGTCACCCTCGACCTGGTCTCGCGCGAGGTCGCGTGCGCCGGCCGGCCCGTCGAATTGCAACCGCGGGAATTTTCCCTGCTCGCGTTTTTGCTCCGCCACGCTGGCCGCCCGGTCAGCAAGACCATGATTCTCGAGCATGTCTGGGACTACAGCTTCGATCCCCAGACCAATGTCGTCGACGTCGTGATGTCCCGCCTCCGCGCCAAAATCGATCCCGACCACCTCCGCATCGAGACGGTGCGCGGCGTCGGCTACACGTTCCGCCCGCATGCTTGACCGCCTGCGCCAGTCCCTCGCCCTTCGGCTCGCGCTCCAGTACGCGCTCGTCTTCGCCCTCGGCACCGGCGTGCTCTTCGGCTTCCTCTATTGGACCCTCGCCGACTCCCTGAACCGCCGCGAACTCGCCGCACTCGAAAGCCAGGTGCGCTCGCTCGCCGGCTCCTTTGCCCGCGGCATCCCCGGCGATGTCGTCGCCCGCGTCCAACGCGATTCCTCGCCGGAACTGCGCGCCGCGTTCGTCCGCCTGATCGCCCCGGACAACACCGTCGTTTTCCAGAAACTGCCCGACGACTGGATCGAGACGCAGGTCAAATCCATCCCCTTCGGCCCGTACACGCTCAGCCAGGAAGTCCGCACCGAACGCGTGCCGCAGAACGCGCTCCGCGACTACTCGATCGCCTCGTACCAATGGACCACCGGCTGGCAGCTCCAGGTCGGGCGCCTGATGGACAGCCGCGCCGTCCTGCTCGCGCCGCTGCAGCGGGCCTTCGGCTTCGCCGCCGCCGCCGCCCTCGTGCTGGCCTTCGGCGCCGGCATCGCGCTGGCCTGGCGCGCCACCCGCCCGCTGCGGCTCGTATCCGAAACGGCCCGACGCATTCTCGAAACCGGCGACCTCGCCGCCCGCGTGCCCGGCCCCGGCGGCCGCGGCGAACTCGTCCTCCTCGTGCACCAGCTCAACACGCTGCTCGACAAGAACGCCGTGCACGTGCGCGTCCTCCGCGAAACCCTCGACAACCTCGCCCACGACCTGCGCACCCCGCTCACCCGGCTCCGCGGCACCGCCGAACTCGCCCTGCAGGACGGCGGCGATCCGGCCGAGGCCCGCGCCGCCCTCGCCGACTGCATCGACGAATCCGACCGCGTGCTCCACCTGCTCGAAGCGTTGCTCGATCTCTCCGCCGCCGAAGCCGGGGCCCTGAAACTCGACCGCGACACCCTCGATCTGCGCACACTGACCGAGCGCGCCGCCGATCTCTACCGCGAGGTCGCCGAGGAGAAACGCATCGTCGTCGCCCTCGACCAGCCCGCGGAAGTCCCGTGCCACGCCGACGCCGTCCGCCTCGGCCAAGTCGTCAACAACCTCGTCGATAACGCCCTGAAATACACCCCGCCCGGCGGCCGCGTCACCCTCGCCGTCCGCGCGGCCGGCCCGCAGGCCGCGATCGTCGTGGGCGACAACGGTCCGGGCGTGCCCGCCGCCGAGCGCACCGCGATTTTCCGCCGGCTCTACCGCGGCGACAGCAGCCGCTCGCAGCGCGGCCTCGGTCTCGGCCTGAGCATGGTCAAGGCCATCGTCGAGGCGCACGGCGGCACCGTCGCGGTCGACGACGCCCCGGGCGGCGGCGCGCGTTTCACCGTCCTGCTGCCGGCCGGACCGGCCGCGGCCGCGGCGCCGGCCCTGGCCCTCGTCGTTTGACTCCTGCCCGGGGCCCGATTGCCTGCGTCCAACACCACGCATGGCCGATTTCCTTACCGACAAGCCCGCCAAACTCGATCGCGCCTTCCTTGTGGGCGTGCAAACCCCGGAGATGAAGACGGGCGAAGCCGCGGAGCTGCTCTTGGAACTGAAGGAACTCGTCGAGAACCTCCGCATCGAGGTCACTACGTCCGAACTGGTCAATTTGCGCCGGCCCACGCCCGCCTACCTGCTCGGCAGCGGCAAGGCGGAGGAGATCGTCGCCCTCGCGAAAGCCGACGGCGCCGATGTCATCGTCTTCGACGAAGCCCTCTCGCCGGCCCAGCAGCGCAACTGGGAGGAACTCTCCGGCCTCGCCGTCATCGACCGCCAGGAAGTCATCCTCGAGATTTTCGCCGATCGCGCGCACACCCGCGAAGCCATTTTGCAGGTCGCCCTCGCGCGCATGGAATATTCGCTCCCGCGCCTCACCCGCGCCTGGACCCACCTCTCCCGCCAGCGCGGCAAGGGCTCGATGGGCGGCGAAGGCGAGACCCAGCTCGAACAGGATCGCCGCATCGTGCGCGACCGCATCGCGCACCTGAAACAGGAACTAGCCCAGGTCGTGCAGCAACGCGATGTCCAGCGCCGCAAACGCCAGCGCGTGCCCGTGCCGACCGCCGCCATCGTCGGCTACACCAACGCCGGCAAATCCACGCTGCTCAACACCCTCACCGGCGCCCGCGTCCTCGCGGCCGACAAACTCTTCGCCACCCTCGATCCGACGACCCGCCAGCTCGTGCTGCGCGGCAACCAGAAGGTGCTCGTGACCGACACCGTCGGCTTCATTCGCCGCCTGCCCCACGGTCTCGTCGAGGCCTTCAAGGCCACGCTCGAGGAAGTGATCGTCGCCGATTTCCTGGTCCACGTGCTCGACGTCACGAACGCGAACTTCGAGGAACATCACGCCACCACTCTCTCCGTTTTGGACGAACTCGGCGCCAGCGACCGCACGATGATCACCGTTTTCAACAAGGTCGACGCCGCCACCCCCGAGATGATCAGCCGGGCTCGCCGGCTCGTCGCGGATGCGATCTTCGTCAGCGCCCTGACCAAACAGGGCCTCGATGAACTGGAAGTCCGTTGCCTCGAGCTGATCGCCGAGGCCCATGCGGCCACCGAACTGTTCGTCCCGCACGGCCGCTACGACGTGATCGCGCGCCTGCACGCCGTCGGCCACGTCCAGAGCGAGGAGCAGGAAGATACCGGCGTGCGTCTGATCGGCCGGTATCCGCCGATGCAGGACGCTTACTTCGCGCCGTTCGTGGTCAAGTAAGGCGCCGCGCGCCCGGCCGGGGCGGCATGGTCCCGCCCGAAGTCCGAATCACGTTTCAAGATTCATTCCCCGCCGCCTTTTGTCCCCGCGGGGTGGCCCCGAGCACGGCGGCATCGTTCAGCCGCTCCATGAAGCTCCGGAGTTCCCGCCGCCCCGCCGGCGGACATTTCGCGGGATCGATAAAGGCGACCGTCGACGCTTCGTCCCGGGCCCGGAACGGCTGGGCCGCTCCGGCAATGTAGCTCGAGATGGCCGAAGCGCGCGCGATCTGCATGGGACCAGTGTAATGCGGACCACTAGCTTGTCGCGGGAGCGGTTCTACTCAATTGCCCGGCGGCCCCCTTCGGCGCGAACGGCGCAAACGATCCCGCGGCCGGCACCGGCCGTTCGGCCGCCAGCGCCTGCACCGTGCTCCACAGGGTCTTCAGTGAAACGGGTTTCGCCAGGTACTCGTTGGCGCCGGCGCGCAGGCAGAGCTCCCGGTCGCCGTCCATCGTCAGCGCCGTGACCGCCACGATCGGCGTGGCCGCCAAAGCCGCGTCCGGCAGGGCCCGGATCCGGCGCGTGGCCTCGAGGCCGTCCATCTCCGGCATCTGCACATCCATCAAAATCACATCCGGCGCCAAAGCCACGGCCTGATCCACCGCCGCGATGCCGTTTTCCGCCACCGTGACCTCGCAGCCCTTTTGCTCGAGGTAGTCGCGGATCGCGATCACGTTGGTCGGGTTGTCCTCGGCCAGCAGCACGCGGATCGCCCGCCCCGGGATTCCGACCGGCGCCGCGTCTTCCCGGCCGACCAGCGGCAGCACGATCGAAAACGTCGAGCCGGTGCCGGGAGCACTCGCGACGTCGACCCGCCCGCCGTGCAAGGTCACGATCTGCTTCACCAACGCGAGCCCGAGGCCGGTGCCCTCGTACTGGCGCGCCAGCCGGCCGTCCAGTTGCACGAACGGCTGGAAGAGCCGCGCCTGATCCTGGGCCGAGATCCCGATGCCGCGGTCCCAAATCTCGAAAACCAATTCCGCCTCGCGGCGGAAAATCCGCAGGCCCAGCGCGCCGCCTTCGGGCGTGAACTTGGAGGCGTTGTTGAGCAGGTTCACCAGCGCCTGCCCGATGCGGCGGCGGTCCAGATTGACCATCAGGCCGCGCACCTCGTTGCGGTAGTCGAACTCCTGGCGCCGCTGGTTCGACGTGAACCTGACCAGCCGCACCGCCGCATCGCCGATATCGTCCAGCAGGCATTCGGCCTTTTCGATCTTGTCCTGGCCGCTGTCGATTTTCGCCAGATCGAGGAGGTCGTTGATCAGCGAAAGCAGCCGCCGGCCGCTGGACTCCACGATACGCAGGTACTTCAGCTGCTTCTCGTTCACCGGTCCGTAGGTCTGGTCGATCAGCGTTTCCGAAAGGCCCAGAATTCCGGTCAACGGAGTCCGCAGCTCGTGGCTCATGCTCGCGAGAAACGAATCCTTCATGCGCATGGCCTCGCCCAGCCGGGAATTGACCCGCGTCAGCTCCTCGGTGCGCTGCCGCAGCGCGGTGCGGGCCTGCACGCGTTCGAGAAACTGCTGCAGCTGACTGGTGACCGTGGCGAGCGCATCGAGCCGCGCCTCGTCGGGCACGCCGCTCCAGCGCGAAAAGAGTTCGATCACGGCCACGACGCGGCCGTTTTCCTGCACAGGCATCACCACCGCGCTGCGCAAACCGGCCCGGATCGCGGCGGGCCCGCGGCGGAAATCCGCGTGCTCCGCCAAGTCGGACACCGGCAGGAGCTGAGCCTCCGCCCAGACCCGCGCCGGCAGGTCCTCGCCGCGCGCCAGCCGCAACTCCGCCATCTCGCGGCAGAAACCGGCGGCGCCGGGACGCTCCTCGGCGTGGCTCGCCGCGAGCCGCAGCGCGTCCGCGCCTTCCGCCGTCCATAGCAGGGCCGCCGCCCAATTCATTTCGCGCCCGATCACTTCGACCACCCGGGCGAGGGCCTCGCCGGCTTCGCTCTGGCCCGACAGCACCTGCGCCACGCCGACCTGGGTGCGCAGGTTTTCGCCCGCGCGGCGCCGCGCCGTGACGTCGGTCTCGATCGCCATGAAGTGCGTCAGCCGGCCGCCGGGTTCGCGGATCGGCTGCACTTCGAGCTCGATCCAATAGGGCTCGCCTGTTCGCCGGTGATTCGCGACCTCGACCCGGAAACTTTCGCCCCGCTCGAGATGCTCGTGCATGAGTCGCACCGTCGCCGGATCCGTTTCCTCGCCCTGCAGGAAAGCGCCGGGCTTGCGGCCGACCGCTTCCTCCAGCGTGTAACCCGTGATGCGGGTGAAGGCCTCGTTGACCCACTCGATGCGGCGTTCCGCATCGGTGATCACGACGGCGTTGTCCGTCCGGGCCGCCACCAGCGAGAGCTTGCGCTCCTGCGCCTCCTTCTCCGCGAGCTGGTTGCTCTGCACGACGAGCCGGTCGTTCATCCGGTGCAGATCCTCCACGGCCAGATTCTGCAACTGGAGCAGTTGCACCAGATCGAGCGTCGGATCCTGGACCGCAAAATCCGTCATCGTCAGGCCGACGCTGCGCAGGTCGTCGACATTCGTCAGCCAAGGCGAACCCACGAACAGCAACTCGCCGCCGAGAATCTGGAATTGCCCGCGCAGGATCGTGCCGCGTTGCTTTTCCCGGATCGTCGTGAGCCGGCCTGCGGTCGCGCGGAGCCGGGCCGGATCGAAAGGCTCGGCCGGCCGGACCGGCTCGAAGTGCGCGGCCAGCGGCTGGCCGGTCGCGACGCGGTCCGACAACCGCCGCAGGCTGCGGCCCACGCGCGTCAACACGCCGTCCGGGCCGATCCCGAGGTGAAACGGGAACAGCGCATCGAGCTCCCCGGCGGAGAGCGGCAGCGGATCTGGACCGGAATTTACCATGCGACCAGAAACACGTCGTGATCGTGGCCCGTGCCGCGGTTTTCCTGCAACGTCACCTGCACCGCCGTCTCGAACATCTTGCCCAAGCCGTGAATCAGGCCCTCGACAAACGGCGTCAGGCCCGGCCGCTCCGTGTAGTAGTGCAGCCGCAACGACCGCTCCGCGCGGTCGCTGACCGCGAAGCGCGGCGGGATCAGGTTCGGATACAGGAGGGCGACACGGTCGTGGAACGCCGGCAAGTTCTCCAAGAACTGCGGCAGGTTCGCCCCGCCCATCGCCATCATCGGCCCGTAACCCTTGCGGGCGGTGTTGAGCACCCAGTGCTCGCCGAAGGCGTGCAAAATCTTTTCCGCGGGGATCTGCATCACCTCGCTCGCCGCGCCGACGAGCTTGTAGGTGATCTCGTCCGGATAGCCGGCGTTGCTGATGAAGATGTCTTCCGTGACGCCGGCGCGGCGCTTGATTTCGAGCCACATGGCTTCGCCGTGGGCTGACTTAACCATGTCTTCGACCGAACGATTGACCAT
>JACCDS011484217.1_pt1 | contig 10298 bp, 7 predicted proteins | sample 7446441 | NCBI WGS metagenome assembly JACCDS01 (sample SAMN15323445, study PRJNA562643) | freshwater metagenome | isolation source: river surface water | place: USA:Blue River Watershed | collected 2017-08-17 | reverse complement strand
TGCCCACGGCCGTGTCATCGGTGAAGCCACTGACCATCAGTATTTCATTGCGCGCCTGAAGATAACTTCGCAAAGGCAAGACCAAGCTGCTGAGCAACTTGCGGCCTTCAGGTTCAAGTTGGTCAGAGTTCAGCTGAAACAACAATTTGCCACTGATGCCAATGCGGCCGTTGTTCAAGGTGATGCGGCCACTGGCCAATGGAATCGCCAAAGCCTTTTCAAGGGACAAGCGTTTTTGTTCTTCGATTTGGCGCTTTTGTACCTCGTCTTGCAGTTGGTTGGCCATCTCCATTTGCGCCGCCATAACACCGACCAGCAGCAAGATGAAGGCACCCAACAGGCCCGTCATCAGATCGGCAAACGCGATCCATGTGGGGGCCGAGTTATCGGCATCGGGGTCGAGGTGTTGCATCAAACGGCTCCTTCAGACTGCCGCTGTTGCAAGGCCTCGAGCACATCTTTTTGGCTGCTGATGCTCAAGTCAATGATTTCTCGTGCCTGTGCCACGTAGTAGGCCAATTGTTCGTCGCTGCGGGTCATCGACTTGCCAATGGCTTGTTCAATGCGCTGCAAATTGGCCATCAGTTTCTCGTTGGTTTCGCTGAAGGCGCGCACCGCAAAACCCAAGGTTTCGCCCAAGCTGGCCACATCCACGGCGCTGACCGTGACCTGCGCGGCAATGCCGCCCAACTTGTCGGTTTCGAGAGCCACTTGCTCTTTAAACTGGTCGCTGGCCAAGCTCAATGTGGCTTGGCTGGACTGGACCATCGCATCAATCACGCCGCGCTGTTCGGTTGAGGCGTGGTTGATCGCGTCCAGCAACGTGCTGAGGGTGTTCAAGATGCGGGTGCGCTCTTCGAGTAAAGCGTTGTCTCGGGCCACACTGACCGAGATTTCTTGGCGCAACTGACCAATCACCTCGGCGGCGGCTTTCGGGGCTTCTGAAGCGGTTTCGATGAGTCGGGTAATTGGGGCTTCCAAGGCCGTGCCCAAACTGCTCAGGTGCTGGGTCACGGCGGTCTGCAGGTCGCTCAAGCGCGCCACGGCAGCTTCGCCGCGTTGGCCTTCTTGCTCGCGCAAGGCTGAGAGTTCTTGGCGCAAAACGGCAGACAAATCGGCCATGCGTTGCTGGTGTCCGGCGACCCACTGGGCCTCGGTGGCGATGCGTTCACGCACCAAAGACTCGCTGCTGGTCATCAGCTGTCCGATATCAGCCATGAGCTGGGTCTGTTGTGCTTGTGATTGCTCACCCGCGCTTTGCATTTGGCTGTGCAACGAAGTGGCCATGTCTTGCAAGGCAGATTGCCAAGTTTGCAGGCGGGCTTGATCAAGGCTGACTTGTGCGCGTTGCTGCTCGGCTTGGTTTTCGCTGAGCTGGCCGAGCAGGCCTTGTACATGGCTTTCTATTTTTTGGCTGTACGACGCCAACGATTGGCCGACCTGCTCTGTCATTTGGCTCTGGACTTTTTCTTGGCGCGCCAAGGTGTCTATGCTGGACTGGGCCACTTCTTGGGCAGTTTGGCGCAACTGCTGGGTCAATTGGGTCACTTGCTGTTGGGCGTTTTGCAGCAGTTGGGCGTTCATGCTTTGCGCTTGTGCCGCCAGTTGCTCCAGCGTGGCTTGCACCAAAGGCCGAATGCCATCACTGGCCGTCTGCATGCTTTGGCTCAAGGTGCTGCGCAGCGATTGGTCCACCGACTGTGCCAACTGGGTGTAGGCGCTATGCACTTCTTGGTGAAAGCTTTGCTGGTTGGTCAGCAGGCGTTCGTTCATTTGCTGACTGCTCTGAGCCATTTGCACCATCAGCTTGTCCAACTGCGCCACCACCATGGGCAGGGCATGCGACTGTTGTTGCAGTGCTTTGAATGTCTCTTGACGTTGGTAGGCCATTGAGAAAGAGCGCAAGGGGTTGCCGATGGCCACATCCAAAGTGCGCGCCACGGCCAAGCGTTCTTTGCGAGCCAAGCTGCTCATGAGGCCCAACATGGCAGAAGTGGCCACACCGGCCACCGAGGTGCCAAAAGCCAAGCCCAAACCTTTGATGGGTTCCGAAAATGCGGCGCGAATGCCGGCGATGTTGGACGACCCTTCCAGCGCAAAGACGGCGCCATTCAGGGTAACGACCATGCCCAAAAACGTGCCGAGCATGCCCAACATGACCAACAAGCCGACCAAATAGGGCGTGAGCGTAGGGCCTGGCAAGGCACCCCGCTCGGCTTCGATGCGTTGGCGCACCGGCATTTGCAATGCAGCGGGCAGGGTGATGAGCCAGTCGTTCAGGTTTTGCAAGCCTTCAGGAATTTGTTTCACCGCCCAACCCAAAGCTTGGGTTTCGCGGCGAAATTGCCGCAGTTCCAAGGCACCAAAGACATACACCGCGCCAATCAGGGCGGTCACGACCAACACCAACAAATGGCTGCTGGCAACGGAGGCGGCTACCCACACCAAGGCGAGTGCCCCGAGGCCGAAGGCGGTTTCAAATGAATATCGTTTCATGGTGCTTTGGGAGTGTGTGCGTGTAAGGCTTCGAGCAGTCCCAAGGTGGGCTGCAATCGGGTGTCCAGCTCGGCCAGCAATGCGGTGCGCAGAGCTTGCCGCAATGGCATGAGCCAATCATTTTTTTCGAGGTCAGTCGCGGGCGCGGACTCGTTTTCGCCAGCATCGGTCGTGATCGGCGTTGTGGTCGTGGAGGCCAAGGTTTGTTTTTGGAGGTGTTGTTTCAGCGCCTGCACAAAGCGTTTTTCATGCAATTTGGCAACTTTGGCCAACAGCATCGACTCGCGCTCACTGAGGATGTTTTCAAACGCCGCATCCAGTGCGGCCAGTGTCTGCAATGGGCCAGTGCTTTTTTGCAATTGGCTGCGCACCTGCGCGCGCAAGTTTTGCAGCGTGCTTTCCATTTGGCGTTGGTGCGCCGAATAAAAGCGGCGGTAGGGCTCAAACGCGGTCTTCACATCGATTAGCTCTTCCCATTCGGCAGGGGGCATCTCGATGCGGGTCAGGCCCGAGCCCGGCGGTGCGCCCAGCATGATGGACTCTTCCAGCTGAACCCGCACTTTTTGCACATGCCGACTCAAGGCTTCAGGGGGCACGGCGGCGGCCCTGCGCAGGTGGGCTGCGGTGGTGACGCTCGTGGGCTCTGGGTTCAACACCGCATGCAAGGCAATGGCTTGGCGAAAATTCAACCAATCGCCCAACTTTTGCCCGACATCGTCCCCCGACGGTGCGGCGTCGGCGAGTTGGTTTTCGCTGAGAAAACGCACCAAGCGAGAGCTGTTGAAATGGGCACGCGGCAGGGCTCGCGTCATAGTGGGTGGGCTGTGGGGTCGAGAAAAAAGAAGCACAGCAGCACAAGGCGCCACTGGCACAAGCAGCTTGAAAAGACGGGTCTTCAGCAGGCTGTGATTTTACCCGCCCAGAGGCATGAAACTGAAGCCAAAAATACTCAGCTGGTTTTGGGCTTGTAGTCGCAAAACGCCGAAACAGCGCACTGGCCGCACAGGGGCTTACGCGCTTGGCACACATAGCGCCCATGCAGGATGAGCCAATGGTGAGCATCGACCAAATAGTGTGCGGGAATGCGTTTGAGGAGTTTTTGTTCGACGGCCAAGGGCGTTTTGCCGGGGGCCATACCAGTTCGGTTGCCCAAGCGAAAAATGTGGGTGTCCACCGCCATGGTGGGCTCGCCAAAGGCCGAGTTGAGCACCACATTCGCGGTTTTTCGGCCTACACCGGGCAGCGCTTCCAGGGCCTCGCGTGAGCGTGGCACTTGCCCATGGTGTTGCTCGACCAAAATTTGGCAGGTGGCCATCAGGTGCTTGGCTTTGCTGCGGTACAGGCCAATCGTTTTGATGTACGACTCCAAGCCTTCCAGCCCCAAATCGAGCACTTTTTGCGGGGTTCCGGCCACAGGAAATAACTTGCGGGTGGCTTTGTTCACCCCCACATCGGTGGCTTGGGCCGACAGCAACACGGCGGCCAACAATTCAAACACGCTGGTGTACTCCAGCTCGGTGACCGGCAGGGGGTTGGCGGCTTTCAGCGTGGCGAAGAAGGATTCAATCTGTGCGGGTTTCATGGGCAATTCGGAAGTTGGCAAAATGACGGCCAAGTCAACACGGGAAGATACACCATGCCTTTGCAGTTTGCAGACCGCCTGAACAACGTCGAAACCTCCGCCATCCGCGAACTGTTCAAGTTGCTGGGCAAACCCGGCATCATCAGTTTTGCAGGCGTGTTTCCGGACAGCGCCATGTTCGACGTGGAGGGCATTCGCGAAGCCAGCAACGCCGCGCTCAACCAAGACCCCGGTGCGGCTTTGCAATACGGCGCCACCGAAGGCTTTGGTCCGCTGCGCGAACAACTGGCGCAATTCATGGTGCAAAAAGGGGTCTCCGACGTCACCCCTGACCAACTGATTGTGACCACGGGCAGCCAACAAGCGCTCGATCTGATTGGCAAAACCATGATCAGCCCGGGTGACAAAGTGATTGTTGAGGGGCCCACCTTTTTGGCCACCATCCAGTGCTTTCGCTTGTACGGGGCTGAGCTCATCAGCGCCCCGGTCGACGGACAAGGCGTGGACACCGACGCGTTGGAAAAACTCATGGCTGAACACAAGCCGAAATTTGTCTATCTGATTCCCACCTTCGGCAACCCCAGCGGTGCGCTGATGAGTGCTGAGCGCCGCCAACGCGTGTTGGAACTGGCGGTGAAACACCAAACCCTGATCGTGGAAGACGACCCTTATGGTGATTTGTATTTTGGCGAAGCGCCGCCCCCCAGCTTGCTGGCCATGAGCCGCCAAGTGCCGGGCAGCCGCGAGTGGTTGGTGCACTGCGGATCGCTGTCGAAAGTGCTGTCCCCAGGCCTTCGCGTGGGCTGGATGATTGCCCCAGCAGACTTGCTGGCCAAAGCCACGATGTGCAAGCAATTCAGCGATGCCCACACCAGCACGTTTGCGCAAGCCACCGCGGCTCACTATTTGAAAGCGGGGCGCATGCCCGCCACCCTTGACCAAGTGCGCAAGGTCTATGCCCAGCGCGCGAAAACCATGGGCGATGCCTTGCGCCGCGAATTGGGCGCAGCGGTCGAGTTCGTGCAGCCCCAAGGTGGCTTGTTTGTGTGGGCGCGCTTAACGGGCGCGGGTGGCAAGGTGGCCGATGGCAACGTCTATGCCAAGCGAGCCATTGAACAAGGCGTGGCCTTTGTGCCCGGAACGCCGTTCTTTTGTGCCCAGCCTGATGCGGCCACGTTCCGCCTCAGTTTTGCCACCGTGGGCGAAGACAAAATCCTTGAAGGTGTGTCGCGTTTGGCCAAAGCGCTCTGAGCCATGGCGGAACCTACTGAGCTGTGCATCAACGTCGAAGGCACCGACGTCTGGTTGCAGGGGCAGGGCGATGAAGTCATTTTGATGCTGCACGGCTGGCCCGATACCCGCGCCTTGTGGGACGGCACCGTGGCCGCTTTGCAAGACCGCGCCACCTGTGCCCGCTTTACTTTGCCCGGCTTTGAGTCTGGCCCTGAATCCACCAGCTTGGACGCCATGTGTGAGTTGCTGCAAAAGATCGTGCTGCGCATCAGCCCCGATCGGCCAGTGACCTTGATGTTGCACGACTGGGGTTGCATGTTTGGCTATCAATTTGCATTGCGCCATCCGCACAGGGTGGCCAGAGTGGTAGCTGTGGATGTGGGCGACCACAACTCAGGTGCCTTGCTGCGCAGTTGGGGCGTCAAGGCCAAGTGCGCGGTCATGGGTTACCAAATGTGGCTGGCCCTGGCCTGGAAAATCGGCGGCAACTTGGGCACGCGCATGACCCGCGCCATGGCCCGGTGGTTGCGCTGCCCCACGGCGGGCGAGCACATCACCCACCGCATGAACTACACCTATGCGATGCAATGGTTTGGAACAGCCGGGGGCCTCCAACATGCCGCGCCAGTCGATTTGCCCATGCCGCTGTTGTATGTGTATGGCGAACGCAAACCCTTCATGTTCCATTCGGCCAAATGGCTTGCCAAAGTGGCCGCCAAGCCCGGCAATGCGGTGCTGGGTTTGCCTTGCGGCCACTGGGTCATGGTCTCGCGCCAAGAGGCGTTTGTGGCCTGCGTGCGCTCGTGGCTAGGCGCCCCATCACCGGAAGTCGTGCGTGCATGAAACCTGACGATTTGGTCAAACTGGTCACCACGCCCATGCCCTATGGCAAACACAAGGGCATGTTGATTGCAGATTTGCCCGGCAATTACCTCAACTGGTTTGCCCGTGAAGGGTTTCCTAAAGGCGAGTTGGGGCAGTTGTTGCGACTGATGCAAGAGATTGACCACAACGGGCTGAGTGATTTGCTCAAGCCCTTGCGCCAGGGCCAGGCTCAAAAACGCAAACCTTGACTCCAAATTCAAGGGTCGACCCTATTTCCAGCGTCAACCCAAATTCAAGCGTTAACTCAAATTCAAACGTATCCCAAACACCAACTTCACATCGGTTTTTACACCTCAATGAGCGAGTGCTTGTGTTTGTTGTTAGCTGCTAGCGGTTAGTGGCTCCTGAGCGAGCTTAAGCGGTGACGACTTCCAACAAGCGGTCCAAGCCACCCGAGTTGATGGCCACCATGGCTTGTGCGCGAACGGTGGGTTTTGCGTGGTAGGCCACCGACAGGCCTGAGACGCCCATCATTGGCAAATCGTTGGCACCGTCGCCCACGGCGATGCATTGTTGCGGCTCGATGCCCATGAGGCTGGCAAGTTCGAGCACGGTGCGGCGTTTTTCAAGGCCATCGCAGGTGTCGCCCCAACTTTGCATGACCAGTTGGCCGGTCAGCGTGTTGTCCACCACTTCGAGTTGGTTAGAGCGGGCAAAGTCGATGTGGAGCCGCTCTTTCACACGGTTGGCAAAAAAGGTGAAGCCACCCGAAACCAGCAACACTTTGAGGCCGGCTTTGTGGCAAGCCGAAATCAATTCGGCAGCCCCGGGGTTGATCTTCAGGCGTTCGTTGTAAACCCGCGTCATGTCGTCCAAAGTCACCCCTTTTAACAAAGCCAAGCGGCGACGCAGGCTCTCTTTGAAATCGGTGATTTCTCCGCGCATGGCGGCCTCGGTGATGGCCGCCACTTCGGCTTTGCGTCCCACCGCATCGGCAATTTCATCAATGCACTCAATGTTGATGAGGGTCGAGTCCATGTCAAAAGCGATCAGCTTGAACTGAGACAGTGACAAGGGCGCGGTGAAGCCCTGAATGGCAAGGCCGGGGGCAAATTCGGTGGCAGTGGTCATGTGAAAACAGGTCAAAAATGGGAAGGTATGGGAGGTCAATCAAATTTGGGTGGCTTCAGGCAAGTGCCGCATCGGTGGTTGGCTTGCCCAAACTGCGCAACACATCGCGCACCATTTGCGCACGCATTTTGGGGTCAGGCAGCTCACGCTCAATGCGGATTTTGTCATTGCCCGCCAGTTTGATGTGCTTGTTTTTCTGAATCAAACCGATGATCGCCATCGGGTCCACGGGTGGGTTGGGCTTGAAGGTGATTTGAATCACGCCCGGCGCAGCATCCACTTTGATCACGCCATAAGGTTGCGTGAGCACCCGAAGGCGGTGCACATCCACCAAGTTTTGCGTTTGCGGTGGCAACTTGCCAAAGCGGTCGACCAACTCTTCGAGCAAGGCATCGATCTGGTCGGTGTTTTTGGCTGTGGCCAGTTTTTTGTAAAAGCTGAGGCGCAAATGCACGTCGCCGCAATAGTCGTTGGGCAACAGGGCAGGGGCATGCAGATTGATGTCGGTGGTGACCGACAGCGGGCTGAGCAAGTCGGGTTCTTTGCCGGCCTTGAGGCTGCGCACCGCTTCCGACAGCATCTCGTTGTAGAGCTGAAAACCCACTTCCAGCATGTTGCCGCTTTGGTTTTCACCCAACACTTCACCCGCACCCCGAATTTCCAAATCGTGCATGGCCAAATAAAAGCCACTGCCCAGTTCTTCCATTTGCTGAATGGCATCCAGCCGTTGCGCGGCTTGCTTGGTCAGGCCTTGAATTTCCGGCACCATCAAATAGGCATAGGCTTGGTGGTGGCTGCGGCCCACGCGCCCGCGCAATTGGTGCAGCTGGGCCAGGCCAAATTTGTCGGCGCGGCTGATGACGATGGTATTGGCCGTGGGCACGTCGATGCCGGTTTCAATGATGGTTGAGCACAGCAAAATGTTGTAACGCTGGGCCACAAAGTCGCGCATCACCCGCTCCAACTCGCGCTCGGGCATTTGGCCGTGGGCCACCGCGATACGGGCCTCAGGCAAAATTTCTTCCAGCTTTTGGCGGCGGTTTTCAATCGTCTCCACTTCGTTGTGCAAAAAGTAGCACTGTCCGCCGCGTTTGAGTTCGCGCAACACGGCTTCACGGATCACGCCGGTGCCTTCGTTGCGCACAAAGGTCTTGATGGCCAATCGCCGTTGCGGGGCCGTGGCAATCACGCTCAAGTCGCGCAGTCCCTCCAGCGCCATGCCCAGCGTGCGGGGAATCGGCGTGGCGGTGAGGGTCAACACATCCACCTCGGCACGCAGGGCTTTCATGGCTTCTTTGTGGCGCACACCAAAGCGGTGTTCTTCGTCGATGATGAGCAAACCCAAATTGTGGAAATGGGTCGATTCGCTCAACAGCTTGTGCGTGCCCACCACGATGTCCACTGTGCCATCGGCAATGCCTTTTAGCGCCGCCGTGACTTCCTTGCCTGAGCGAAAACGCGAGACCTCGGCAATTTGAACCGGCCATTTGGCAAAGCGGTCTTTCAGTGTTTGGTAGTGCTGCTCGGCCAACAAGGTGGTAGGGGCCAGCAAGGCCACTTGTTTGCCCCCGGTCACGGCCACAAATGCGGCACGCAGCGCGACTTCGGTTTTGCCAAAACCCACATCGGCACAGACCAAGCGGTCCATTGGACGCGGGCTGACCATGTCTTGAATGACGCAATGAATGGCGGCGTTTTGGTCGGCGGTTTCTTCAAAGCCAAAATCATTGGCGAAGGTTTCGTAGTCTTGTGGGCTGTAGCGAAAGGCGTGACCTTGGCGCGCAGCACGGCGTGCATAAATGTTCAGCAACTCGGCCGCAGAATCGCGCACTTGTTCGGCCGCTTTGCGTTTGGCTTTCTCCCATTGGCCTGAGCCCAGTTTGTGCAGTGGGGCTTCGTCGGCGCTGACCCCGGTGTAACGGCTGATCAGTTGCAGCTGGCTCACGGGCACATAAAGGGTGGCTTTGTCGGCGTACTCAAGGTGCAAAAACTCTTGCGCGGCAGGGCTGCCGTCGGCATTTTTTTCACCCAAATCCATGTTGATGAGGCCGCGATATCGCCCGATACCGTGTTGGCTGTGCACCACCGGGTCGCCCACGTTCAACTCTGAGAGGTCTTTGATCAGGGCTTCGACATCACTGACCTGTTCTTGTTTTTTGCGGCGGCGCGTGCTCGCCCCAGCGGCAAACAATTCGGTCTCGGTGACCAGATCGATCGCGTGTTCAAACCAGTGAAAGCCTCGGTTCAGGGCCGCGGTGGCCATGCCAACTTTTTCATCGCTGTCGATAAAGGCTTGCAGGTTTTCAAAGACGGGCGGCGTGAGGCCACTCGAACGCACAAAGTCGAGCAAGCTTTCTCGGCGTCCATCGCTTTCGGCCAAGATCAAAACCCGGTTGGCGCTGCTGCGCAAGTGGGCTTGCAAGCGCGCCAGCGGGTCTTCAGCGCCACGCACCACGGTTAATTCGGGCAACACTTGCGCCAATGCCGAGTGCGGCTCGTCTTCGGGTTCTGCACCAGAACCTGCACCAGAACCTGCACCAGAAGCTGCACCTGTCGTTGCGCGAAGGGCCAACTGCGCATGTTGGTTGCACAGCCCATAAAACTGCTCAGCCGTCAAAAACAAGGCATCGGGTGGCAGCACCGGGCGCTCAGGGTCGCCTTGCACCAAGCGATAACGGTCTTTTGTGTCTTGCCAAAAGCGCTGAAAAGCCGGCTCTAAATCACCATGCAGCACCAAGGTGGCCGCCGCGCTGGGCGACTCGGTGCTGCCACCGCCCAAATAGTCAAAGACCGTGGCTGTGGCGTCAAAAAACAGTGGCAAGTAGTACTCAATGCCGGCCGTGGCCACGCCATTGCCCATGTCTTTGTAGATGCGGCTTTTGGTCGGATCGCCTTCGAGCAGTTCGCGCCACCGGCTTCTGAAGCGTGCGCGGGCCGCCTCGTCCATAGGAAACTCGCGCCCGGGCAAAAGCCGCACTTCGGGCACGGGGTAAAGACTGCGTTGGCTGTCGGGATCGAAGGTGCGAATGGA
>JACCDS011596244.1_pt1 | contig 10299 bp, 8 predicted proteins | sample 7446441 | NCBI WGS metagenome assembly JACCDS01 (sample SAMN15323445, study PRJNA562643) | freshwater metagenome | isolation source: river surface water | place: USA:Blue River Watershed | collected 2017-08-17 | reverse complement strand
TGCTGCGCCGCGCGCGCAAGGGCTGCCGCGTGGTCTTCGTGCCGGGCAACCACGACGAGTTCGCGCGCGGTTTCATCGGCCACCAGTTCGGCGGCATCGAGGTGGTGGAGGATGCCGTGCACCTCACGGCCGACGGCAAGCGCCTGTGGGTCACGCACGGCGACTATTTCGACGGCGTGATCCAGTGCGCCAAGTGGCTGGCCTATGTGGGCGACAACCTCTACGAGTTCACGCTCAAGCTCAACCGTTACCTCAACCACCTGCGCGCCAGGTTCGGCCTGCCCTACTGGTCGCTCTCGGCCTACCTCAAGCTGAAGGTCAAGAAGGCGGTCAACTTCATCAGCGATTTCGAGCAGGCCGTGGCGCACGAGGCCAGGAAGCGTGGGCACCAGGGCGTGGTCTGCGGCCACATCCACCACGCCGAGATCCGTGAGATCGACGGTGTGCTCTACTGCAACGACGGTGACTGGGTCGAAAGCCTGAGCGCCCTGGTGGAGCACCACGACGGCCGGCTTGAACTGGTGCGTTGGGGCGAGTTGTCTCCTGGCCAGGGTCTGTCTGCCGCCGCAGTGCGCGCCGCCGCGGCATGAAGATCGCGCTCATCACCGATGCCTGGGAGCCCCAGGTCAACGGCGTGGTCACCACGCTGGTGGAGCTGGTGCGCGAGGTCCGCCAGGCGGGACACGAGATCGAGGTGATCCACCCCGGCCGGTTCCGCACACGACCCTGCCCGGGCTATGCGGGCATCGACCTGGCGGTGCGGCCGCGCCAGGCCCTGGGCCAGCGGCTGGACGCGCTGGCGCCCCAGGTCATCCACATCGCCACCGAAGGCCCGCTGGGCTGGGCCGCGCGGGCCTATTGCCTGAAGCACGGGCTGGCCTTCACCACGGCCTACCACACCCGTTTCCCGGAGATCCTGCAGGCCGCGCTGCGCATTCCCTTGGCCTGGGGCTACGCCCTGTTCCGCCACTTTCACCGGCCCTCCTCGGGTGTGCTGGTGCCTACGCAGGGCGTGCTCCAGCTCTTGCAGCAACGCGGCTTGCGGAACCTGCGTGCCTGGACACATGGCGTGGACCTCAAGCTTTTCCCTTACCAGGAGGAACCGCGCCCGCATCCCCGGCTCAAGGAACTGCTCCGCCCGGTGTCGCTGTTTGTCGGACGGGTCTCGTATGAAAAGAACATCGAGGCCTTTCTGCGGCTTGACGTGCCGGGCAGCAAGATCGTCTGCGGTGTAGGCCCGCTGGAGGCCGCGCTCAGGGAGCGTCATCCACGCGTGCACTGGCTGGGCATCCTGCCGCGCGAGGAGTTGGCCCGGGTGTATGCGGCGGCCGATGTGTTCGTGATGCCCAGCCGTTCCGAGACTTTCGGTCTGGTCATGCTGGAGGCCATGGCCTGCGGCACGCCGGTGGCGGCCTATCCGGTGGACGGCCCGCTGGAGGTTCTGGGCCAGCACCAGGGCCGCGCGCAGGGCGGCGTGCTGGACGAGGACTTGCGGCAAGCCTGGTACCGCGCCCAGGCCGTGCCGCGGCATGCCGCACGCCAGCGCGCCGAGGCCTTCAGCTGGGAGCAGGCCGCCCGCCAGTTCCTGGCCCATCTGGTACCGGCGCGCCGGCAGGAGGCCGCGCCATGCCCGCCCGATGGGGTTGTCACATCCTTGTCATCCAGGCTGTAAATAATTTGTCATGATCTTGCAGCCTGACAACCTGGATCCGAAAGTGTCTGCCGAGAGTGTCCAACCGGGCGCCGTGCCGGTTTTGCTGGACCGCGACCAGAGCATCCTGGCTTTCAACTGGCGCGTGTTCGACTGGGCCTGCCGGCCCGAGGTGCCGCTGCTGGAGCGCCTGCGTTATCTGTGCATCGTCTCGTCCAATCTGGACGAATTCTTCGAGGTGCGGGCCGAGCCGCACCTGAGCGCCAAGCAGGGCCAGGACCAGCAGGGCAGCTACACCGCGGCCTCTTTTGACGAACTCTCGCTGGCCATCCACACCCTGGTGGAGCGCCAGTACGCCCTGTACAACGAGGAACTGCTGCCGGCCTTCGAGAAGCAGGGCATCAAGATCATCTCGCACGGGGAACGCAACAGCGCGCAGCGTCGCTGGGTCAAGCAGTATTTCGAGCAGGAAGTGCGGCCCCTGCTGATCCCGGTGGGGCTCGACCCCTCCCATCCCTTTCCGCAGGTGGCCAACAAGTCGCTCAACTTCATCGTGCGCCTGGGCGGGCACGACGCCTTCGGGCGCGAGAACGACATCGCCATCGTCAAGGTGCCGCGCGCCCTGCCGCGCCTCATTCCCATGCCCGAAGCGTTGTGCGGCAAGCGCCGGCTCTTCGTCTCGCTCTCCAGCGTGATCCGCGCGCACCTGGCCGAGTTGTTCCCCGGGCGCGAGATGAGCCAGTTCTCGCAGTTCCGCGTCACGCGCCATTCGGACCTGGCGGTGGACGAGGACGACGTCAAGAACCTGCGCACCGCCTTGCGCCAGGGCCTGCAGCACCGCCATTACGGCCAGGCCGTGCGCCTGGAGGTCTCGGCCGGCTGCTCCGACCATCTGGCCGGTTTCCTGCTGCGCCAGTTCGGGCTGCCCGAGGGGGCGCTCTACCGCGTGCACGGCCCGGTCAACCTGGTGCGCCTGGGCCAGCTGGTCGATCTGGTGGACGAGCCGCGCCTGCGTTTCCCGTCCTACAAACCCTCCTACCCTGGCCAACTGGTGCCCGGGCAGTCCATCTTCGAACAGCTCCGCCGTGGCGACGTGCTGATCCACCAGCCCTATGAGAGTTTCGACGGCGTGCTGGACTTCCTGCGCGAGGCCATCAACGACCCGCAGGTGCTGGCCATCAAGCAGACCATCTACCGCACCGGCGCCAACTCCGTGCTGATGGACCTGCTGCGCGAGGCCGTGCGCCGCGGCAAGGAAGTGACCGTGGTGCTGGAGCTCAAGGCGCGCTTCGACGAGGAGGTCAACATCAACTGGGCCGAGCAGCTCGAATCCATCGGCGTGCAGGTGCTCTACGGCGTGGTGGGCCTCAAGACCCACGCCAAGATGATGCTGGTGACCCGGCGCGAGGGCCGGCACTTCAAGCGCTACGCCCATCTCTCCACCGGCAACTACAACCCGATGACGGCGCGCTTCTACACCGACCTCAGCCATCTCACGGCCGACGGCGGGCTGACGGCCGACATCGAACACGTCTTCGTGCACCTGGCTGGCCAGAGCCGCCTGCCGCGCCTGAAACATCTGTGGGTGGCGCCCTTCCAGCTGCACCGCAAGCTGCTGGAGAAGATCGAGAGCCTGGGGGCGGCTGCGGCAGCCGGCCAGCCCGCGCGCCTGGTCGCCAAGATGAACGCCCTGACCGACGAGGCCCTGATCCGCGCGCTCATGGCGGCGGCGCGCCAGGGTGTGAAGATCGATCTGATCGTGCGCGGCGCCTGCATGCTGCCCGCGCAACTGCCGGGGCAGATCCACAACATCCGCGTGCGTTCGATCATCGGCCGTTTTCTGGAACATGCGCGGGTCTTCTATTTCCGCGCGGCAGAGGTCGAAGAACTTTATCTGTCCAGCGCCGACTGGATGAACCGTAACATGCTGCGCCGGGTCGAACTGGCCTGGCCGGTGCTGGACCCGCGGCTGCGCCAGCGCATCATCGACGAATGTCTGGTTGCTGGCCTGGGCGACACCCTGGGCAGTTGGGAGCTGCAGCCCGACGGCCGCTACGGACGCATGGCGCCGGCGGCCGGCCGCCCGGCCATCAGCGCCCAGGACGCCCTCATGGCGCGCTACGCGCTGCGCGAACCCCGTGGTGCCTGAGATGGACCTGCTGCTGTGGCGTCACGCGGAAGCGCATGAGGCCCAGCCGGGCGGGGACGATCTTGCGCGCGCGCTCACCCCACGCGGCGAGAAGCAGGCGGCCCGCATGGCGGCCTGGCTGGACCGCCAGCTGCCCGAGGGCGCGCGCATCCTGGTCAGCCCGGCGCGCCGCGCCGAGCAGACCGCCATCGCCCTGGGCCGCAAGTACAAGCTGCGCGAGGAGCTCGGGCCCGAGGCCACGGTGGAGCAGTTGCTGCAGGCCGTGCAGTGGCCCGACGGCCGTGGTGTCACCGTGGTGGTCGGGCACCAGCCGGTGCTGGGGCAGACCATCGCGCGTCTGCTGGCCATCCACGGCAGCGAATGCAGCGTGAAAAAGGGCGCCGTCTGGTGGCTGCGCCATCGCCTGTGCGAGGGCGTTTCGCAGACCACCCTGGTCTCGGTGCAGGCGCCCGACGTGCTGTAGGGCCTCAGGCCTTCTTGGGCCGGCCGGTCTTGAGGGGCGGCACCGCCTTGAGCGCGGCCAGCAGGCTGCGGTCGCTCATGCCCGCCAGCGCCTTGATGCCGGCACGCAGCAGCTCGCTCTTCTTGGCCGGGTGATCGAGCTGGGTGCAGCGCTGCTTGAGTTCGGCCAGTGCCCCGTATTCGTCCTTGGGGATGGTGAAGCTGTCACGTACCAGCTTGATTTTCTTGACCTTGGGGGGCTGGGCCCGGCTGACGGCCTTCTTGCCTGTTTTGGCGCGCTTCCCGGCCGGCTTGGCGACGGGCTGCTGGCGGGCGGTCTTTTTCGGAGCGGTCTTGCTGCGTTGAGTGGCAGGGAGGGCGGTGGAGGATGGAGCGGGTTCTTGCATGAGCGGGTGCCGATGAGTTTGTGAAAAAACAGTTTATACAGTTTTTTGCGACGGTGCAATGGTGCACCGCCCGTTCATGCGTCGTGCTGTCATCGAACTGAAATCCATGGGTCACGCGATCGTCATCTTGATGCGTCACAGTCGGTCCGTGAATGTCGTTGGGGCCACGCCCCTGGAATGGAATGCTGGAAAACCTGCTCGATGGTCTGGAGGATGCGCTTGCTCCGGAGCATCCCCCCATGATCGATCATGTCCGCCTGTTCGCCGCCGAGTTCTGGCCTGCCCTGAGTGGCCGGGACGGCCCCCTGGCCCGGCTGATGCGCGCGGATGCCCTGTATCCGGTGTTCCAGCCCATCGTCGATCTCAAGTCGGCTGGCGTCCACGCGCCTGCATTTATGTCGCGCTGTGCCAATGGGGCCTGCAGCGCCAGCCGGGGCGGGGCTTTGCCGTGGTGGCTTCCGAGGTCCGCAACCTGGCCGGGCGCAGCGCCCAGGCCGCGCGCGAGATCAAGGGCCTGATCGGCGCCAGTGTCGAACGCGTGCAGGACGGCTCGGTGCTGGTGGACGAGGCCGGTTCGACCATGGCCGACATCGTCGCCAGCATCGGACGCGTGACGGACATCATGGGCGAGATCAGCGCGGCCAGCGCCGAGCAGGCCCAGGGCGTGGCGCAGATCGCCCGGGCGGTGGCGCAGATGGACGAGACAACACAGCGCAACGCCGCCCTGGTGGAGGAGTCGGCCGCCTCGGCGGTCGGCCTGCAGGAGCTGGCGCTGCAGCAGGTGCAGGCGGTGGTCGTCTTCAAGCTCGCAGCGCATGGCGTCGCCCCGCGCGCCGTCTTGCCCGCCTGAACGCCGCTGCGCCGGCCGCGGCCGCGTCACCGGTCACCGATTGTTCACGCCAGGGACACGTCGCCGTCACATGTCGCTTCCATGATGACCTCATATCTACAGCGAGGTGCACATGAAAGTCTCAGTGATCGGTGCGGGGTATGTCGGCCTGGTGACGGCCAGCTGTCTGGCTGAAATGGGCCATGAGGTGGTCTGCATGGACAGCGATCCGCTGCGCGTGGAGCTGCTGCGCTCGGGCGTGGTGCCGATCTACGAGCCCGGGCTCGACAGCCTCATCCAGCGCAACAGCCAGTCGCAGCGCCTGTTCTTCACCACCCGCCTGGCCGATGCGCTGGAAGCGGCCGAAGTCCTGTTCATCGCGGTGGGCACGCCACCCAAGGAGGACGGCTCGGCCGATCTGGCCCATGTGCTGGCGGTGGCGCGGCAGGTGGGCGAGGCCATGGCGCGGCCCCTGGTCATCGTCAACAAGTCCACCGTGCCGGTGGGCACGGCCGAACGTGTCGAGGCCGTGGTGGGCGCGGCGCTGCAGGAGCGCGATCGCTCCACCCTGCCGTTTGCGGTGATCTCCAACCCCGAGTTCCTCAAGGAGGGCGCGGCCATCGACGACTTCATGCGCCCGGACCGCATCGTCATCGGCCTGCCCGCCGGTCCCCTGGGCGAGCTGGCTCGTTCGGCCATGACGCGCCTTTACGCCACGCTCAACCGGCACCACGAGCGCACCGTCTGGATGGACGTGCGCAGCGCCGAGCTCACCAAGTACGCGGCCAATGCCATGCTGGCCACGCGTATCTCCTTCATGAACGAGATGGCCAACGTGGCCGATCTGGTGGGGGCCGACGTGGATGCGATCCGCCGCGGCATCGGCAGCGACAGCCGCATCGGCCCGAGCTTTCTCTACGCGGGCACGGGCTACGGCGGCAGCTGTTTCCCCAAGGACACGCGCGCGCTGATGCAGACGGCGCTGGACCACGGCAGCCAGATGCATCTGGTCGAGGCCACCGAGCGCGTCAACCAGGCGCAGCGCCAGGTGCTGGCACGGCGGGTCATGGCGCACTTCGGCGGTGATCTGCGCGGGCGTTGCTTCGCGCTCTGGGGCCTGGCCTTCAAGCCGCAGACCGACGACATGCGCGAGGCGCCCAGCCGACTGCTGATCCGCCAGCTGCTGCTGCGTGGCGCCGACGTCCAGGTCCACGACCCGGTGGCCATGGAGGCGGCCCGGCGTGTGCTGGCCGAGGACCTGGCCGACATCGACCCCGGCCTGGCGCGCGTGCGCTTCATGGCCGATGCCAACGCCGCCCTGGAGGGTGCGGACGCGCTGCTGGTGGTGACCGAGTGGAAGCAGTTCCACAACCCGGATTTCGCGCTGATCCGCGACACGCTGCGCCACCCCCTGATCCTCGACGGCCGCAACCTCTACGACCCGCAACAGCTGCAGGACCTGGGCATCGCCTACCAGGGCGTGGGCCGGCGCAATATCCTGGCCCAGCAGGCACTGGCCGGCGCGGCCAGCACCGAGCGCCTCGCCAGTATGGCCGAGCCGGCCCGTCTGATGCTGCATGTCTAGGGATTTGCCGCGGGGTTTCGGGTGGCTCATGGCCACCCAGTTCCTTTCGGCGCTGGCCGACAATGCGCTGCTCATCGTCGCCATGGCGCACCTGCATCACCTGGGGGCGCCACTCTGGTGGGCGCCGCTGCTCAAGTTCTCCTTCACGCTGTCCTACGTTTTCCTGGCGCCCTTCATCGGCGCGCTGGCCGACGCCGTCTGCAAGCGCCGCCTGATGGCCTGGATGAACGGGCTCAAGCTGCTGGGCGTGCTGGCGCTGCTGTATGGCGTGCATCCCATGCTGGCGTTCGCGCTGGTGGGCCTGGGTGCTTCGGCCTATGCGCCGGCCAAGTACGGTTTGCTGACCGAAAGCGTGCCCTCGACCGCGCTGGTGGCTGCCAATGGCTGGGTCGAATCGACCGTGGTGCTCTCCGTGCTGCTGGGCACCGTGCTCGGCGGTGGCCTGATCTCCGCGCCCTGGCTGGGCTCGGGCTTCGTGCATTGGGTCGGCAGCACGTGGCCGGCCGCCGCCGGCGCATCGAGCCTTGCGCTCAACGTGTCCCTGCTGTGCGTCGTCGGCCTGTATGCCCTGTCCTCGCTGTGCAATCTGGCCATCGTTCCCAGCGGCGCGCGCTACCCGGCGCGCGGCGGCTCGCCGCTGCGCATGCTGGCCGATTTCCGGCACGCCAATGCCAGGCTCTGGCGCGACCGCAGCGGCGGGCTCTCCCTGGCCATGACCACGGCGTTCTGGGGGACGGGGGCCATGCTGCAGTTCGCCGTGTTGCACTGGGCCGTGCAGGTGCTGGGCCTGGGCCTGGACCGTGCGGCCTGGCTGCAGGGCATCGTCGCCATCGGGGTGGTGGTGGGCGCCGTGCTGGTGGCCCGGCGCCTGCGCCTGCGCCATGCCATGGCCGTCCTGCCCCTGGGTGTGTGGATGGGTGTCCTGATGGCGGCATCGGTCTGGGTGCCGGTCTGGACCTGGGCGGTTCCTTCGCTGCTGCTGATCGGCGCGCTGGGCGGCATGCTGGTGGTGCCCATGAATGCCCTGCTGCAGCACCGCGGCCACCGCCTGCTGACGGCCGGGCAGTCGATTGCCGTGCAGGGCTTCAATGAAAACCTGGGCATCCTCCTCATGCTGGGCATCTATGCCGGCCTGATCGCCCTGCAGGTCCCGGTGCAGATCGTCATGGTGCTGGCCGGTCTGGGGCTGGCCGTCTTCATCGGGGGCAGCCTGTGGCGCCGGCACCGTGCGCCGGACCTTCTGGCGCTTTCAGGCCATCTGTTGCGACACGATTGAGGGGCGCGGCCTGTCACCGGCCTGGCCGCCGGCGATGGCCAGCTTCATCACGGTCTCGATCTGCGCCACGATGCCGTCCCAGTCGTTCTGTCGGGCGGCATCACGCGCGGCGGCGCGCAGGCGCAGTCTGAGGCCGGCGTCCTGGGCCAGCTCGGCCAGCTGGCGCACAAAGGCTTCCTCGTCGTCCAGCGTGGCCAGCAGTCCGGTGTGGCCCGCCGTGATGTTTTCCGAGGCGGCGGCGTAGTCATAGGCCAGCACGGCCAGGCCGCTGGCCATGGCTTCGAGCACCACGTTGCCGAAGGTCTCGGTCTGGCTGGGGAAGCCGAAGATGTCGGCGCTGGCGTAATGCCGTGCCAGTTCCGGCCGGTCGAGCTGGCCTGTGAAGACGGCGTCGGGCGCCAGGGCCTGCAGCTCGGCGCGCAGGGGGCCGTCGCCCACGAGCACCAGCTTCAGGTCGGGCTGCACCAGCCGGGCCTGCGCGTAGGCGCGCACCAGCAGGGGCAGGTTTTTCTCGCGCGCCAGGCGGCCCACGCAGAGCAGCACGGGGGTGTCGGGGCCCGCGCCCCAGCTGGCGCGCAGCGCCTCGTCACGGCGGGCCGGGTCGAAGATGCCGGTGTCCACGCCGCGCGCCACCACCTGCAGGCGTTCGAAACCGGCCTGGGACAGCCGTTCGGCCAGGCCGCGCGTGGGCACCATGGTGGTCAGGGTCTGGTTATGAAAACGGCGCAGGTAGGCCATGATGGGCTTGCTGAGCCAGCCCATGCCGTAGTGGCTGCTGTAGGCGTGGAAGTTGGTGCGGAAATCCGAGGTGAGGGGGATGCGCAGCTTGCGCGCCACGCGCAGCGCCGACCAGCCCAGCGGGCCTTCGGTGGCGATGTGCACCAGGTCGGGCCGCTGCCGCGTCCACAGCGGCTCCAGCTGGCGGCGCGAGGGCAGGCCCAGCTGCAGGTGCGGGTAGCGCGGGATGGCCATGCCGCGCATGAGCACGTCGCCGGTCTGGGGCTGTTGCGCCTCGCTGGCCTGGCGCGGGCGCACCAGCTGGACGCTGTGGCCGTGCTCACGCAGGCCCAGCACCACGCGCTGCAGCGTGAGCGCCACGCCGTTGATCTCGGGTGGGTAGGTCTCGGTGACGACGGCAATGCGCAGATGGGTCTGCGCGGCGGGCAGGTCTTCGACCAGCAGATCGGTGGTGTCGGGTTTCATGCCGACATCTTGGCGCGCGCATATCTCAGTTCCGTGACAACGTCGCGCGCCCGCATCGATCGCGCATGAAATTTTGATGACAGGTGGCCGGCTGTCATCGTTCTTTCATGTGTCGCCCCGACCATGACCCCCAGGCGCAGCGTCGCGCTGTTCCGCATTCACGACACATTAGGAGCCTCCGTGAGCCAATTCCTGCAAGCCCTCAAGGTCCAGCGCTGGGACGACCACCGCTACTACCACCACAGCCGCATCAACCAGTCCCTGCACCTGTTGAGCGCCATCGCCTTCCTGGTGGCCTATGCCTTCCTCTTCATCCAGCCGCCGGTGGCCGCGCTGATCGCCTGGCTGATCTCCATGGTCTCGCGCCAGTCGGGTCACTTCTTCTTCGAGCCCAAGGGGTACGACGAGGTGAACCAGGCCACGCACGAGTACAAGGAAGAGATCAAGGTGGGCTACAACCTGCAGCGCAAGGTGGTGCTCATGGCTGTCTGGGCCGGCCTGCCCGTGGTGCTCTGGCTGCAGCCGGACTTCTTCGGCCTGCTGGAGGCGCACACCCAACCCAGCGGCTACGTGCTCAACGTCGGCTGGCTCTGGCTCTGGCTGGGCGTGGGCGGTCTGGCCTTCCGCGTGTTGCAGCTGGCCGTGAGCCAGGACCTGACCACCGGCATTGTCTGGGCCACCAAGATCATCACCGACCCCTTCCACGACATCCTGCTCTACTGGAAGTCGCCGCTGTACCTGCTGCAGGGCGAGCTGAT
>JACCDS010626653.1_pt1 | contig 10300 bp, 11 predicted proteins | sample 7446441 | NCBI WGS metagenome assembly JACCDS01 (sample SAMN15323445, study PRJNA562643) | freshwater metagenome | isolation source: river surface water | place: USA:Blue River Watershed | collected 2017-08-17 | reverse complement strand
CTGACTGCCATTAGCATTCTGTATTCGCACGAATATTCTACTGAAATTTCTTCATATCAGCAGAAAGTTTATAAAATAAAAAGCCTTCGCTACATTTCGTCAGCGAAGGCAAATAGCTTTAGATTACAATTAGAAATGATTTACAATTGCCAGATAAATAGGCATTCCGAAAGTAATATTAAAGGGAAAAGTTACTGCCAAGGCCATCGGCAAAAATAAACCTGGATTAGCATTAGGTACTGCTATTTTCATAGCAGCAGGTACGGCTATATAAGAGGCACTTGCTGCTAAAATGGCAAAAATAAATCTATTGCCTACTTCATTCGTAATAAAACTACTCGCCACTGCCACCCAACAGCCATTCAGTAGTGGTACGAGTACAGCAAACAGCATCGTAAACCAGCCAGATTGATAAAAATTACTGATTTTTTTACCGCTTATAATTCCCATATCTAATAGGAAAATGGCTAAAAATCCTTTGAAAATATCAGTCGTAAAAGGTTTAATTCCTTGTGCTTGTTGTTCACTTGCCAACAAACCGATGATTAGACTACCAATAATTAACAACACACTACCGTTGGTCAACGAATGTTTTATCACTGTTTTTAAACTTTGTGGTGTGTCGCTTTTGTCACCAAAAATACGTATCAATACCACACCAACGATAATTGCAGGTGCTTCCATCATCGACATCACTGCCACCATATAGCCATTCATGGTATGATTTTGCATTTCTAAAAATGATACGGCCGTCACAAAAGTTACGGCACTAACCGAACCGTAGGCAGCACAAATCGCTCCTGCATTTTCAATACTTAACTTTCTTTTCAAGAAAAAGAAACTATAGATTGGAATAATACAAGCTAAAAAAACGCCAAAAAGTAATGCCCAAATTATTTCAAGATTAAATGGACTATGTGCTAGCTCCTGCCCGCCCTTGAAACCAATCGAAAATAAAAGGTATAGTGAAATGAATTTTGAAGAATTTGGGGGAATTGCTAAGTCACTCTTGAGTTGTACTGCTATAATACCCAATACAAAAAAGAGAAGTGCTGGATTGGTGAGATTTTCGGTTAATAATTGTAAGTTCATTTTGTAAGGATTTTTAAATTGGTATTAATAGTTACAAAATTCAGCAAAGCCATCTATATATTTTTATTTATATTTGTAATACTAACCATTAAAAATATTTATGAATTATACCTTACATCAGCTACAAGTATTCTTGAAAGTTACGCAAACACAGAGTATCACCAAGGCATCAGAAGAGTTGCATTTAACCCAACCAGCTGTGTCTATTCAACTCCGAAACTTTCAAGAACAATTCGATATTCCACTCACAGAAGTAGTTGGAAGAAAACTTTTTATTACAGATTTTGGAAAAGAAATTGCTATTGCTGCCGAGCGAATTTTAGATGAAGTAAATGCCATAAATTTTAAAACCCTTACATATAAAGGCCAACTATCTGGTCGGCTCAAACTTTCAGTGGTTTCTACTGGGAAATATATTATTCCATATTTTTTGTCAGATTTTTTAAAAAATCACAAAGGCATAGAATTAATTCTGGATGTTACCAACAAAGCGAAAGTCTTAGAAAGTTTGGAAAGCAATGAAGTAGATTTTTCCTTAGTTTCGGTACTTCCCGATAACCTCCAGATTGAAAAAGAAGACTTGATGCAAAACAAATTATTTTTGGTAGGAAACAAGCAAGTAGTATTTGAGAGTAAGCAATACGAAAAAGATATTTTTGAAAATCTTCCCCTAATTTATCGAGAAAAAGGATCTGGCACTAGGCATACTATGGAAAAATACCTAGAAGAACACAAAGTATCGGTCAGAAAAAAGATGGAACTAACCTCTAACGAAGCCGTAAAACAAGCTGTAATTGCAGGTTTAGGTTATTCAATTATGCCATTGATTGGGATAAAAAATGAATTACTCAGCGGGGATTTACAAATTATACCTGTACAAGGCTTGCCAATTGTTACTACTTGGCATTTAATTTGGTTAAAAGGGAAAAAATTCTCGCCAGTGGCAAAAGCTTTTCTGAATTATCTACAAGAAAATAAAAACACCATCATTCACGATAAATTTAATTGGTTCGAAAAATTCTGAAAACAAAACGTCAGTGCACATTTCAAGATTTGTTTTTTTAGTTCTTACGCAATCCTACTCTCTTTTGTATATACTTATACATGCTTTGGTATAAATATTTATACTTTGATTAATAGACAAGTATGATATACAAATAAAAGTGTCTTGAGATAGTTTAAGATAATTTTTGGTTAGGATTGATAGTTGCAGAAAATAGTCCAATTAAACGTACGTTTGATTGGACTAAAAATTATTGATAATTATGATTCTGAAAGTTCATTTAAATACCTACTATGTCAAATTAAAATTGAATCCCTTAATTTATATTTAACTTTTCAATGGGTTTGATTCCACTCGTTTCATTTTACATCTGTCCAAGGTAAGCAAAAACACTGTAGCGTTTATGAACATTGATTAAGTTGTCGATAAGTCCTAAACAACTGTCTAAATCTCGGTAACAGAAAGGTGCATCTGTTTTTATGTTATCATTGGCTATCATTGCTGGAATATAAATTTCTTCTCTCAACTTATCGTAGTCAAAATGTTGAGCAAACTCTTTGGCTTCACCCCTTGACATCACTCGTCCTGTTCCATGGCAAAGCGAGTTATAAGTATTTTTTACTTCGTCGGTTGCAGTTATTAAAACTATATCTCCATTCATATTTGAAGGAACAACTGTCTGTTCTCCTGCCTCAACTCTGACGGCGCCTTTTCTAATAATTACGCCTTCGTCAGTCATCTCAAAATGGTTATGGTTTTTGTCTAATACAAGGTTTAGTCTGCCAAAATACTTTTCAAGTAGCCTGAAAATGGTGAAACGATTTTCTTCTGCCCAATTACACACGTCATAAAATTTAGTGTCAAACTTGTTTGGTGTATCAATTAGATGATCAACTAATTTACTTTCGTTTCTTGAACCAGTATGAATTAAAAAAGAAATTTTATCGTCTGTATAACTTTCTATCGCATCAAGAAAATGGTTTCCTGAACCCAAGTCGCCTAGTTTACCTTTGTTTGCCTGTATGTCGTAATAAATACGATCCCACTTTTCTTTTTTGAATTCACTTTTAGTAATGTTTGCCTCACAGAGTAACATTCCACAGCCACAGTCGGATACGGCAAATTTGCGCCAATTTTCTTGTTTCGTAAAGACAACCGTGCCTGTTGGCAATGGTGATTTTCCTGGACAAGCATCTGGAAAAAATATTACTTTTTCGGCCTCCAAATCATGAGGTAACCAGCCATAAACTTTATTTAAAGGTTCAGCAGAATAATTTATAATGTTCATATTTTACGTTTGTTTTACATAATTCCCACACTAGGCCATAAAGTGTCAACAATGTAAAAATAAGCAAGAACATCAAGTTTGAAAATAGCCTTTAGCCGATAAAAATATTTTATGGCTTAAAGAAATTGATGAAACAGTTGCAAGTGCGAGACCCTCTTACATTTTGGTAAATAAGAATACCACTGCTAGATTGTTTAATTAAATGATTGACGAAACTCCAAAGGTGTTTGGTTGGTATTCTTTTTAAATAACTTGCTGAATGACTGCGAATATTCAAAACCTAAAGTATAAGCTACTTCACTGATGCTATAGTTAGTGGTTGTTAATAACTCTTTTGCTTTTTCTATAACATAATTTTGAATGTATTTTTGTGCATTCTGTCCTTTCATATTTCGTAACAAGTCGCTTAAATAACTGGGGGAAACATTCACTTCATTTGCTAAAAACTGAACCGTTGGTAATCCTTTGGAGAGAGGTGTTTCAGTATTAAAGTAATTGTTTAGGATTTGCTCTAATTGAGTTAGCAAATCGTGATTAACGGCTTTGCGTGTTAGGAATTGTCGGTTGTAAAATCGTTTGGAATAATTTAATAACAAATCTATATGCGACACAATTACATCCTGACTGTAGTTGTCGATATTATTTTTTAATTCATTTTGCACCTGCAATAATAAAGAGGATATAATTAGATCCTCTTTATCAGAAAGATGTAGCGCCTCGGCAATGGAATAAGAAAAAAAATCATACTTGTTGATGTTTTTTCCCAATGGATAATGACGAATTAAGTCTTCCTTAAATGCCAACAAATAGCCTTCTACAGCATTATCATTGGTTTCGGTTACCGAAAACACTTGGCTGGGTTTGGTAAAAATCATCATACCTTCATTGAAATCAAAATCCCGTTGTCCGTATTTGAACTTTCCGTTGACCCCCTTTTTAATAGTAATACAATAAAAATCGTTGACAAAATGCTTCCAGACATCGCTGTGCTCGTAGCTCAACAACGCTAGGTTTATTACACTTATTAATGGGTGTTCAGGTTTGGGAAGTGCAAACAAAGAGTGCAGTTCAGAAATGGTTTGAATAATATGAGGAGCCGCTTTTTTCACATTGAAATTATTTTATGTCAGTAAATAAAGATAACGATTTCCATTTTTCCATTTCTTTTACCTCATTTTTACGGATCTCTAAAATGGTATTAAAGCTATCTGAACCTAAGGGAAGATGCAAAGGTGGGTTTGCCATTTCGCTGATTTGAAGTAATACTTCTGCTAATTTTTTAGGATCACCTAATTGTTTACCATCAAATCCCCTAAATAGTTCAACCTGTTTGTTTAAATGATATGCATCAATCTGATTTTTCACCACACTTAGACTATCATCGCTCATAAAACTTGTACGAAATGTACCAGGTACAAGAACTGTTACTTTGATACCAAAAGGAGTTACCTCTTGGGCAAGGGCTTCGGATAGTCCAATAACAGCATATTTAGATGCGCTATAACTTCCGTTAGCTGGATAACTCGTATAACCCATTATAGAGGCAGTATTGATAATATGTCCCGAATTTTGCTTTCGAAAATGTGGCAATATATTCCTGATGATATTGGCTATCGCAAAAAGATTTACATTCATTGTTTCTCTAAACTCAGCATCACTAAGCTCTTCGATATTTCCCAATAAGTTGTATCCAGCATTATTGACCACCACATCTATTTGTCCAAATTTCTCAATCCCTTTAGCAATAGCCTTTTGCACATCATTTTCATCGGTGATGTCTAATTTTAAAGGAAGTAAATTATCCTTATGATCAACAACTTTTTCTAAAAGCGTTTCAGTGTTTCTGGAAGTCGCAATTACTTTGTCACCATTATTCAAAATAGCTTTTGTGATTTCCAGTCCCATTCCTTTAGATGCACCCGTAATAAACCATACTTTTTGCTTGCTCATAATTTTTTGTTTTTAATTGTGATGCAAAGTTCAATATGTATTTATTACTGGATGTGTTCAAATCGGGGTTTGTTGTGTTCAAGTTCAGAATATCGCCGTTGTAATCATGACCAATCGAAGTATTATTACTAACATTCAATTGAGGAAGAATTTATACTCTATCCAATAAACTCTTGATGAAAGAGTTTTTAAGTTGTGTTTATTAGTATTTTCCCAGTCAAATACAAACTGTGGTAAATAGCAAAAGTGAGTTCAAATCTAAAACCACCTCCAAAATGTTTTAAATCTATTTTATAGAACGAATTGTTAAACTCAATTTCATCTCTCCAACTTTTACAAATTTCGTCAACTAATGGCCTTGCTTGAATGCTTTTGTCCTTTATTATGCACTCAACAGTCAACATTTGATTTTTGACTGACAACGATTTTGTAAATTTAATGTTATCGATTTGCCTTATATGGTCTAACCCATGGTCAATGTCGGTAATAAAGCCTCCAATATTTTGCCAATCGTATGGCTTGCAGCCGACTGGAAGAATACTAAAAAAGGTCTCAAAATCCCAATAGCTAAAGTTTTTCCTTAAAATTTTTGTGATTTTTCCCCGTCCCACTGTCTTTAATCCTTCTCTAATTTCAAATGTTTTACCAACATAAAATTGGCCAATGTGAAAGTCTGGACTTAATGTTTGAAGCCTAACTTTTACAGTTTCACCTGGATTGCAGATTTCTTTGTCAATCAATTCTTGTGATGTATCCCAATCTCTACCATTATAATAAAGTTGTCCACGATAACCTGATTTTACATAACCGAATCGACCACTTTCTTGCTCTGCCAAGTAGTAAATTTCTCCTTCAAGTTCAGGATTTAGAAGTTTGAATTTATCGTCTGTCATTCGGTTGCTGTGTCAGTAAAAACCTTCTTCTAATGAATGTAAAAAGGCTTGTGTCGTGTCTAACAATTTGAAAAATATACACTCCAAATGTATCAATAAATTCCAAATGAATCACAAATGTGCGGTTACAACTTTCAGTTTCACTTTTGCCAAACGACTGAAAGTGCGTATCTACACAATAAAATTCGTTGCTAGCTCTTAGGTTTTATCGGTACTTCTATTCCTCTACCCCATCCAACAAACCCTGCAAGAAAAGCCATAAAAATGTTAAATCCAATGTCTTTTGCTTCACCCCTTGAAACATGAAATACACACGCTACTGTCATTAAAACAATAATTCCAAAAGCTACAAAAGCAGTCAATTTAGGTTTAATACGGAATAATGTCGGCATTATAATTCCTAGTCCGCCTAGTAAGTCAACTATACCTGTTAAAAGAACAAGATTTGTGTTGTCTTTAATCCAAGGAAATGGCAACTCTTCGGGTTTAACGATTTTCATAAAACCTCCCCATACAAAAGTTACTGCTAACAATCCCTGTACTACCCAAAGGGTAATATTCATTGTTTTTGATGTTTTCTGTTCACTTGTCATATCCATTTTTTATTTGTTCGCACAAATTTATTTAGCTTTGCTATCTAAATGATATTACTTTCCATTTGGAAAGCACTATCCAAATGGAAAGTATCGTAAAGTTTTAAATTTATGTTAACAAAAGGTGGTTGTCCGAAAACAATGTTGTCTATAAAAGATGCACTTGAAGCGGTTGAAGGAAGATGGAAGTTACTTATCTTGTTTTCTTTGTCTGAAAGCCCTAAACGTTTTAAGCAAATATCAAGAGAAGTTAACGGTATTACTGATAAAACACTCTCCAAGGAATTAAAAACCCTTGAAGAGAATAAACTTATCACCAGAGAAGTTTACAACACTTTTCCCCCAAAAGTTGAATACGCAATTACTTCACACGGTTTATCACTTGAAAAAGTGATAGATGAACTTCACTTTTGGGGTTTGGCACATCGAGAAAAAGTCATTAGAAATTGATTGTATTGGTGTTTTTTGATGTTGGGCAATTGTCACACAGTTTGCCACTTTCATTTTGGTGTTTGTGAAGTAATGATGAACCAAATCAAGCCTTTTCCATTTTAGATAAACCCAAAGACTCGCTATTTTTCTAAACCGAGCTTATTAGCGGCAGTATTATCTATCAATTAAACGACTGCCTGTATTCTATTGGTGCCATGTTTGTCTTTGTTTTAAATAATTTACTGAAAGATTGCAAATGTTCGAAGCCTAATTCATAAGCAATTTCGCTGATGGATAAGTCTGTTGTTGATAATTTTTCTTTGGCTTTGTCGATTAATTTATCGTGAATATGCTGCTGTGTACTTTGTCCAGTCAATACTTTAAGTAAATTACTCAAATAATTTGGTGATAAATTTAAGGACTGAGCAACGTATCGAACAGTTGGCAGCCCATTTTCGATTAAATTCTCGTTTTTAAAATAGTTATTAAGCAGTTCCTCCAATCGAATCAAAATTTGATGGTTATTAATTTTTCTAGTGATGAATTGACGATGATAAAATCTATCGGAAAAGTTTAGCAATAATTCAATCTGGTTAATGATTAAAGGCTGGCTAAACTTATCAATATTAGTATGGCATTCTTGTTGAATACCCTTGATAATATCTATAATCGTTGTTTCTTCTTTGATTGAAAGATGCAAAGCCTCATTTACCGAGTAGCTGAAATACTCGTATTGTTTGATTATTTTAGTTAGAGAGGTTTGCAATAAAAAATCGGGATGAATGAGCAACATCCACCCCGAAAGTTTATAATTAGTATCTGCTTGTACCGAAAACACCTGATTAGGCGCAATAAAAAACATTACTCCTTCATCAAAATCATAGGTTTGTTGGCCATACTTGTACTTGATGTTGCTGTCAAAATTTCTTTTCAGTGCAATCGAATAAAAGTCAAATACCAAATTATTTTGAATATTCGTTAATTGTTGCGTTTCGTCTAAATGTATGACGCTCACTAAAGGGTGCTCAGGTGCAGGTAAACCTCTATACCGATGATACTCGCTGATTGTTTTAATTCTATGAGGTTTCATAAGTTATATTTTAAAACTACAGTTTGTTGTAGGCCATTACAAAATCATTGGCAAAATCTTTAACCTTTACTTTTCCATAAGAAGTTGGTTTGTGCAAGTTATAATCTTCATACAACAATCCACTATTTATTGCGCCATACATTTCGGTTAAACTCATTGCAATTGTTGGGTTCATGCCTGCTTTTATCAATCCGTCCTTCATTTGTTCGTCAGTAATTTCCAACCATTTCAACTCAGGGTTTCCGATGGCATTACCCAAAATAGCGGCCAACTCGTCATAAGTAAGTTCTTCACTTGCTACATAGCGAATCTTTCTTTCTTTGAATGGTGTTATAATTTCTTCTTCAATGGCAGCCGCAATGTCAATTGGCGAAACCCATGAATTTAGAACTTTATTACCTATGTTAGAGGCTATAAATCCGTTATTTTTAGCAGAATAAACTTGTGGCAAGAGATTGTAATAAAACTCAGTTGGACGAACATGAGTAATAGAAACATCCTCAGGGAGTCCATTTAATAAATTCTCGACATGATGAACACCCAAAAGTATCCCGTTTCCTTTATCCAAATGTCCCCCAATGGAACTAAGATTAATTACTCGCTTTACACCTGTCTGTTTAATTGCCTGTACATAATTGCTCCCAAGTTTTTGGTAATAACCAAGCAAATCAAGGTTATGGTCAAAGTAATTAGCTGGTGGCACCATACAATATACCACATCAGCGTTTTCAAATGAAGCAGCTATAAAATCAACAACTTCCAAAGAGCCAATAGCCGAAATGGCTCCTATTGCCTCAATCTCTTTACGCTTTTCTGGATTACTGCTTATCACCGTAACCGAATGTCCATGTTTTACTAACGCTTGTGCCAATGGCTTTCCGATGTGTCCTAATGAACCTGTAAGGGTAACTTTCATTTTTCTGTTTTTTTAATTTTGCGTAATTGCACTACAAAAGTCCGCCAGAATAAAAAAACATTGTTAGCCAAATATACTTTTGATGTAGTCAAATATAAGATTGGCTATTTTTAGGTCATTAATCAGTAATACTAGATTTTCTTTGAGTGGTTATTTATTATTTTTTGTTCTGCAATTCATTTAATAATTTCAACAGTGGTTCTCTATTCTTCTTTGAATTCATCCATCTAGGCAACCTACTTCCTAAACTTTTGTTTGCAAGTTCTTGTCCATTTCTCTCACGCAATTTGGCTTCAATATGAAGTTTTAAAAAATCAATGTGCTCTTTATTATAAGCCCACATTACATTGTTTTCAAAGTTAGTTCTATACCAAAGTGGTAAATAAAAAAAGGGATCAATTGCTCCACCAACAACGATATATCTTCCAGTCATAAGTTTGTTTCGACTGGCAGTTAAAATTGATTCGGGTTTATCAATTAATCGTTTATTATACCCGCAACTTGTACAGATTACTTTAATTTCACTATCATTCTTATTCAAAAATGAAAATCCATTTGTCTTTACAATGGCTAATTTTGAGCAGTTTGGACATACTACCAAAATGTCAAACTTTATAAAATCATAAACAAATGTTTGGTAACTATTTTTGATTCTTGTTTCCATTTATAGTTTTTCTATTAGTCGGGTTTTGTAGCCTTATTCATAACGTCTGTCTATGAAAAAACACTCTTGGTTAGGCGTAGTGTTTTTTAGTAAGTCTTCTTCACTCCGATGTTACAAAACCCTGTTGCCTATTTTCGGCGCTCCTACGAGCCTAAAGCAATAAGAGCTTCACGCTCAACTTGGTACGAAAAGTCCATTTTAGTAAAAGTATCGAATTTTACCTATCCAAGGCTTTATAAAATGCTATCACAGTTTGCCAATCATGAGATTGGCGAACGCTACGACGAGTAAGGGTTATCATCTTTGTTTTTCTAAAGATTCGCCATTAAAAATAAAATAATCATATACTGGGATTGATTCTTTTATTTTTACCACTTTG
>JACCDS010983122.1_pt1 | contig 10302 bp, 11 predicted proteins | sample 7446441 | NCBI WGS metagenome assembly JACCDS01 (sample SAMN15323445, study PRJNA562643) | freshwater metagenome | isolation source: river surface water | place: USA:Blue River Watershed | collected 2017-08-17 | reverse complement strand
CTGACCGGTTTCGGTCTCGTGATGGTCCTCTCCGCAACCTCGGCGACCAGTGAGGACGCGGGTGGTGGGCCCTACGACGCCGTGATCAAGCAGGGCGTGTTCGCGGTGATCGGCATCCCGCTCATGTTCCTGGCCTCCCGCATGCCCCTGCGGTTCTGGAAGCGTATGGCGTGGCCGGCTCTCATCGGGGCGACGGTCTTCCAGCTGCTCGTGTTCACACCGCTGGGAATCACGAACGACGGCAACCAGAACTGGATCCGCATCGCCGGGCTGCAGGCGCAGCCGTCGGAGTTCCTGAAGGTCACCCTCGCGATCTGGCTGGGGTACATCCTCTATCGCAAGCGAACGCTGCTCGCCGACTGGCGCCACGTCTTCATCCCCGCCGTTCCCGTGGGTATCGCCGTCATCGGCACCGTCATGGCCGGCCACGACCTCGGCACCGCCATCATCCTCGTGCTCATCATGCTCGCCGGTCTGTTCTTCTCGGGTGTGAAGCTGCGGGTCTTCCTTCTCCCGCTCCTGCTCTTCGCCGGCGGCGTCGCGTACTTCGCGATCTCGAGCCCCGACCGCATGCGTCGATACATGAGCTTCCTCTCCAACGACTGCCTCGCCGACTACTACGGCGACTGCTATCAGCCGCTGCACGGCATCTGGGGACTGGCCGGCGGCGGCGTGTTCGGCGTGGGCCTGGGTAACTCGAAAGAGAAGTACAGCTGGCTGCCCGCCGCGGCCAACGACTACATCTTCGCGATCGTCGGCGAGGAGTTGGGGCTGATCGGCTGCATCGTCGTGCTCACCCTCTTCGCGATCTTCGCGGTCGGCGCGTTCCACATCGTCCGCAAGACCGACGACCCGTTCGTGCGGATCGCCGCCGGTGCGATCACGGTCTGGATCATCGGCCAGGCGTTGCTGAACATCGGTGTCGTGCTGCGCCTGCTGCCCGTCTTCGGCGTCCCCTTACCGTTCCTGTCACAGGGCGGAACCTCCCTCATGTCGGTGCTCATAGCCTGCGGTGTGCTGCTCTCGTTCGCGCGCACCATCCCGCACAAGGCACGCTCAGCGGCAGCTCCGGCGACGCGTGGCAGAATCGCCCGGTGACGACGTACCTTCTCGCCGGCGGTGGCACCGCCGGCCATGTGAATCCTTTGCTCGCTGTCGCCGACGGGCTGCGCGAGCGCGAGCCGGACGCGCAGATCCTCGTGCTGGGTACGCGCGAAGGGCTGGAGTCCCGACTGGTGCCGGCGCGCGGATACGAGCTGCTCATCGTCGACAAGGTGCCCTTCCCGCGTCGCCCGAACGGCGCGGCGTTGCGCTTTCCCGCCCGATGGCGGCGTGCCGTGGCGCAGGTGCGCGGCTACATCCGCGAGCGAGGCGTCGACGTCGTCGTCGGATTCGGCGGGTACGCCGCGGCTCCGGCGTACGTCGCCGCCCGCCGCGCGGGTGTTCCCGTCGTCGTGCACGAGGCGAACGCGAAGCCGGGGCTGGCGAACGTGCTCGGCGCCCGGCGAGCCGCCGCCGTGGGAGTCGCCTTCGAGGGGACGCCGTTGCGCCGCTCCGAGGTGGTCGGGATGCCGCTGCGCCGAGAGATCGTGTCGCTGGACACCGCCGCTCTGCGGCCGCAGGCCGCTGCGTCGTTCGGCCTCGACCCCGCTCGCCCGACCCTCCTCGTCTTCGGCGGCTCGCTGGGCGCGCAGCGGCTCAACGACGCGTTCGGTGCCGCCTATGAGGACGTGCTCGCCGCCGGCTGGCAGCTGCTGCACATCACGGGTGAGCGGTCGGAGCTCGCCGACCCTGCCGTGCGCGGCTACGTCGTGCGCCGATACATCGATCGGATGGACTACGCCTTCGCGGTCGCCGATGCGATCGTCTCTCGCTCGGGAGCGGCGACGGTCAGCGAGATCAGCGCGCTCGGCATTCCTGCCGTCTACGTGCCATACGCGGTCGGTAACGGCGAGCAGAGTCTGAATGCCGCGTCCGCCGTCGCCGCAGGAGCCGCGGTGCTGATCCCCGACGCCGAACTGGATGCCGAGCGCGTGCGTTCCGAGATCCTGCCGCTCATCTCCGACCGGACCCGCATCCAACGGATGCGGGAGGCGTCGGTCGGCGTCGGCACGCGCCGCGGAACAGAGAATGTCATCGCGCTGATCGATCGCGCGCGGGCCTGAGCGCATTCAGCGCGTTGCGCGCAGTGCGTCTGCCACCAGCTGTACGGCATCGTCGTCGGTGATTCCGAGCCCGCGAACCTGGGTGGCGTAGGCTGCCGCCGCGCGCTGAGCCTGGCTTCGCAGAGGGTCCTGCGCGAACGACACGAAGGTCCCCGCCCGGCCTCGCGTCTCGATCACACCGTCCGCCTCGAGCTCCTTGTACGCTCGGGCGACCGTGCCCGGTGCGACACCCAGCTGGTCGGCCAGCGCTCTCACCGTGGGCAGTTTCGCGCCCGCGATGAGCGAACCGGCGGAGACCGCGCCGACGATCTGTGAACGCAACTGCGCATAGGGCGGTTCGGCAAGAGCCTGGTCGACGTTCAGCGAGAGCATGGTGTCCTTCGTAGCGTCGGCGGCGGTCACCGTCAATGCGCACGGGTGCCGTGCGCGCGCCGGAGCCGCGCGGGGACGGGGCGAACGTAGACTTTGACGGTCATGATCAGACCCGACCTGAGCCTTCCCCTGCCCGACGACATCACGGCGGCGCATTTCATCGGCATCGGCGGATCCGGGATGTCCGGACTCGCGAAGATGTTCCTCGAGCGCGGCATCCGCGTGTCCGGTTCGGACCGCTCCGACTCCCGCGCGCTGCGCGAGCTCGCCGCCGCCGGCGCCGAGGTGCATGTCGGCCACGACGCCGCCCACCTGGGGGATGCGGACACCGTGGTGCACACCGGAGCCATCTGGCCGGAGAACCCCGAGTTCGTGACGGCCAAGGAGCGCGGACTCAGCGTCATCCACCGCTCGCAGGCGCTCCACTGGCTCATCGGGTCGCGCCCGCTCGTCGCCGTTGCGGGAGCGCACGGCAAGACGACCTCCACCGGGATGATCGTCACCGCGCTGCAGTCGCTCGGCGCCGACCCGAACTACGTCAACGGCGGTGTCATCGCGCAGTTGGGCACCTCCAGCGGCACGGGCGCCGACGACCTCTTCGTGATCGAGGCGGATGAGTCCGACGGCACGTTCCTGCTCTACGACACTTCGATCGCCCTCATCACGAATGTCGATCCCGACCACCTCGATCACTGGGGGAGCCGCGAAGCCTTCTTCGACGGTTTCGTCCGTTTCGCCGATGAAGCGTCCGATGCCGTCGTCATCTCGGCAGACGATCACGGGGCCCGCGAAGTGCGCGCCCGCATCCGCCACGACAGAGTGCTGACGTTCGGCGCCCACGAGAGCGCGGATGTGCGGGTCACGGACATCGATGCCGCCGCGACGGTGTCGTTCAGCGTGAGATTCGACGGACAGACGCAGCGCGTGTCGCTCTCCGTTCCCGGGGAGCACAACGCCATCAACGCCGCCGGTGCGATCGCCGTCCTCATCGCGCTGGGATACGTCTTCGCCGACGCGGTGACCGCTGTCGCCGGGTTCTCGGGCACGGTGCGCCGGTTCGAGCTGCACGGTGTCGAGCGCGGCGTGAGCGTCTACGACGACTACGCGCATCACCCGACCGAGGTGGCGGCTGCACTGAACGCCGCGCGCACGGTCGTCGGCTCGGGGCGGCTGATCGCGGTTCACCAGCCGCACACCTATTCGCGTACCCAGCTGATGTCGGGCGAGTTCGCGCGCGTACTCGAGGAACTCGCCGACCACACGGTCGTCCTGGATGTCTACGGCGCCAGGGAGGATCCGATCCCCGGAGTGACGGGGGAGCTCGTCAGCGACGCGTTCGTCGACGCCGCCCGCGTGCACTACGTCGCCGACTGGCAGGAGGCGGCCGATTACACGGCCGCGGTCGCTCGTGAGGGCGACTTCGTCATCACGCTCGGCTGCGGCAACGTGTACCAGATCATCCCGCAGGTGCTCGGCGCGCTCTCCGCCTCGGCGACGCCCGAGGGCTGAAGATGCGCCGCCCCTCGCCGTTGCCGCCGCAGGGCGGGAGACCCGCCGACGCGCCGCTGCGCCCCCGCTCGGTGAAGCCGGGGCGTGAGGAATCGCCGCGGCCGGTTGCGGACGAGGATCCGCAGGAGACGGCGCCCATCGCGCCGCTGTTCGTCCCGCCCGCAGCGCCGGCGACGTCCGACGCCGTGCCGGCTATCGAGGACGATGACGTCGAACCCACCGAGAGGGCGCCCGTCGGATGGCGCGACGTCTGGCGCGCCGCACGCTCAAGGCGAAAGGCGCTGCGTGCCGAGGTCAGGCGGTTCACGGTCCGCCAACGCCGTCGGCGCATCGTCTGGCTGAGCGTGGCCGCATCCCTGGTGCTCGTCACGATCGCCACGGTCGGCGCCGCCTACAGCCCGTTGTTCGCGGTGCAGCAGATCACCGTGGTCGGCACGTCGCAACTGGCGGCCACCGACGTCGAGGCAGCCCTCGACGGCCAGCGCGGCACGCCCCTCGCCGCGATCGACGCATCCTCGATCAAGGCGGCGCTGGTCGCGTTCCCGCTCGTGGAGAGCTACACGCTCGAAGCACGTCCGCCGCACGAGCTCGTGGTGCGGATCGTGGAGCGGACGCCGATCGGAGTGGTCTCCGGCGCGGCCGGCTACACCCTCGTGGATGCGGCGGGCGTCGCGTTGTCGACCTCGCCGACACCGCCCGCCGGCTACCCGCTGGTCGACGCCGCGGGCGGTGAGGACGGCGTCGCGTTCGCCGCGATCGGCAAGACGATGCGTGCTCTGCCCGCCGATCTGCGCGCCCAGGTGACCCAGGTCGAGGCGAAGACGGCCGACGATGTGACGCTCACCCTGGGCGGCACGAACACGCGCGTCGTATGGGGGAGTGCGGACGAGTCAGCGCTCAAGGCCCTCGTGCTGCAGAAGCTGACGGCGACGCGCCCACCCGACGGCGTGGCGGTCTACGACGTCTCCTCGCCCGAGGTTCCGGTCATTCGCTGACGCCTCCCGCGACGAATCCCACAGGACTTGGGCGACACGCCCGCGCGCCTGCGGGTCGCAGGGCGCGCGGCGCATACCTTCGATTCAGGAATTGCATACCGGGCAATACTTTAACCCTTTACATGAGGTTTAAGGTTCAACGCTCCGGTAGGGACGTCGGTTCAACGAGACGAAAGGGCTGGGATGAGCCAGAACCAGAACTACCTCGCGGTCATCAAGGTCGTCGGGGTAGGTGGCGGCGGAGTCAACGCCGTCAATCGGATGATCGAGCTGGGTCTGCGCGGAGTGGAGTTCATCGCGGTGAACACCGACGCCCAGGCACTGCTGATGAGCGACGCGGACGTCAAGCTGGACGTCGGTCGCGAACTCACGCGCGGTCTCGGAGCGGGAGCGGATCCCGAGGTCGGCCGACGCGCCGCCGAGGATCACGCCGAGGAGATCGAGGAGGCGCTTGCCGGTGCCGACATGGTCTTCGTGACTGCTGGCGAGGGTGGCGGGACCGGCACGGGTGGCGCGCCCGTCGTGGCGCGCATCGCCAAGTCGATCGGCGCCCTGACGATCGGTGTCGTCACGAAGCCGTTCTCCTTCGAGGGTCGTCGACGCCAGAGCCAGGCCGAGGCGGGCGTGGCGAAGCTGAAGGAAGAGGTCGACACCCTGATCGTCGTCCCCAACGACCGCCTCCTGGAGATCAGCGACCGCGGCATCTCGATGATCGAGGCCTTCGCCACGGCGGACCAGGTGCTGCTCGCCGGTGTCCAGGGCATCACCGACCTCATCACGACCCCGGGTCTGATCAACCTCGACTTCGCCGACGTGAAGTCCGTCATGCAGGGAGCAGGTTCCGCCCTCATGGGCATCGGCTCGTCTCGCGGGGCGGACCGCGCCATCAAGGCGGCCGAGCTGGCAGTCGAGTCGCCGCTGCTGGAAGCCTCGATCGAGGGTGCCCACGGTGTGCTCCTGTCCATCCAGGGCGGCTCCAACCTCGGCATCTTCGAGATCAACGACGCGGCGCAGCTCGTCAAGGAGGCCGCGCACCCCGAAGCGAACATCATCTTCGGCACGGTCATCGACGACACGCTCGGTGACGAGGTGCGTGTGACGGTCATCGCGGCAGGATTCGACGGCGGCGAGCCTAGCCCGCGCCTCGAGCCCGTCACCGCGACCCGTCCCGCGGTCAACCCCCTCACCACGCCGGCAGCGCCGGCCGTGGCCGCGGAGGAAGCCGCCGCCACGCCGGTTCCCGCCGCCGAGGAGCCGCCGGCTGTGCCGGTCACCGCGGGAGTCTCTGAGCCGTCGTCGTACGACTCCGCCTTCGGCGACGATGACCTGGACATCCCCGACTTCCTGAAGTAAGCCACAGGCAACGGGCGGGTCGCGGGTATCTGCGGCCCGCCCGTTCCGATTCTCCTGGAGGACGAGTGGACGACACCCTCGCAACGCGTCTGGCATCGATCGACGAGCGCATCGCGGATGCGGCGCGCGCCGCAGGTCGAGACGTGGCCGGCATCACCCGGATCGTGGTCACCAAGTTCCATCCGGCATCGCTCGTGCGGGAGCTCCACGCCCTCGGCGTACGCGAAATGGGGGAGAACCGGCAGCAGGAGCTGACGACCAAGCGCGACGCGACGTCCGATCTCGGGGATCTCGTCTGGCACTTCATCGGCCAGGCGCAGACGAACAAGGCCCGCGCCATCCGTGACGCCGCATCCGCGGTGCACACGGTGGATCGCACGCGACTCGCCGACGCGCTGCAGCGCGCGGCCGGCGAGGGCGATCCCGCGCTCGACGTGCTGGTGCAGATCAACCTCACCGAGGATCCCGGGCGCGGGGGAGTCGCCCCGAGCGAGCTCGAGACACTGGTCGAGCACGTGCTCGGCTGCGACACCCTGCGCCTGCGCGGTGTCATGGCGGTGGCGCCTCTGGATGAGGACCCCGCCGCCGCCTTCGCGCGCGTGGCGGACTACGCTGCGCGCGTGCGCAGGCTCGAGCCCGCGGCGAGCTGGATCTCTGCCGGAATGACCGGTGATTTCGCCGAGGCGATCGCCGCAGGCGCGACACACCTGCGGATCGGGTCGGCAATCACGGGTCCGCGCCCGCTACACGGTTAGCCTCGAAGAGGACGAGCAAACGGAGGATGCGATGTCGAACCCGCTGAAGAAGACCATGGTCTACCTGGGCCTCGCTGACGAGGAAGAGGTCTACGAGGAGCAGCCTGCACCGGCGCGCGAGCGCCGCAGCAAGCCCGAGCAGGTCGTCGAGAAAGCCGCGCCCGTGACCCCCATCCACCGCCCCGCGGTCGTCCGTCAGCCGTCCGTCGGCGCGGTGACCGAGATCCTCACGGTGCACCCGAAGCAGTACCGCGATGCCCAGATCATCGCCGAGAACTTCCGCGAGGGCGTGCCGGTCATCATCAACCTGTCGCAGATGAGCGACGCCGACGCGCGCCGTCTCATCGACTTCGCGAGCGGACTGTCGCTGGGCCTCTACGGGCGCATCGAGCGTGTGACGAGCAAGGTCTTCCTGCTCTCGCCGGAGAACGTCGCCGTCTCGGGCGATGGCGCCGTGGCGCAGGCCGACCCCGAAGCGACGCCGTTCGCTGCACAGCAGTAACGCGTCGTGGAGGTCGTCCGCCTCGTCGCCTCGATCGCGAACATCCTGCTGCTGCTCTACCTGCTGGTGCTCTTCGCGCGTTTGGTGCTGGATTACATCCCCATCTTCAACCGTGAATGGCGCCCGCGTGGAGCGGGTCTCGTGGCCGCTGAGCTCGTCTACACGGTCACGGACCCGCCCATCAAGCTGTTCCGTCGTTTCATCCCCCCGCTGCGCGTCGGCCCGATCGCGATCGACTTCGCGTTCACGCTGACGCTGCTGCTCTGTTTCATCCTGCTGTCGGTCACCGGTTCCCTCGCAAGGTGATTCACGGCCGACTATGCTTGGCTGAAGCGGCCCGTCCGCGGGCATCATCCCCCTGAAATCGGCACGCCGCCACGCCCCGAAAGAGGAATCATCATGGCATTGACTCCGGATGACGTCGTCACCAAGCAGTTCCAGCACGTCCGGTTCAAGGAGGGCTTCGACCCGGACGAGGTCGACGACTTCCTCGACGAGATCGTCGTCGAATGGCGCAAGACCATCGCCGAGAACGACGAGCTGAAGGCGAAGATCGCGGCTCTCGAGTCCGGCGCCTCCGCCGCTCCTGCTGCCGCTGAGACCGCTGCCCCCGAGCCCGTCGCCGAGGCGCCCGCTCCGGCACCGGTCCCCGCGCCCGCTCCGGCTCCGGCCGAGGGCGCCGCAGCCACCGCCGGCATTATCGAGCTCGCCCAGCGTCTGCACGACGAGCACGTCGCCGAGGGCAAGGCCCAGCGCGACCAGCTCATCGCCGACGCGCAGGCCCAGGCCGCGACCATCGTCGCGGAGGCCGAGGCGAAGGGCCGCGACGAGATCGCCCGTCAGGAGAAGGAGCGCAAGGCGCTCGAGGCCCGCATCACCGAGCTCCGCCAGTTCGAGCGCGACTACCGCGCCGAGCTGCGCAGCTTCATCGAGGGCAAGCTCCGCGACCTCGAGACCTCGCCCAGCGGTTCGTCCAACACGCCGGTCTCGGCCATCGGTCTCTGAGTAAGGCCTTGTCGGACCGACGACCCCTGCGTCAGGCGGCGGCCGGCATCATCATCGCGTCTCTCGCGGTGCTGGTGCTGGCCGCCGACCAGTTTGCGAAGCTCCTCGCGATCGCCGAGCTGCCCCCGGAGCAGCCCGTTCCCGTCATCGGGGACTTCCTGATCTTCTATCTCGTGCGAAATCCCGGGGCGGCATTCTCGCTCGGCGAGGGCGTGACCTGGATCTTCACCATCGCGATGGCGGCCGTGGCCGTGGCCATCGTCGTGATCGCGCGCCGCATCCGCTCGCGGATCTGGGCCGTCGTACTGGGGTTGCTGCTCGGAGGCGTCCTGGGAAATCTGGCCGACCGACTGTTCCGCGAGCCGGGATTCGCGGTCGGCCACGTGATCGACTACATCTCCACGCCGTGGATGATGCCGGCGATCTACAACGTCGCCGACATCTTCATCGTGACGATGATGATCTCCGTCGCGCTGCTGGTGCTCATCGGTCTTCGTTTCGACGGCACCCGGGAGCGTCGCTCGAACGCCGCGGCGGCGGATGCGGACTCGAGCGCGGATGCGACCCCTGCGGGCACCGGGGAGATGCGCGACCCGCTGTTCCCCCCGGCAGACCCCGAGGCCGGCGCGCCGCCGGCGGCGGGCGACGGTCGCCGCGAGAGCTGATGGAGACGCGCAGCCTGCCCGTTCCCGACGGGCTCGACGGCGTCCGTGTCGACGCCGCGCTCGCCAAGATGCTCGGCTTCTCCCGAACGTTCGCCGCCGAGATCGCCGACGCGGACGGCGTGGAGCTCGACGGCCGGATCGTCGGACGTTCGGATCGCCTCCGCGCCGGTGGCTGGCTCTCCGTGAGCTGGGAGCCCAAGCGCGAGCCCGAGGTCGTTCCCATGGAGGTGCCGGATCTCGGCATCGTCCATGATGACGACGACATCGTGGTGGTCGACAAGCCCTCCGGTGTGGCGGCTCATCCTTCTCTCGGATGGGAAGGTCCGACCGTGCTGGGCGCGCTGGCCGCCGGCGGATATCGGATCGCGACGACCGGTGCCGCTGAACGACAGGGCGTCGTACATCGACTCGATGTGGGTACCAGCGGGTTGATGGTCGTCGCGAAGACCGAGAGCGCCTACACCGCGCTCAAGCGTGCGTTCAAGGAGCGCGAGGTCGAGAAGATCTACCACACCGTGGTGCAGGGACATCCCGACCCTCTTGCCGGCACGATCGACGCACCGATCGGGCGGCATCCCTCGCACTCGTGGAAGTTCGCGGTGCGCCCGGAGGGCAAGGACTCGGTGACGCACTACGAGACGCTGGAGGCGTTCCCCGGCGCGTCCCTGCTCGAAGTACATCTCGAGACCGGTCGCACTCACCAGATCCGCGTCCACATGGCCGCGCATCGGCACCCGTGCGTCGGCGACCCCCTCTACGGCGCCGACCCGACGATGTCGGCCCGACTCGGCCTCACGCGCCAGTGGCTCCACGCTCGTGAGCTCTCGTTCACGCATCCGTTGACCGGTGAATGGGTCACCTTCACCTCCGAGTACGCGCCGGATCTCGCTGCCGCCCTCGCGATCCTCCGCCGCGACTGACGCGGGGCCAGGAGGTTCACGGAGGCGGGATGGCACGGGGTCGGGGAGCGTGCCACGCTCT
>JACCDS012461325.1_pt1 | contig 10303 bp, 11 predicted proteins | sample 7446441 | NCBI WGS metagenome assembly JACCDS01 (sample SAMN15323445, study PRJNA562643) | freshwater metagenome | isolation source: river surface water | place: USA:Blue River Watershed | collected 2017-08-17 | reverse complement strand
GTGAGGGAATAAGAGATAGATAGCCAGCGCACGCTCTACCATCCAGCGACTCACGCTAGACCATGCGAAGCATAGACCAGCGAGCTACACTAGATGATGAGCTGGCATGATGCGTGCTATACACTAGACGCGCGGGATACGGCTAGGCACGCGATGCCGGGCGATGTAGCGCGATGTGCGCGGGAGGGGTGGCACGGGGGAAATCCAGCGCGCCACGGGTCAGAGAGTGTCTCGCATGAGCAAATCAAAATTAGGTGCTACTTAGTACTCGCACTCCCATCCCTCGAACTCTCACCCGTACTCACGAACTTCTGCACAACATTACCAGTAACGTACACACCTACAGTACCTAGCACGATACTCTTGTACTCTGCACCAGCTACAACGCCCATAGCCATGAGAGCTGTACAACTGATGAGTACTGCACAACATAAAATAAATTTTCTACTACTGAGCTTGCTATCCATAGTACCTCCTAGTTCTCAGGACAGAGTACCCTATTGCTAAGGTACTCTAGCCATCAATTAGGCTTCGACTGCGGTTGCAGCGGCTTGCAGCGCATCAATGGATGCTTGGACTTCTGCTTCGGTGAAGCGGCCCGGCTTGGTCGGGGTTGCCGAACCATCGGCGTACTGGCGGCACTTGATCTCCAGATCGGCAGCAGCGCGGTACAGGGTGACGAGTTCAGCTTGGGTTGCGGTGGTCGAGATTGCCATGTGTTTCTCCTAGACTAGAAATACTCTACCCAGCGGGCAGAGAGGGATACAGTACCTGTGAAGGTGCCTGCTACTGCTTCAAACGCGAACGTCTCTCCGGGGTATATCTTGATCCCGGTTCCACGAACGTCAGTCCGAATGTTGTTGCCTGATGCCACCACAGTTGCTGGACCTTGTGATCCACCTGTGAGGGTTCCACCAGTGATTACCGATACTACGGAGTCCGTGGCGTTTGTACTGACAGGTGCTGATCCACCAGAGACGGTGGCACCCTTAGTACCATAGAACGCTACGGTCTTGTTCCCCTCGTTCACGAATGTTGCGATCCCGAGTTCAATCACGACGTGGTTCGACTTACCTTGGAAGGTAGCGTTGTTCGTGAGCTGGAACACGTTGTTACGTGCCCCGCCAGCAGTGATGCTCGCCTCAAGTCGAGTGTTAGCGAACCAGCGGTTGCTCCCGTTCGCCTCATCCTCACCAGAGGTTACACCAGCACGCATACTCGCGCTGTACACAGCAGCAGAGGTGCCTGAGCCTGAAGCACGGACAGTCCGCATCTTCAAGGGTAGCGCAGGGTTCCTGATGTGCGGTGTACTCTGCATGCCCATGAGGTCGATCCAGTGCACCACGCGCCAACCCTTAGCGAATCCGCAGTGCACGCTGAATACCGCCGGAGCGATACCCAACCAGCCGTACTGCACTTGGTAGATAGTCATCGCTGTAGGGTCCAGCGTTACACCAGACTCACCTGAGCCGTCGAGCTTGTCACCAAGCCACGTGCTCTGCGGGATGAACGTCTCAACCCCGCTGGACAAGTACCAGATACCGAACACGCCATCCTGCGTTCCAAAGGCGAAACCATCTGCCCCGTTCAGAACCCCGTGGTACTGCTTGACACCTACCTGCGCTCCAACGTATACGCTGGTGAACTGCGCTGTAACCTCGTGCCCCGGCCTGTACCTCAGAGGGTCAACAGACTGGATCACACAGTCGCCTACAGCAGCACCTACGCTTGCACCTGCGCGCTCAGAGGAATGGATCACCAACCCACTGCCAGTAGCAGAGGTGGACACATCCCGCGTGCTGATGTTGTACTGAAACTGTATGCTGATGTTATCCGTGTGCCAACCTACAACCTGCTCACCGAATACGGTGTTGAAGCTCTGGCGTCCAGCGTAGTCGTATGAGTTGTTCGGGCGAGCGAACGCAGCCAACACATCGGACCAATAGATCGGCTGGTCATCTGCGTCGTACAGGCGCTTGCCACTGTGTTGTGGTCTACCGAGGGGCATACTGCCTCCCGAGTTCTCCCCTGCACAGCGCGGACTGCACAGCGCAGGAGGTGTACTGCTCGACCATTTGGGTCATCCACTCACGGGGATGTTCCAGCTTCGGCATCGGAGGGCAGACCTCCATGCAGACCGGAGGCGGACTCGATAGCTCGATTCCCGGCCTGTACTGCGTCGTTGAGCAGCCGATGAAACTCAACGTCAGCAGGATCAACAGCGCGAACCGCATGTTCTCTCCTTGCACGAACCAGCGCAGGCCGCACAGAATCGAGCGTAGCGCGTTTAATTTCTTGTACCCGAGTGTTCGCCTCAACCTCAACCTCGCGGGCCTGTACGGCCTCCTGAAGGGTCTTGGTGAGCCTCTGCTCGGAATCCTTTGCCACACGGGCGTTTCCGTAGAACCACCCCGCCAAGGCCACGCCAAGGGCCACCAAGGCGATCAGAATCAATCTGAGGCCCATATCAGCATCCCTCCCTGAAAGCAGCGCCTTCAGCGTTCCTGCGGGTCTGGAGGCCGGGGAGGACGCGTCCCCCTGCGCGGTTCCATCGCTGGAACTCATTCGCGGCCCCGAGGCAGTCCCCGGCGTTCAGCTTCTTGACCAGCGTGGAGCGACAGAACGCGCCCCCGCCGATGTTGTACGTCAGGCTCACCAAGGCGTCGTACTGGCCCTGAGTGACGCTGCTCCTGACACAGGAGGCGACCGCTGTACCCGCAATCCCAGCATCGAGCCTGAGTCTCTCTGTACAGCCAGCGGGCGTCTCGGTCATGCCAAGACGTACCCCGGAAGTGCTGCCCGCACAGATAGTGGGGATTCCAACCGGGTCGAGGTATGCGCGGTAACGCACGCCCTCGTGCTGCTGTATCAGAGCTGCCCCTGCCGCGCTCAATGAGAGCACGACAGCGGCTGCTTTAATCCTCGAAGAAGTAGTCAACGGTGTCCTCCTTCTTCAGGGATTGCTCAAGAGCACGCGCTGCGCGCTCCTTGTAGTACCAGTTCAGACAGAACGTGGCGACGGCAACAACGATACCGGCTACCGCAGCGAACTCGTTCACGGTGAGTCCGAATACAAAAGCGGTGCCAGATGCCACATAAGTTGCCGGACTAGCCGTGCTTTCCATAATCTTCCTCATTTCCGTGCCCGCCTTCCGTGCACAATGCGCCGAGTACCGATTGCTCGATTCTGCGACGAGTCCAAGTAGCCCATAGGGTTTGACAAGAACGCCTGAACCTCGGAACGTGCCCGAGCCTCTGCCGCCTTGTGTTCGTCTGTTGCAAGCACTGCCTTCCAGCGCCGTACAGCTCCCGCCATCGCTTCCAGCCGGTCGTCCTTGGTAAGGGACTGGCGATCTGTCGTAATGTTGGCGAGCTGGTAGAACACGCTGAACTGCGAGCGAGCGTCTACACTGTGCTGCTTTCCGTACTTCTCATCACTCTCGAACACGCGTTTGTGAATCACAACACGGTGCCTTTGCATTGGGCCTACGAGGGAGTCAATGATCCGGCGTTCCTTCTGGCCGGTACTGTACTCCCCAGTCACACCCACATGACTGAGATTGTGCTTGGCAAGTTCTGCCCTGAGAAGAATCTCCATCGCACCATGCCCCATGTTGGATTCAATGAGGACATGCGTTACTCGGAGATCACGGATAACATCGCACAGGATGCTGGGGTTGTCCCCAGACATACCACCCTTCAGGCCACCCACATCCAGAATATGAATGTACGGGCCTACTGCGGTGGACACAGCAAATGCGTACTCGTCGCTCCCGCCGCCAGCGGGGTCGATGAACATGAAGATGTCCTTCGGCGTTACATAGCGGCAGTCAACAGCGACTGGGTGATACATGCGCGTAGCCGGTACAGGGAACTCCCGAGGAAGCTCCACAGCGTACTTCGGCGCAGCTTGATAGATAATGATTTCAGGCAACTGGTCAGGATCGAAGCTCGCAACCAGAAGGTCGCTCAACTTCAACTGCTGCCGTGCCGCATCAGCCAGAGACGTGTCCAGCATGTACTGAAGCTGGAAGTCCTCTGGACCCTTATCTAGCTCTTTCTCTTGGAGGTCGGCTTCTGTGTAACGCTCGGGGTCCGTGGGCTTGCCACGCGTTCCGTCGATACCGCCACCTCGCTGGAGGCTGGGGTCGGCCTTAAGGCTCGCAGCAATACTAGGGGCCAGTCGATCACAGTACTTCTCCATCTCCTCGTTGGTCGGATACCTTCCCGGCCAGATACGAATACCGTACCCGCGACCGGGCAGCGTATTGTATATGCTGTCCTTGGATTGAGGCGTACCAAGGTACAGGATGTCTCCGTGAGTACAGATGGAACTGAACTCTTTGGAGAGGTGCAGCAACAGGTCGCGCTGCGTAACGGTCAAGCCGTTCTTGTTCGTCTCGATGTCGTCTGGGATCAGCAGGTCAGCCCGCTTACCCGGTAGGTTCGAGGTGATACCTACGCACGCCACGCTAGGCGACTTGTCCAGCCCCTTAAGCGCGTAGTGCACATCGAATGCTTCAGTGCTGGTTCTGTCACCAGCTTGTCGATCAGGCCGCAGGCACTCCAAGATGTCCCACGTGGTAATCAGTCTGACCACCAGTGTCGCAACTTCAGATGCCTGCTTCTCCCCACCAGAGACGATCAGCACACGGGTGCTGGGTCGCTGGATAATACGCCACACTGCGTACAGGGCAGCGAGGGTGGACTTAGCCTCACCCCGCTGAGCCATAACCATTCGGAGGCGCGGGCCAGTCTCCATGTACTGAGAGATGTCCCGCTGTTGCTCCGTGAGGCGGAACCCGAGGAATGCCATGCCATCTTCTGCGAAGTCCTCGAACCGCTCGTACTGCTCCGCTAGAACAGCGACATGGGCAAACCTTGTTCGGATGTCCAATTATGCCTCCTTCACCATGTCCTCTTGCACAAGGCTCACGATGTTGTTCGCCCGATTGCGTCGGGTCTGCGCTTGCTCCTTCAGCTTATCCCGTAGAGCACCGAGGTCATCGGAGTCTGCCGGGTCAGCAGTTACTGCGTTGTCCTTCAGGAACTTGATCGCTGCACCAAGCGTTGCCGCATCGGTGGGGATGTTGTCATCCATATCCTGCGCGATGCGGGTGTTCAACGACTTAGCGATCAGCCGGTGCAGCTCTTGTAGTTCCGAGAGGCTCGCGGCTTTCTCAGCCATATCACTTCTCCGGTATGGTTAGGATGGGCACCTCGTACGCGATGACTTGTGCAACCGTGGTCATAGCCGCCACCAGCGCCACTTGAGTACTCTCCCATGTGTACGCAGCCTGCACATGCGCGATCACCGCGTCAGCGATAGCCCCGATAGTGCCTGCGTCCACAACGACGAACCCGTTGTCGGCCTTCCAGTTGATGAGGATGGTCGGGTTCCGCATAGCTGCGAGGGTAGCAGAGGCCACCTTGGACTGGGACTCCCGGTCGGTGGCGATTAGTGCCCCGTTGAGGACAACGCCCGACACCTCCCGACGATACCGCTCAGCAGCGATCTGCTTGTACCTGAACTCCTTGCACTCCGCGAGGCTCTTGGGCTTCACGTTCAGCGTACCGTCGAGGTTCTCAGACCACGTGTACCACAGCGGGTCGGGGTAGTCCTCTACTTCGGTAAGCACGACACCGAGCTCCTGCCAGTTATCCCGCAGATGCGGGTACGTCACATCACCGACAGTGGCGGGGGAGTTCAGGTCGATCCGCCGCCCGTCGAGCTGGTAAATCTTTCTCATGGGTTCACCTTAGCGCGTTGGTTACGGAAAGCGGACTTTCCAGATGGGGACAGGATGGTGGCTGTCCAGTTGTTTGTGGCTACGTCATTGTACGGGCCGCTGGCTGTACGCAGCTTGAAGCCGTTCGCCAGCTTGTCGGCGTGTGTCCCGAAGGTCACAGCGTTGCCGTCGATGGTGAGGGTTTCAGGAGTACCGTTCATCCAGACGAAGGGACCGTCAGCACTGCCGTTGCCGGTAAACGACCCGGAAGTCACCACTACTTCCGAACCAAGATTACTGGATTGAAGGGCTTTGAAACCGGAGGGAGGTGCGTGACGGAAAAAGCCTCTTGCAGACTCCGAGTAAGAACCCCCAGAGCGTGGTACTTGCCCAAAGTTTAGGTGGAAAGTATCCCCCAAGTTATTACCGTAAGCGGCGGCAGAATACTCTCCGGGGCTTACTCCTGTCACGGTCCCCATCAACGTCCCATTCTTGTAGAAGGAAACCTCTAAGGTGTCGAGATCAAAAGCCACACCGATGACATCATTGACTGCGAAGGTACTTCCAATGTTGGTTGTGAATACCCCATCTTCCGTAAGGTTCCCATTGCCAAATAGCATTACAGACTTCGCTGAGGCCACACCTCCACCAGAGGTCAGTGCTGTTGAATCCGAGATGCCGACAACACCTACAGAAGTAACCGCAGTCTGCACATATTCAAAATACCACTTACCCGCACTCGGATACGTGGTCATGTGGAGCAGACGTGGATCAGATGAACTCGTTAGAGTGGCCGTCAGATTCCCGTTAATAAGAGCATGACGCACTGCCCCGTCCGGGGAGAGATCATTGATGGTGCAGTAGTTCGAGGTTGGTGTATCGTAACTAAAGCAATCAGTAACAGACCCGTCCCGCACCATGTTGTTTAGAGTCCAGTTGTTACTATTTCCTGAACTATCCTGACCTAGCGTTGCGGTGGAGGCACTGTTGGAGAATGGGAGATAGAATCCATTACTCCCGTAGATTCCTGCGTACTTCTTAGGAACCCACTGCCCAGTTAAGGGGTCAGTCTCACCAAACGAGGAAGGAGCTAAGGCCTGCCCATCCACCCAGTGGATTTCTGACAAATACCCCCCTAGTGGTCTACTGGTAGGGCCGGGGTCAGTGTTAAGGCCTAGGTAATGCTCGGCAGTATTCTGATTCGCTAAGCAGGCGTCACCCGAACCATAGTTGGTTTCCAGAGACAGTGCCTGCCTAACCCCGTTCACGTACAGAATATTCCTGTCTGCTGCGGTGGCATTAGCAATATCAACTACCATTACGATGTGGTAGTGAGAAGTTGTATCTCGAAATACCCCCGCAGTAAACAGGTTACACTTGGTAGAGGAAGCCTGCACATCAGTCATAAAGATGATGTCGGAGCTTTCAAAGGAGAGTCTGAATGAACTCCCATTGTCCACAAACCTACCAAGAATACCTTGACGGGAGCCAAGTTTTGATCGCTTTACCCAGCAAGAGAAGGTGAATTTATTGTTGTTGGTGGGGGCACCAAACACCCGACTCAGAAGATCGTTTGAGCCGTCAAACCGAAGAGAATTCCCGATCTGGTAGGCAGGTGCAGAACCCCCACCGATATGTCCGATTATCATGCGTATGGCCCCACAACAGAACAGTACGCGTTCGTACCGTTGGAGAGGTAGTCGATCCGGTACGTGCCGGTCGCGGACAACTTAGCTAGATCAGATGCGACCAGCTTGGTAGTGGCGTGGGCACTCACGGTGTGGTTGGATGCGTTCACGAAAACAACGGAGCCACTGAGGCCGCTAGCATGGTTCGTGAAGGTCAGGGTCAACGCCCCTGCGGTAGTGCAGAAGAAGTTCTGCTTCAGCGCCAAGTCGAACGAACCGTCGTTGTCCGTCTGCAATGCGGATCGCTGCGGGGCAGTAAAGTTCTGCGCCACATCCGTCTTAGCAGTATCTGCATCGTAAGCCTGCACCGTAACACCGATAGCGTTCAGCAGAGAGTTCAGCGCCGAGTTAGCAGCCAACGCGTCTGCATCAGCATCCAGCGCAGCCTGCACAGCAGTAGCCGCAGCAGCTTCCGCCGACACCTTCGCAGCTACCGACGCATCCTTGGCAACTATCGAGGCATCACGCGCAGCTTCCGCAGCGATACGCGCAGCCTCGGCATCAGCAGCGTCCTGATCCACACCTGCAATCGCAGCGTCGAACTGGGACTTGGTGACAGGTTCCTGCGGAGCTACAGCATCACGCAGGTTGGTGACAGTGTTGCTGTTCATGTTCAGATCGTTGAACAAATCCTCCAGAGGGAATGCACCCTCCTGAACTTCCTGAGCTACACGCACGATCTGGGTGAAGTTCTCGTCGAGTACCTGCGGGATGAAGGCGGCACCACCAGTGAAGGAGTGCCGAGCCTCAACTGCGCTGGTCTGACGTTGGAGCTTAACAACTACCCCGTTGGGTACAGCAGGGGAGAACGCGATCTTCTTATCAGTCGCGCCTACCCAGCTCCACCCGGTGACTGTCGGAACACCGTCGAACAGGACGGTAATCTCCAAGCGGTTAAAGTATTCGATGGACACGTCAAGCAATACAAGAGTACCATCTGACGTTTCGGTTTGTGAGCTAAGTGCCATAATGGTACTCCTGTAATGTAGTCCATGAGGTGCAGCTTTACAAGCCTGCACCAATGATTTTGGCTGGTAATGCGATCAACGGCACCAGACCAACGCCGTCCTTCATTGCTTCTCCGATCTCTGCGTCTGCAATATGCCCGCCGACTTTAATGCCCCGGTCAACTGCGATGAGCGCAGGACTGCCGAAGTTCTGCATATCTCCCGAGATAATCTTCGAGAGGTCGGTAAACAGGCCGAACGCACCCATCTGCCCAACAGACTTCCACGCAAGCTCCTCCTCACTCAGCTCGGGCTTGCCATTCAAGGCAGTCTGGGCAGACACCGCAAGGGCTGAGAGCGGGAACTGGTACAGCATCAGCAACGATGCAGCAGCCGAGCCATCCCGAGCCAGCGTACCCGACAGCACCTTGTTGTGGGCAGTCAGGGTGAACGAGCGGAACGTGAAGATGAACTTCCCAACCGGATTCAGCAGAGCGAACGCAGGGGTATCCCCCATACGCTGATGCAGCACAGATTCGTCCATCATCTTCGCAAAGGCAGGGCGAGCAGCATCCCACGTCGAGGCGGGCCACTTGTCTACGTCCAGTCCGTGAGTATCCACGGCTTCCTTCACGAGCTTCAGGGCGGACTCATCCACACCGTACTTCGCCAACTGAGCCGCAGCCTTCGCATCACCCTTTGCAGCACTGACCACGACATCCGTGACCAAGTTGCCCACTACGTTTGCCTGTGCGTGGTGAATCCACTTCAGAGCGTTCGCGTACGGGACAAGCTGCTGGGTGTGCTGGAGTACGTTGTCCAGACCTGCTTCGCGGGAAATCTCGTACCCATCCTCCAGCCGCTGTGTAAACGGACGCATGCGGATGTTGTTGCTGCTCATCCGCGTGAGGATGTCCGTCAGGTGCTGGCTGGTGTTCGGATCGCGGGAGGCGTCAGCCAGAAGCTGCTTGAACCCCGGCAGTTCCTTGACTGCGTGGCGAATGGTCTTGAGAGCACCGTACTTCGCCATAGGCGTAGCGATCTCCATCGACTGCCACAGGCCCGACCACGGCAGAGCCACGAGTCGAGTGAACACCTGCATGTTCCGCAGATGCCGCCCCATGTCCACGCCGACAGGCTCCCCACGCAGCTTAGCCACCAGACCATCAAAGATGTCCGCAGCTTCCTTCTGCTTCACGGGATCACGCTTCAGCTCCTCCATCAGCTCAGCCCGGAGCTTCGTGATGTCGCTCGAAGCAGGCATACCCTTGCGGGCGAACGCCACCTGAGTCGATACACCGTCTGCGTACTGGTTCACGATGTCGGTGATGTTGTTGTCGATCATGTCGGTGACACGCACCATCTGACCGTCAACCATGTCCACCATGCTGTAGTCCATGTCGATCCGGTGCTTCAGGAACCCAGCCTTACCCATCTCGTCCTGCTTGCCTACCACCACGTCGAGCACTCGCTGAGCGTCCTCACCATGCACCCCAATACTGCGGAGGCTATCGCGGACTTGAGCAGCAAGCTCATTCCCACCAGTGACAAACGGGGAGTCCTCACGCAGCCCCTTGCGGAGCGCACGGTCGATAGTGCTTGCAGCTACGTTGTACGAGAGCTTCTCGTCCCAGTTGTTCGCCTTCCGCATGCTGCGGGCCAACAGGCGTACGACGCGTTGATGTGCTTCCTTGGAGGTCAGACCGAGGGCCATGTACCGATCCTGCATTCCCACGATGTTGCCTGCGGACCAGCGCCGGTTATGGAAGCCAGAGAAGTGCTTGATTGCGTCGGCACCTTCAACCCCAGCAGCCTTCAGCTCGGCCTCCGCAGCCTTGTACAGCCTGTCCAGAGAGTCAGCCATGCTCTTGATGCGCGGGTCCACGTTGTCGAATGTGAGCGGCTTGCCGAGACGGATGTGCTGCTCTCGGCGGAACAT
>JACCDS010452167.1_pt1 | contig 10303 bp, 13 predicted proteins | sample 7446441 | NCBI WGS metagenome assembly JACCDS01 (sample SAMN15323445, study PRJNA562643) | freshwater metagenome | isolation source: river surface water | place: USA:Blue River Watershed | collected 2017-08-17 | reverse complement strand
GGCGCGCGAGCGCGGCGCTGGGTCGTCGAACGATCGCATAGCTGGCTCAATCGTTATCGACGCTTGCTGATCCGCTGGGAAAAGCGCGCTGACACGTACTTGGCGATGCTGCAATTTGCGTGTGGTCTGATCGTCTGGCATCACGCCCTATCGGGATAGGCTCTTAGTGTCTCTAACAAAACCTATCAATGAATTTCCAGCAGATCAAACTGCAGGGCGGTGACAGGAAGGCTTGATGCAATTCTGCGCGACGCTCATAGCGAATGCGCAGGCGCCGATAGCGATGCAGCCAGGCGAAGGTGCGCTCGACGACCCAGCGCCAGCGTCCGAGGCGTTCGCGCGATTCGTGTCCGCGCCGCGCAAAGCGCACGGCGATACCGCGCTGGCGCAGCAGGTCGCGGCAGAACGGATAGTCATACACCTTGTCGGCATGCAGCTTATCTGGCCCGTAGACTTTCCCGAAACTGAAACAAGTTAAAAGTAGAGCTTTCCGGATTAACCACCCTCGGCAAATACGCCAGCGGCGTCTTCTTGCCAAGGGATTCATGAGAGCGCACCGTGTTGTACTCGATGCGCCATTGCTCCAGAATCTGCTGCGCCTGCGCCAGAGAGTCGAACAGCCAGGCATCGACCACCTCTTGCCGCACGCTCTTGTTGAACCGCTCGACGAAGGCGTTTTGGTTCGGCTTGCCGGGCTGGATGTAGCGCAGTTCGATACCGTGCTGTTCGGCCCAACTGACGAACTTTGCTGAGGTCATCTCCGGTCCGTTATCCATCCGAATCGCCCGCGGCTTGCCATAAAAATCGATCAACTCCTCCAGCACTCGGTGCAGTCGGCTCGACGGAATTGAGCTGCCGCACTCGATCCGCAGCGCCTCACGATTAACCTCGTCGATCACGTTCAGCAGCCGGAACTTGCGTCCGCCATAGAGCGTGTCGTGCATGAAGTCCAGCGCCCAGATCTGGTTTAGCGTCTCTGGCGCCAACAGCGGCTTGCCGCTCTCGCGTGATGACGCGTTTCTTCGTACGACGCGGCAGATTCAGCTTCATGCCCCAATACACCCGATGCACTCGTTTGTGATTCCACGCATGCCCCTGATCGCGCAGCCGCTGGAAGCATTTCCAGAAGCCCCAGCGACCATGTCGCGCAACCGTTTCATTGAGCGCGCTGACCACCGGCGTATCACGCTCGACTCGATTAACTGGCTCTCGATATAGCGCCGCCCGCGACAGACCCGCAATCTGGCAGGCCTTGGCCTTCGACAGCCGATGTTCTTGCACCATCACCTCGACTGCTGAGAGCTTCGCCGACGGCGCTAGAGCTTTCGGGACAGGACATCCTTGATGGCCGTGTTCTCCAGCGCCAGCTCGGCATACATGCGCTTGAGCCGGGCGCTCACGGCTTCGAGCTCCTTGACCGGCTTGAGCTCCGGCAGCGACATGCCGGCGTATTTGCTCTTTCACTGCTAGTACGTCGCGTTGCTGATGCCATGCTTGCGGCAGACTTCAGCGACAGGGATACCTGAGCCGCCTTCGGCCAGAATCGCAAGGAATTGGCTCTCCGTAAATCGTGACTTCTTCACTGCTTGACCTCCATTACTGCCGGAAGCGTCTATTTTTATCTTGTTTCAGATTTGGGGAAGTCTGCGAAACCATCAATGGCCAAATCGTCGGCGACTGGCGCGTGTTCAACGCGGGTCATCAGTATTAGGTGGCACAGCCGAAGCCCTTGGCCTTCCAGTTGGTGATGATGGTGGAGCTAGCTACTTATGGGGGAGTCATACATTTCCTCGAAAGTGATAGGCGAAAAAACGTCAACAGGGGTTAGCTGTAGGCCATTTTGGAAAGTAACATGAAATCGTAGATGCCCGTTTGAGATTGGAAAGTCATGCTGACTTGTTTTACTATCCAATCTAAAGATTTTTACAGGATCGATTTCAATCCTGTTTACACAAAAAAAACCGGACAGCCTCCCAACAAACTTTTTTATTTGACACTACTCTACATCAGCAAAAAATCAACGATACCGGCGTGGGATCGAAATCTGTACGGACTTATTTTGCAAGGAAAAATCCAAGCGCTTGATCCAAGGGTAAAAGATAATGGTCAATTTTGAAACATTCTTAATTGTCGAGCAATATTTGTAAAAATTGCATGCATAAATCAGTGGTTGCAACTGACGATGTCAAGCCTCAGGTACCCATATCTAAGCGATGAAGCCCGCCGTCGCAAGCGAAGAAGGGGGGGGGGCTCATCTTGAAAAGCTTGAAGCGAGTGCCTCCTCTACTATGTCAAAAACCGCTTCGACAGACAGAAGGTGCGCTACCGGTTGATTGTTGAAAAACGTTACCCAGCTATTAACGATATTTGTCATGATTATCTCATATCAATCAATTTATTGATTCTTTCAGCACGTCCCTAGAACAATTGAGATAACGATAGATTTCTCATTATAAAGGAGATGTTAAAATGAAATTGAATGTTGGTGGCGTAGATCGCTTGATCAGAGCGATCTTGGGTGCTTCATTGACTTACTGGGTGATAAAATCAAGTCCGGTACTGGGTAGTCTGGTTATAACTACCATTATCTCTCTATTCGCTGGTGCAAATATGCTATCGGCGTTATTTTCTTGGTGTCCAGTTTATAGTATTTTTCAACTGTCAACAAGAAAATAATGAAAAAAATAAAATCAAAAGCGCGATTGTTGCTCCTAACGATAACTTTAGGGGCGATTGCTGCACTTGTTGGAAATTTAGTATCTATTGAGATACTTCGGGAAGTTATTCATCCATTTGAATTTAGTAATCCTTCCCTTCAGAAATACCTAGGCAGAATAGCAATATCATTTGGTTTGGTGGCTTGGCTGTCAGTTTTCGCTTCATTGTACATTGGCCGACTACGTGATGAAGAGGCTCGACGTAAGAGTCAACAACAACTCGAAAGGTTTTATCTGCATGATTCGATGTCGATGGTCAACGCACGTTGGATAGACCAAGCGTTATCGACAAGCAGAGATCCCTTGTCTGGTGAGAAGCTCGAAATTACTCATATGAAGCTTTATGTCGTCGCTTGGTGGCCAAAAATATTGAGGTATTTTGGCGATCAAGAAAAACAAATTCTTTTTAAATTTCTTCAAGAAAAAATATTATCTAATTCAAATATACAAAAAAATAAACTCGGATATCTGGGTTATGGAATATTCTTTTACTGGGGGGCTAGTGAGAGTTCCATAGATAACTACTATCTAGAGGAAATTAGTTTTAATGAGAAAATCGTTACAATCAGCAGTTTTGCTATCAATGTAAATTACGCGGATAATTCTTACCGTCTAGCTGCGTTGGCCCAGAATTTTGGGCTGAGAATTGAGCAAGGTATCGGTAGAGTAGAGAGCGTGACCAACTCTTTGCCTGTGATATCGAACCAATCTCAGAGCGCTTGGGAGGCCGTTTTAAGGCAAGATATAAAATTTGCGTTTCAGCCAATTTACAGATTTTCAGATAATAAAATTTCTGGTTTTGAAATGTTGGCGAGACTCAGCACGGAGGATGGGGCTCCTATTCCAATTACTGATGAAGTCGCGGATATCTTTGAAAATAGCCCCCTCGCATTATGTTTTCATCGAATATTGTTGCGGGAATTGAGAGATTTTCAAGAGGCGGTAACGGAAATTTCACCACGCATTTCCATAAGTATTAACGTTCCAGGTCCCATTCTTACGTATCAAGGATTTTGGCAAGCTTTAAACTTCGAGATTGCAGCAGGCCTAAAACTTAATTTGATGGCGTTTGAACTCACAGAAAGGACGTTGCCTGTTCAATCATCTGAAATAGAGTCGGCGTTACGCAAGCTAAGTGGCTTTGGAGCGGAAATTCATCTGGACGATTTCGGAGCCGGACAAAGCTCCATTGAAACGATTTGCAATTATGATTTTGAATTGGTAAAAATTGACCGGGCGCTGATTGGATCGACTAACTGGAACGTCGAAAAATCCCAGAGTCTTGTGGATTTTTTAAAATAATATACAGGTTTGGTGTTGGCAGAAGGCGTAGAAGATTTTGATACGGCTAATGCATTTAAACAAGCTGGTGCCGACTACGTTCAAGGATTCGCTTTCTCACGTCCAAGAAATAAATTGCAAGCAATTGAGCTATTACGAGAGAATCTAACTAATTGATCGGATCGATATTCTCTTTCTGACTACACCAGATATCTCACATCGAGAGCGTTATTTTCGAGGACTTCAAGAAGTATGTGTCAACTTGATAAGTCGCCCCTGAAGGGCAATTTTGAAGCCGCTGTCGGCTTTTGATCAATCTCGCAATCATTCAAAATTTTGGCCAGGCGCCTGATTCCGAAAAAACATGGTAATCAATATAGAATCACAAAAAAAAGATCTATTTGGCCTTGAACAAAAAATAGCGATTGTCTTTTTCACTTGGGCTCTCGCATTTATTTACATATACTGGGTCTACCTATATTTTCCTTCAATTTCTGACCCAATTGATTGGTACAGTGTTGTCAGTGAAGGATTCCTCTCGCTATTTGTTGCGGTTGGCCTGCTCGTGGTTTCGAAGCACCAAGGTCAATTCAAAATTTATGCTGTCATATCCATAGGCTTAGCTTTACTTTTTTTTGCATTTGCCACTGATACGCTCGATGAATTTGTGGAAATGCCAGAGTATCTTAATTTTGTTATTGAGGGTCTCTTTCAGGATATCGGAGTGATATTGTTAGTCGTGGGACTTTATGGCTGGGTTCGCGAAAGGGAAGAGCTGCTATCTGCTCTGAAGGAGCTGGCAGCTAGAGATGCGCTAACAGGTGTCTACAATAGGAGAACTTTCGAAATTTTATTTAAATCGCATGTTTTTGGTGCTCTTCGTTATAATCAGAATTTATCTGTAATCGTTATTGATATTGACCACTTTAAAAAAATAAATGATATTTATGGACATATCGCTGGTGATGAATTTTTGCAGAAATTTTGTCAGATGGTAAGCCAGCAATTGCGCTCATCAGATATATTTTGCCGGTATGGTGGTGAAGAGTTTGTTGTTGTCCTTCTCAATACCAATCTTCAGGAGGCAATGCAATTCGCAGAAATAACTCGTGATGCTGTGAGAAAAATGAATATGTCATTCAAAGAATCTATTTCTGCAAGTTTCGGAGTGGCTCAGTTAAAAGAGAATGAAGCAGAACATGACCTTTTGAAGAGGGCTGATGAAGCTCTTTATAAAGCCAAAGACTCAGGTAGAAACTGCGTTGTGGCTGCTGCCGGTTGATATTTTCGATAACGATCTAGGGTGTGCAGAATTTTGTGTAAACATCCGCTTGAGTTTTGCGTTCTCTGTTTCGGGCTCCTTGGCACGTTTGAGCTCCGGTAGTGATATGTCCGTTTATTTAGTCCATCCTGAACAATACGAGAACACAGCACCGGTGGGGTCTTGGCCGTCAAACCAGGTGACGGTATTTGCAAGGATCGAGACAATACGAGCGGGTTTTCTGGCAAATTCTGCGAGGTGTTCATGGGTCCGTTACCGTCCAATGCGTCATCCAGCGAATTGTTCCGCCAGCCATTGATCGAGATGCTCAATCCGAAGCATCCGCTGGTGAAGCTGGCCGACGTGATTGACTGGCCCACCATCGAGCACTCGTTCGGCGCGCACTTTGCGCGTACCCGGGGTCGTCCGACCTTGCCGCCCCGGCTCGTCGCTGGACTGCTGTATCTGCAGCACGCGTATGACTGCTCCGATGAAGCGGTGGTCAACACCTGGATCGAGACTCCGTACTTCCCGTACTTCACCGGCGAGACCGATTTCCCGACCGAGCTGCCGATTGACCCGTCAAGCCTGACGCGCTGGCGGCAACGGATTGGCGCAGAAGGCGTCGAGACGATGGTGGCCGTGACGATCGATGCGGCGCGTCGCATCGGCTTGGTCAAAGGGGCCAGCGTAGACAAGGTGATCGTGGATACCCCCGTGATGCCCGAGGCGATTGCGCATCCGACCGACAGCCGGCTCTTGGAGCTCAGCCGGCAGCGACTGGTAAAGCTGGCCATCGAGCAAGGCTTGTCGCTGCGGCAGAACTACAATCGGCAAGCGCCGAGGCTGGCTGCACAGATCGGCCGCTATGCGCATGCGAAGCAGTTCAAGCGGATGAAGAAGGCGCTGCGCACGCTGAAGACGCGTGTGGGTCGCGTGCATCGTGAAGTGAGCCGGCAGATTGATCACCTTGCCCTGCCGCTGCGAGAGAAGGCGCTGGACTGGTTGGTGCGCACCGGAGGAATCCTGTCACAGCAGACCAAAGACAAGCGCAAGCTGTATGCGCTGCACGCGCCTGAGGTCGAGTGCGTCAGCAAGGGCAAGGAGAGAACGCTTACGAGTTCGGGGTGAAGGTCAGCATCGCCACCACGTTTGCCCAAGGTCTGGTGGTCGGCATGCGCTCGATGCCGGGTAATCCGTATGACGGCCACATCTTGGCCGAAACGCTGGAGCAGGTCGGGATACTGGCCGAGCGTGCGCCGATAACGGCGATCGTCGACAAGGGATATCGCGGCGTCGAGGTCGATGGCGTACGCATTTTGCGCCCGGGTCAGCGACGCGGGATCACGCGTACCTTGAAGGTAATGATTCAACGGCGCAGCGCGATCGAGCCGACGATCGGGCATAGGAAGATGGATGGTCGGCTTGGTCGCAATCCGTTGAATGGCGTGCCCGGCGACGCGCTACATGCGGTGCTGTGCGGCGCGGGTCACACAACCTACGGCTGCTGATGACGAAGCTGCGGTTTTTTTGCGCGGATATCCGGCCATTACTCAGGGCGCTCATCGCCGAGATAGGGCGAGCGCACGCACCGGTCGGCGTACGCGCAGCTTGAAAACGGAATTATTCAGGGTGGACTACCGATATTCGAACCCGGCAAGGTTGGCTGTATCTGGCCGTGATCCTAGAACTGTATTCACGTAAGGTGGTGAGCTTTTCGATGAAGCCGACCATCGCCAAACAGCTGGTTCTGGATGAGCTATCGATGGTGGTGCGGCGTAGAAAGTTTGCGCACAAAGTGCTGATCCATTCAGATTAGGGTAGCCAGTACGGCAGTGATGATTGGAGACGCTTTTGCATGGACAATCAACTGGAGTGGAGTATGAGCCGTCGCGGCAACTGCTGGGATAATGCGGTGGCCGAGTCTTCGTTAAGCAGTTTGAAAAAGGAGCGCATCCACAAGCGCATCTACAAAACCCAGGCCTTAGCCATGGCCGACATCCTTGATTACTTCGAAGCTTTTTACAATCGGAACCAACTTCGCAGCCACATCGGTGACATTATCCCGGAGGCATGTGAACGTTCATCGGCGTGAGCCTGCGGAGTGTTCAAATATCAGGGGTAATCCGATGTATTAAATTTGGAGCAAAGCGGTACCGCCATAATAATCTTGGAGCATCACTGCATGGCCAGTTTGGGTGTTGCCGTATTTAGCCTATCCGAAACAGATATCGAAAAGATTTTTCGACGTTATGATGATCTAATGTATCTCGTCCCCAAAAGGGGAGATCAGATCTTTTTCAGTGAAATATATATTGGTTAATTATTTTGCGAGAATTAATGAAATCGTCCCCCAAGTTGCTTGCCCATGCGGTTGAAGGTTTGACAGAGCAATTGCAGATTCTTCATCAGCGGATAATAGAATCTTTTACGACGGTAGAACGCATGGCTTGTGCGCTCTACGATCCGAAGGAGGATGTTCTAAAAACGTTTATCAATAGCACTCGGGTGGGTACGGCCATCAGAAATTATGAATTTAAACTTTCTGATAGCTACTCGCTGAGTCAAATGGTACTCAGGCGAGAAAATCGGGTGCTAAATGATATTCCTCTTGAGGTGTCTTCTCAGGCAGCTCATGCTCGGTGGGTCGAAGAACAAGGTTATCGATCTTCGTTCACTGTGCCTCTGTTTCACGGAGAGGAGCTGCTAGGCATCGTCTTTTTCGATTCGACAAAGATAGCGGCATTCACTCCAAAGCTACAGAGAGATTTATTGCTGTATTGCAATCTAATATCGATGTTTATTCTGAATGAAATTGCAGCAGTGCGCACATTATTGGAGTCTGTGCGCGTAGCGCGTGATTTGACGGAAGTCCGTGATTTTGAAACCGGGACGCATCTTGAACGCATGGCTCGCTATTCTCGGTTAATTGCCAAGGAGATTTCCGAGAAACGGAATCTGAGCGACGAATTTGTCGAAAGTGTTTACTTATTTGCCCCGCTCCATGATATCGGGAAAATTGGCATTCCTGATAGCATTCTTTTAAAACCAGGTCGCTTGACCGATGGTGAAATCCAGATCATGCGAACGCATGTCGAGAAGGGCGTAAAAATCGTCGATAGAATTGCAGGGCAAGTTTCTAAAGAAGTTCTAGTAAATTCAGAGATTCTTCGAAATGTCGTTGCCGGACATCATGAATACATGGATGGTTCTGGTTATCCGCTTGGAATCAAAGGCGAGGAAGTGCCGATCGAAGCCCGAATTGTCACTGTTTCGGATATCTATGATGCACTGACTACCAAACGGCCTTACAAGCCTGCATGGACGCAAGAAGCAGCACTGCATGAACTACGCAAAATGCAAGAAGCTGGGAAATTGGACAAAGACTGCGTTGATGCATTATTTGCCAAGAAAAATATCCTGCTCGACATACAGTTCCAATACCCTGAATGAACAATCTAATCTTAATAGGCAACGTTTCCAAAAAAACTGAAGCCCCGAAGTTTCCCCGGAATTGAGAATGACCTTATGGTGCCTAGTGTGGATTGCAGCAAATGGGTTGAAACTCCCTCCTTGACGAACTCGCACGGCAAGGCTTATTGGGCGCAGACTGATTACTGTATTTAATACACATAGATTCACAGCCTTTTCGTTGATGTACTGTAGGTACTTAATTTAATTTTTCGCTATGTTTTTTGGGTTCTTTGAACATTCTCTGTTAGCAAACTCGAGTGAAGTGATATGAATCTAATAGAGATTTAGTGGGGGCTTGGACTGACACGCACTTTGGTTCAGTAGGAAAATGATTGCATTTTGGAAAAAATGGCGTATACCGAAAAGATTGAGGCCATGATGAATAGCAGAAAATTAAAGGGCGATGTCCAACAGGCAAAAATTGAACTGGAGGCGCTGCGCAACATTCTGGACAGCGCCGGCTCATACGTTTATACGAAGGATGTCGATAGCCGCTACACTTATGCTAATCCTCTGACCTGTCAATTATTTGGTGCTTCGCTCGATGAAATCATCGGGAAAGACGACAGCCATTTTTTTCCTCCGGAATCCGTCGCGCATATTCAAGAGAACGACAGTTCGGTGCTGAAATCCGGCCAGACAGAAGTTCGACAGATAACGGTTACGTTCAAAATCACCGGCGAAACAAGAACCTACATTGCGACCAAGGCGCCGATGTATGACGAGCTTGGCCAATTGATCGGCATTTGCGGAGTTTCGACGGATGTTACGGAACAGAAGCGGCTGGAAGATCATCTAGCAGAGAGTCGCCTGCTGTTAGAAATGGTCTTGAACAACGTAGATGCAAACATCTACATGAAAGATGCACAAGGACGGTACTTATTTGCAAATCAGCGAGTCCTAGATACCGTTCACTTAACTCGAGAACAAATTCTTGGCCACACGGATGCAGATCTTTTCCCAGCCGAACTAGCGCAAGCCTACAAGGCTCTTGACGATCAGGTTTTTGCTTCGGGTAAGCCACAGCAGGCTGAGGAGAGTTTCGTTGATGACGCTGGAAATAAGCATTACTACTGGTCTACAAAGCTCCTCATAAGCGATTCGGATAAGCATAATTTAATTGGATTCTCTTCGGAAATTACGCCGTTGAAGCTCGCTGAAATTGCGGCGGCGCGTTCCGAATCTCGTTTCCGCGCATTGTTTGAATCGAGCAGTGAAGCGATCGTGTTAATCGCTCAATCCCATTTTCTCGACTGCAACGCGATGGCTTTAACACTAATGGGTGTTCCAAGTAAGGCCGAATTCTTGAAGCTGACCCCTGGCGATTTATCGCCACCTCATCAGCCGGATGGAGCAATTTCATCGCAGTTAGCAGCGAAATTAATTCAGCAAGCCTTTGACCAAGGGTGCCTCCAAATCGAATGGGTTCTTAAGCGGTTCGATAATGGTAAACAGAGTCCGATCGAAGCGATCATCACGGCTATTGAGCTTGACGACGGCCCTGCTCTCCTAGTGACGATGCGGGATCTGACGGAACGGAAACGCTACGAGGAGAAAATCAATCTGCTAG
>JACCDS010637009.1_pt1 | contig 10304 bp, 4 predicted proteins | sample 7446441 | NCBI WGS metagenome assembly JACCDS01 (sample SAMN15323445, study PRJNA562643) | freshwater metagenome | isolation source: river surface water | place: USA:Blue River Watershed | collected 2017-08-17 | reverse complement strand
TACCATAACGCTCACAGAAGGCTAAAAATGCCTCGGAAATGCGATTTCCTATCTCTTCAATATCTGTAACATTGTCACCTTCTTTATAAGGAACCTTAAATCCAGAACCAAAATCCATAAATTCTAAGTCCGGGAATTGATCAGCAGCTTCAAATAACAGCTCCGCCCCTCTCAAGAAAACATCGGCATCCAAAATATCAGAACCAGTATGCATGTGTAGTCCATTAACATGGATTTTATGTGATTCTATTACGCGTTGCACATGTCTGAGTTGGTAAATAGAAATTCCAAATTTTGAATCAATATGACCCACTGAAATATGCGAATGTCCTCCCGCCATAATATGTGGATTCAAACGAATGCAACAAGGCACGGTATTCCCGTACTCATTACCGAATTGTTCCAATATCGAAATATTATCAATATTAATTCGTACTCCCAACTCTACAGCCAACCGAATTTCATCAAAATCCACGCAATTGGGTGTGTACATAATTTGATCAGGAGTAAAGCCAGCACGAATACCAAGTTGAACCTCTTGGATAGATACAGCGTCCAATCCAGAACCTTGGTTTTTCAATATTCTTAGGATATTGATATTATTTAAAGCCTTCATGGCATAATGCAAATGTACATCGACTTTGGAAAACGCTTTTTTCAATCGATTGTATTGAAATTCAATTTTTTCACCGTGGTACACATACAAAGGCGTACCAAACTCTTCTGCAATTTCCAATAGTTGTTTTGAATTTATGTCTTTCATTTTATTTTCTTTTTTCTGGGGACGTTTTACGTCTTTTCACGGGATTTTGATTCTGCTCAAGAAACTAACAATCTGAACATTTACATTTAATAATAAACAAAAAGAGCGGGGTTTTTACACCCCGCTCTTTATTGACTCGCAAGGTGCAAGGATCAATTATTTTTTTTCTTAGAATTTACGTCAACAACAATCGGAGTTGCGATACAAATAGAAGAATAAGTACCTACGATGACACCAATTAACAATGCCAATGAGAATCCTTTCAATGCGTCTCCCCCGAAGATAAACAACACCAACAATACGAAGAATACGGTTGCTGAGGTAATGATAGTACGGCTTAAAGTATCATTAATTGCATTATTGATTAATTTCTCATCGTTCATTCTTCCGCGATTTTCGCCTAAGAATTCACGAATACGGTCAAATACAATTACCGTATCATTAATTGAGTAACCCAATAATGTCAATAATGCAGCGATTAAATGCTGATCAAACTCAGTTGCAAATGGCATAAAACCATCTATGATAGCAAATACACTTAATACAACTAATACGTCGTGTATCAATGCAACTGTCGCACCCAAACCATATCCCACGCTTCTAAAGCGCAATACAATATACAAGAATATACCTACAATGGTTAAAATAACCAGGAAGGCACTCTTATTTCTCGTTTCAGTAGCAATAGAAGCACCTACGCTGGTTGTTTGTAAGACTGGACTTTGAGTATCTGCTGAATTTACCAATGCAAAGCCATCTAATGCTTTCAAAACATCCGCTTCAACTTGCTTACGAGCTTCTTTTGTAGATTCTTTGTATTTGTATGTTGTAACAATTTTGAATTGTCCATCAGAACCAAATGATTTTACTTCATTACTTGAACCTTCTAATTTCTCATCAAGGGCCTTTTTAATATCTTCGGTTCCGTATTTTTTAGCAGCATCGAATTGAATTACAAAAGAATTACCCCCTTTGAAATCAATACCGGTTGAAATTCCACCTTTTACAATAAAGGCAGCTATTCCCGCAGCAATTACCAAACCAGATGCTAAATAGTATTTTTTACGATTTCCTACGAAGTCAATATTCTTACCTTTTAAGAAATTCTTATTCCATGTAGTATCAAACTCAATTGATTTACCTTTTGCAACGCGACGTTCCAACATCAAACGTGTAATGAACAACGCAGTAAACATTGAACTAAAAATACCAATTACCAAGATTACAGCAAATCCATAAGCTGGACCAGAACCTGCAAATGTCAAAATGAAACCTGCCAATAAGGTCGTAATGTTAGAATCGACAATCGCGCTCAAAGCATGTTTGAATCCTAAGTCAATTGCAGATCTCAAACTTTTTCCAAGTGCTAATTCGTCTTTAATACGTTCGTAAATCAATACGTTCGCATCAACCGCCATACCCACTGTTAAGATGATACCAGCCATACCTGGAAGTGTTAATGCAGCACCTAAGCTACTCAACACACCCATGATCAAGAATACGTTACCTAAAACCGCAACGATTGAAATCCAACCCGCGCGATTGTAGTACAACACCATGAATACGATAACCGATAAGAAACCAATTAATAATGAACTCAACCCTTGTTTGATGGAAGCGTCTCCCAATGAAGGACCAACGATTTCAGAAGCAACGATACGTGCTGGAGCTGGTAATTTACCTGCTTTCAATACGTTAGCTAAGTCTTGAGCTTCACGAATATCAAAGTTTCCAGAAATCTGTGAGTTACCACCGGCAATTTTTTGATTTACAACTGGAGCAGAATACACACGATTATCTAAGACAATTGCAATGTATTTCCCAATATTGGCACCTGTTACTTGCGCCCACTGAGAAGCAGCAGAAGCAGTCATTTGCATGGTTACCTCAATTTGACCTGTTTGATTGGTGTTTTCACGAGCATCTTCGATGATGTTTTCGTCGCCAGAGGCTAATGCAGCATTTCCGTCGCGGTCTCTCTTCAAGAAATACACAAAGTAATCATCTGAATTTACGGTTTCTTTACCTGAAGCATCGTAATCTGCAGGTTTAGCACTGTAGGCCACTTTTACAGCTGGCTCTAAAATATTTTTAAATTGGTCTTGAGCTAAAATTTTCTCAAGCATTTCGCGGTCACCACCTTTTACACTAGCAACAACAGGACCTTCACCTCTACCAAAAGGCTTCAAAATCGCAGCTAATGCATTGTTTTTGTTTCCTGCTTGTGTAGCAACTGCAGCCGGAGCTACAGAATCGTTGGTAGCTGAACTATCCGTTAATGATGAATCAGGAACTACACTATTTGTACTAGCAATTGCTGCACCGTTACCTGCTTTTAATAAGTTATTCAATATACGAACGCCTTCTGGTCCGCTGTAAACTTCGTAGAATTCCAAAGCAGCACTCTTTTCAACCAATTCCTCCATACGACGTGGATTGTCAACACCAGGTAATTCAACACTGATACGACCACCATCCACTTCTTGTACAACTGGCTGAGTAACATTCGCTTGGTTGATACGTTTTTCAACAACCGACTTAACGTTAGAAACAGCTGTTGAAATCGAACTTCTCAAATAATTGATAACTTGAGCTTCTGACGCATCAGATTGAATGGATGAATTGTTACCCTTAACAAACAACACCGCCAATTTACGGTCTTTTGCTACAGATTTGAATGAATTAACAAACGCAGTTACATATTCAGTTCCTTTATCACGCTCTTCAACATTCGCCATTTCCAATGCTTTCAACATATCTGCATCAGAAGGATCATTTGCCAATACTTTGATGATCGCATCTTTTTCAACTTCTAAGATAACGTTCATACCACCGCGCAAATCAAGACCTAAGTTGATCTCTCTTTGTTTACATTCGAAGTAGGTGTAATCCACCATCCCCAAGAAATTGTAATACGGTTTGTTTCCTAAACTGTCGATGTAACGACGGTAAGCATCCTTTTCACTGAATCCCATCTTGGCTTTCTTAGCCGCAAATTCTTTTGCTTCGCGCTCAAATCCTCTGGCTTTAAAAGTAAAGCTCAACTGGAATAAAGAAGCCAGCGCCAGAACGATGGAAAAAACTACAAGCGATTTATTGTTTTTCATTATTTCTTATTTGTCAGTTTTAGTCAATCTGTAATTTTAAGGTTGCGAAAATAACGAAAAATTCGATGTTTCACGCTATCCAATAATTGATTATAAATAATTTTCGATGGCAACTCGAATTGCATCCGAATCCTGATTCTTCATACATCCAAAATGTTGCTTGGGACAACTGCCATAACCTAACTTTGAACAGGGTCTGCAGTCCAATCCTAAAACATTAAAATGTTGAATATTAGCAGTTAATTTCACCGGTGGCGACATGCCAAACTCAGGAACAGTATTTCCCCAAACCATTATAAGATTCAACCCCAAAGCAGCAGCAATATGCGCCATTCCGGTATCGCCTGATACAACAACCTTTGACTTTGAAGCTACCCAGGCAGAATCATTTAAACTTATTTTACCGCAAAAATCAATTACTCTTTCTTCAAATGCTTGCACCAACTTGTCTGCTACGATTTTCTCAGCAGGACCACCGATTAAAACTACCTGAACGGTTAATTTGGATATTATTTTTTCAAGCAATTCAAAAGGCATTTGCTTGGTTGCATACGTGCCGCCTAGTACAATGACTGCAAAATTTTGAGGCAATTCAATCTTCTGCTGGGGCATGTCAATGAAAAAATCTAATTCCCGTTCCTTGGCATTAAATGTGAATCCATCAAAATTCTGCTTCATGGGGTCAATTCCTAAATTTGTTAGTAATTCTAAATTTCGTGAAACGATGTTCGCAACAGAAAAAGTATTACTCGAAAAACCATTCCCTGAAACGGCACTTCTAGATAGGGAATCTTCAGTAACGGCACTTTCAGAAATCACATCCCCAGAAAACCCAAAAAATACCCGTTGAATCCATTGTGAACCCAAAATCCACTTCCCCAAATTGCCTTTTGACCTTAATACTAAGGCCATTTTTTGCATATTTTGCTTGGACAAGGTTCTTGACGGCACACCCCAAAAACGCAATTTCACCAAACGTGTGCGCAAATTATTGTGCAAATCAATAATCAAATCGTAATCGGAACTAAACATTTGGGATTTTTGTTTAGGATTTTCCCATTCGATTAGTTTATCGATATACGGATTACCATGAACAACCTGTTTAAATTTACTTTTTGTTAAAAAATGCACTTCGGAATCAGGAATATGGTTTTTTATCCATCGAAATACGGGAGTGCACAATACAATATCACCAATAGAACTAAACCGAACAACAAGAATCTTCATTAAAATCCTTTTTTGATTCTTCTTTGCTCCAAAAACGCTTCAAATTCATCGATTGTCAATGTATTCAAGGTATTTTGCACCAACAATCCTCCTTTTCTCGCAGCCAAAGTACCGAAATACATATCTCCGTAGCCTGATTTTTCGTGAGCATCGGGATTTATACTGATTTTCACGCCTTTTTTTTGCGCATATTGCAGCCATTTCCAATCAATATCCAATCGGTATGGATGCGCATTTAACTCAATGACCACATCGTTTGCCGCACATGCGTCAATAATCTTCCGATGATCTATAGGATAACCTTCACGCAATAACAAAAGCCTTCCTGTTGGATGTCCCAATATCGTTGTATACGGATTTTCTATCGCTCGAATCAAGCGCATTTCCGCTTTATCTTGATCCATTTTTAATCCACTATGAACCGAAGCCACGACAAAATCCAATAGTTTTAAAATCTCATCTGGATAATCCAAACTACCGTCTGACAATATATCACTTTCTACCCCTTTGAATATTTTAAAAGGAGCGAGTTGTTCATTGAGCTGATCAATTTCCTTCATTTGAGCAATCAACCGTTCGGCACTCAATCCCTGGGCATATCCAGCAGAACGCGAATGATCACAAATTCCCAAATATTGATACTTTTCGTATTTGGCATGTTCCGCCATTTCTTTGAGGGAATTCAATCCGTCAGAATAGGTAGTGTGGTTGTGCAACACTCCTTTCAAATGCCAGAATTCAACATATTCTCCTCGCGTATATTCTAAATCCAGTTCGTCCAATCCTTCTCGTTGCTCAGGAATCATGAAATCGAAACCCAATGAACGATACAAATCTTCTTCAGATGTAAAAGGTGTTTGCCCTTTCTCATATCCCAATTTATTTAAATGTACTTCTGAACCTGTAAATTCAAAATGCTTGCGGTTATACTCCTCTGCGGAAACACAATAAATCGAAACCGGATACTGCCCCAATAAAGTCAAACGTAATTCAACATGATCCGGTGAATTCGCATTGATTTGACCTGCGGTTGCAGTGATCTTGGCATCCATAGTTTCCACTTCTTTATTGTTAGATGTCAAAAAGTCAACCAATTCGTTTACGGCCAAATCTGTAATGATCTCGATTCTAGATAAAACCGTTGAACATCTTCGCATTTCACCGGTTATTTCAATAAGATGATGAGGGAATTGCGACTTTATTTCAGCAATAAACTCAGATGCGGGGTTGAGCAAACGAGCATAGTGCCAATTCCCTTGTGAAACTAAAGAAAACTCAATAGCGTGAGCTACCTCTGCTTGCGTTTTTAATCCAAATCCTTTGGCTTCAACCAAGCGATTTTGTCGACATGCGTCCAACAAATCAGCTACGTTGTCAATTTCCATTTCCTTCCAAATTGTTGATACTTTCTTGGGACCCAGTCCTTTGACTTTAAGCATTTCAACAACTCCAGAGGGTGTGATTTCTAGTAACTTTTCGAGGTCTGCAAACGTTCCCGAAGTGCCTATTTCACGGATACTTTCTACTACTCCTTTGCCTACTCCCGGAAATGCCAATAACTCTGCATCGGTAAACTGCAAATACGGTTCTTTTACTTTTTTTAAATTAAAAGCAGCGTTAGAATATGCCTTTATTTTAAACGCATTTTGTCCGTGCAATTCACCCAATTTGGCGTATAAATTCAACTTGGACAATATATCAGAGTTATCGGTCATCCTAGATAAGATTTTACGTGAATTTACAGAAGTCTGTACAATTAATCAAACGATTAATTTAATCGACTAAATCAGATAACTGTTGTGCTACCAAAGAACTCAAAGCTACTCCCATTCCTCCCATTCGAACACCCAAATACAAGTTCTCTTTACGTTGTTCAATAATGGGGAGTCTGCTTTGCGACATTCCCATAATTCCCGCCCATTGTGTTTCGATTTCCACATTAGCATAAGGCACTATGGTGTTTGTCAACCAGTTTTTTAAGGCTTGAATCAGCTGCTCATTGGCTTCTGAAACGGTAGTTTGTTCATCTTCAAATGCCAGATTTCTCGCACCGCCTATTAAAATTCTAGAACCCAACGATCTAAAATATATGTAACCCTTATCGGCGTGAAAAATCCCTCTAAATGTCAATTCAGGAATGGGTTTGGTTACCAAAACTTGTCCTCGGGCCGGCTGCACATCCTCGTCTTCTAGCAACAACTTAGTATAACCGTTTGTGCAGATGATCAATTTTTGGGCAATGATTTGAAAGCGGTTTCTATTTTGTCCTTGGTTTTCACATTCCAATTCCCATTTTTTCGAAGGATGTTGATTCAGTGATAAAACTTTAATTCCACTTATAATTTCAACCCCTACAGCAAGGGCATGTTTTCTAATCGTTTCGTATAACAAATGAGATTGCAATGCCCCTTCCAATGAAGAAAATATTGATTGGGAATGAACACGCATTCCCAATTTTGATATATCCTTGATTTTAAACGCATTACCATCATGAAATTGCTTCAATCCATGATTTAAATCATCGATTCTTGAAGCAACAACATCGAAATGTTCATTACTTTCAAAAATTTCATTTCCACCGGAATTTTCGTAACCCAGAATGGTCTCTCCGTATGTCGTAATGAGTTTTTGCAATCCCTTGTAACGCATGCCGTATAACGACAATGCATCATCCATTCCCATGCGACTGGCATCATCCAATATTTCACCGGCAGAACCAAAACAAGCAAAACCCGCATTTCGCATTGAGGCAGCATCCCCCAAAACAGAGGATTCCAATACCCAAACCTTTTTATGCGCAAATTTGGATTTCAGCTGAATGGCTGTTTGCAGGCCGACTAAACCCGCGCCCACAACTACAATATCTGCTTTATCCAGCCAACGTTGTTCCCAAAAACTGAGTGCCATCGATTTTACGCTTTTTATATACGGTTGAAGCGTTCGTTTTCAAAAATCTAAAAACAAACTAGAGGATTAAGCCAATTTCTCTGCAATGGCATTTTGATAGGTTTGTTTGAATGAATCCAAACTTCCCCAACTCTTACCATTCACAATTACTTCATTAGCAGTTACAGTACCAATATGCAACGCAGGAAGATGATGCTTAGCAGCAAGTTCCTGAATTGCTTTTAAATTCTCTTTGTTTAAACTCAATACCACACGACTTTGAGATTCGCCATACAACCAAGCATCTAAACGCACTGAATTATCTGAACAAATATCGAATCCTTTTCCTCCAGCCATCGCACTTTCAGCGCAAGTTACAAACAAACCACCCTCTGAAATATCGTGAACAGAATTAACCAACTTCGCACCGGCCAAATCTCCCAAAAACTGATGTAAATTATATTCAACATCTAAGTCAAAATCGGGACAATTAGAATACTCGATTCCCAAAAGTTTTGCCGCATATTGTGAACTTCCAATATCATTTTTGGTAGAACCAATCAATACGATTGCATCTCCTTCATTCTTGAAATTCAATGAAAGAACGTGTTCTTCACTTTCAATAATTCCCACCATTCCAATGGTTGGAGTTGGATATACCGCTTGACCGTTGGTACTTTGGTTATAGAAACTCACGTTTCCACCGGTAACTGGGGTATCGAACTTGCGACAAGCAACGCCCATCCCTTCAATAGCTGATTTGAATTGGAAATATACCTCTTCGTTATAGGGGTTACCAAAGTTCAAACAGTTGGTAATTGCAGTTGGAACACCACCCGTACAACGAATATTTCTTGCCGCCTCAGATACCGCGATTTGGGTACCTTTATTTGGATCTGCAAAAATATAGCGACTATTACAATCAACAGTTAATGCCAAACTTTTCTTGGTGCCTTTAATTTTCACAACGGCTGCATCAGATGGAAGATTGGTAGACTGATTTACCGTACCTACCATCGAGTCGTATTGCTCATACACCCATCTTTTGGATGCAATGTTGGGTAATCCCATAATTTTATTCGCAACACTATGTGCTTCTTCTACAGAAATATCGTTAACATTTTCAATAGAGAATTTATTGATTTCCTGCAAATAAGTAGGCTCTTTCCATGTTCTTTTGTAAACCGGTGCACCACCACCTAAAACCAATGATTCCGCTGGAATATCAGCCTCCAATTCGCCGTGCATGTAGTAACGCACACGACCAGTGTCGGTAACCATACCAATTTGAGCATAGGTCAATTCCCATTTCTGGAAAATCTTCTCCATTTCAGCCTCTCTACCTTTCTCAACAATCACCAACATACGTTCTTGACTTTCAGAAAGTAGTAGCTCCCAACCTTTCATATCTGCTTGGCGCATCGGTACTTTATCCAATTGGATATCCATACCCACACCTGTTTTTGCACTCATTTCAGAAGTACTGCAAGTAATACCTGCCGCACCCATATCCTGCATTCCTACTACCGCACCCGTTTCAATAATTTCCATGCTCGCTTCTAGGATCAATTTCTCCCAGAACGGATCACCTACTTGAACGGATGGCAAATCGTTGATTGAGTCTTCACTCATATCTTTTGAAGCAAAAGCGGCACCATGAATACCATCTTTTCCGGTTGCAGAACCGAAAATATACACTGGATTTCCAGGTGACCCGGCACCTGCTGAAATGTTTTTACCCACTTCAACTAAGCCCACACTCATGGCATTCACTAGAATATTTTGTTCGTAGCAATCGTCGAAATATACTTCACCGCCTACGGTAGGAATTCCAAACGCGTTTCCATAATCTCCAATTCCCTTAACTACACCTTTAACTAACCATTTGGTGCGGTCGGTATCGATGTTACCAAAGCGTAATGAATTTAATTGAGCAATCGGACGAGCTCCCATTGAAAAGATATCGCGATTGATTCCACCCACTCCAGTTGCCGCGCCTTGATAAGGCTCAATTGCACTCGGGTGATTGTGACTCTCAATTTTGAAACAACAAGCTAGACCGTCTCCAATATCCACCAAACCCGCGTTTTCTTCGCCGGCTTCGGCCAACATTTTACTTCCTTCCTTGGGAAGTGTTTTCAACCAAACGATGGAGTTTTTATAACTACAGTGTTCGCTCCACATTACAGAGAAAATAGATAATTCTGTAAAATTGGGTTCACGGTCAAGTATTTGACAGATTTTGTCGTATTCTTCCTTCAACAATCCTAATTGAAGGGCTTGTTCTAGCAACGATGAGTTCATCGATACAAATTTAGCAT
>JACCDS012014481.1_pt1 | contig 10306 bp, 10 predicted proteins | sample 7446441 | NCBI WGS metagenome assembly JACCDS01 (sample SAMN15323445, study PRJNA562643) | freshwater metagenome | isolation source: river surface water | place: USA:Blue River Watershed | collected 2017-08-17 | reverse complement strand
GTTGTTGCCACTCTGCGGGTGGTGCCACGGCTTGCTGGGATTGGCTTACCCGCCCTTCGTTGGCAAACCATAGTGGTAAATTTAAGATATCCTCAACACTACTTTTGCGCGAAAATAAAATATCGCTTTTTAGCTGAAAACCAATTACCGGGATAATGGTGGTGGCGACGGCAGCAATGGCTGCGGTGTAGGTAGCGGCGGCGGCGAAGGTGCGGGCGGCGTCGTAAGCGTCAGCATCGGCGTAGGCTTCGGCGTAAGCGATCGCGAAGGTTGCTGCTGCGGCGTAGGCGACTGCGGCGACGGCGTAGCCAGCGGTGGCTTCGGCTTCAGCAGCAGCGGCGGCGTAGGCTGCGGCGGCGTAGACATCAGTGGTGGCGGCGGCGGAGGCGGGATACCCTATTTTTACAAAGCGCCCCGCCCACAACTGCGCTCGCAAAACTGCCAACAAGTGTGAAGCGCGCTTGTCCTGCCAAAAACCAAATACAGGCAAAATTGGCTCACGCATCTTGGCCTTCGCCAGTAAAGGCAACGTGCGCAAAGAAAAACGCCATAAAACCGCACGCCGTTTCTCCTGCGGAAGCGGCGCTAAATTCGCTTTAAAATACTCGACCCACTCGCTTTTATCCATTACCCCGCCATTCTGGTTTTTTACGTTATAGTGGCAACTATCACCCCCACCAGCTCGCGGTATTCAAACTGACTTCCACTTCCCGGTTCGGGTAGCCCAGCGTGTAGCGCCAATTGCCAGCCGCACTTTGCTCGCAATGATGAATGGTCAGATAACCGGTTTGAAACAACAAGGCTTCGGGCGCGATGCTATCGACATCGAAAGTGGAAATCAAGTCGGCACCGGTGCGCAGTTTGCTCAGTTTGGGGGTAAAAAATCCTTTGTTTGCCATCAGCTTGATCAAGAAGCTGGGCGTTCCAGTGGCAAACCACCATGGGTGAAATTCGCGTTTTGAGAACAGCAACAGCAAATCATACGGGTTATACACCGATTCGCCGCGCCAGCTATACCCGTTGTACCAAAGCCGGATTTGCTCCCGATCCAGCCCGGCCAATTCAGGGCCGAAAACGCTGTTCACATCATGCTCGGTATAGCCACAAATACCGGACCAAGCCGGGTCAAGCGTGATGTCATTCAAATTGTTCAGGCCGGAAAACAAATTGACCTTGGAGAATTTGGACACCCCGCTCAGCAACACAAACCGCAAGTGTGCATCTGCGCCCTTCAACACGCCATACAGGTTTTTCAGCCGCTCGCGCATGGCCAGTGCAATCTCGGTGTGTTCGATATTGTCCAAAATCGGCTTGTCGTACTCATCGACCAGCACCACCACCCGCTCACCGGCTTGCTCATGCAAGCGTGCGATCAGATCCCGCAGGCGACCGCGATTGTCCGGGTAGCGTGCCGGTAGATTGAATTTTCGCTCGTAGTCTTCCAGTTGCTGGGCAATGCTGGCAACCAGCTCTTCCTGACTGGCCAGGGTGTCGCCACTGAAATCGATCACAATCACCGGATGGCGGCGCGTCCAGTCCATTAGCGGGTGAATTTGCAAGCCACGAAACAGTGTTTCGTTCCCCTCAAAAATCTCTTTAAGCGTATCAAGCAACAGGCTCTTGCCAAAGCGGCGCGGACGCGACAGGAAATAATAGCTGCCACGCTCAATCAACTGCTGCAACAGGCCGGTTTTGTCGGCGTAGTAATACCCTTCCTGTATGATTTTGGACAGGGTGGCGATGCCGATCGGTAGTTTTTTGCGCGCTGCATCCATGATCCGGGTCTGCCTGAATCAGATTGATAGGGTTAATCGTTGGCACAGTATAGCCCAACGGCGCACCAATCAACCAAACAGCCGCCCTACTGCGCCAGCCTCCGCCGAAACACCCAGCGCTCGTCATTCGAGGCCGCCGCCTCAAATGCATAACCATCAACATCAAACCCTTGCAGCATTTTCGGATGATCGATGTTATTCAAGGCGCAATAGCGCGCCATTTGGCCACGGGCGCGCTTGGCAAAGAACGAGATGATTTTATAACGGCCATTTTTCCAGTCTTCAAACACCGGGGTAATCACTGGCGCGGCCAACAGCTTTGGCTTGACCACCTTAAAATATTCTTCCGAGGCGAGATTGACCACCACCCGGGTACGACTGGCGCGGATGTGCTGGTTCAGGTATTCGGTAACGCGCTTGCCCCAAAACGCATACAAGTCCTTGCCGCGCTCGTTGCCGAGCCGGGTGCCCATTTCCAGCCGGTAGGGTTGCATTAAATCGAAGGGGCGCAACGCGCCGTACAGGCCGGACAAGATGCGCACCCGGTTTTGGATATAATGCAGGGGCCGCTTTTCCAGTTGGTTGGCGGCCAGCCCTTCGTACACATCTCCGGCGAAGCAAAACAGCGCCTGTTTGGCATTGTTGGGGGTAAATTCGGGGTGCCAGGTGGCATAGCGGTTGGCGTTTAATTGGGCCAGTTGATCGGATAAATCCATCAATTGTGCCAGTTCCGGTTCCGAAAAACGGCGCAGGTGCTTAATCAACTGTGCTGCATCCGGGATGAACTCGGGCAGGGTGAAGGTCGAGGTCGGACTTTGGCTGGTCAAATCCAGCGTTTTCGCGGGGGAAAGCAGAATTAACATGGAACCAATCAATCAAAATGTTGAGCCACGGAAAAAATTTGCGCCATGATACCGCAAAATGACCACCTTGTACTAGTGCCTGACTTCCAAACCGTGGTGCTCGATACCAATGTGTTGCTGGATTTGTTTGTATTCCACGATCCACGTTGGCAAGCGTTGTACGCGGCACTCGAAACGGGTCGGGTGCGGGCGGCAACGCGTGAAGATTGTGATCGGGAATGGCAGGTGGTGCTGAACTACCCGCAACTGCCGCTCGATGATGCGCGGCGTGCCGCCAGTCTGGCCGAATACCGCGCCCTGATTACGGTTGGCAGCTTTGCCGCCAAATCGGGAATTGTGCTGCCGCGCTGTACTGATCGCGATGATCAAAAATTTCTGGAACTGGCGCGCGATGCGGCGGCACAGGTGTTGATCAGCAAGGACAAGGCGCTGCTGAAGCTGGCACGCAAGACGGCGCAAGCTGGCCTGTTTCAGATTTTGCCGCCAGCACAGTGGGTGGCGCGCTATGGGACGTGATCCGACCGGGCTTGCCACGACCCGCGCCCCTGCGGTGCGGTTAACGATAACCAAGAAACTGGCGCTGGCGGTGATTTTGATCGTTATCGTCTGCATCGGCACCATGGCTTGGCAAACCAGCCGGAATTTGCAGCGTGGTTTTGTGGCTTATTTAAATCAGTTACAGGCCGGACATCTGGACAAGCTGGGACAAAAGCTGGAACAGCGCTATCAGGAAAAGGGCGATTTTGAGTGGTTGCGCTACAACCGGCAAGAATTTCGGCTGCTGCTAGAGCAAGTGCAGCCGCAATTGGTGCAAGATGCTTATCCCTACCGTGCGCCACGCCCACAACGGCACATGGAACGGCCTGGCCCGGGCGCAGGGCCGGATGGCCACCCTCCGCGCCCGGGCCATGAATTGCGCCGAGAACTGCGCCGAGAACTGCGCCGAGAACTGGGCCAAGAACCAAGCCATGAACTGCGCCAAGAACCGCGTCGAGATCGGCCCCAAGCACCGGGCCGCGGACCGGGCCAGGAACTGCGGGAGCCGCCCCCGCCATTACCCCCGCCCACCCCGATGAGCCTGGCCGGTCGCGTGTCAATTCTCGATGCCAATGGCCGTCCGCTAATCGGCCCGCCCAATACCCCGCCCGGCATCGAACGACCGTTGATCGTCAATGGCCAACGCATCGGCACACTGGTATTAATGCCGCTGAAACTGGTGGCCAGCGATGCGGACGACGCAACCGCCTTACGCTTTATCCGCAGCCAAATCCACCATTTACTGTGGCTGGCAGCAGGCCTGATTGCGCTGGCCATCTTGCTCTCGGTGCTGCTGGCGCGCCATATCCTGCGCCCGGTGGCAGGGCTGGGTGAAACCACGCGCAAAATCGCTGCCGGGCAATTCAATGCGCGCGCGCCGGTGCCGGGACACGATGAACTATCCGAGTTGGCGCGCCACGTGAATGAAATGGCCGAGGCGCTGGAACAGGATGAACAGAGAAAACGGCGCATGCTGGCCGATGTATCGCATGAATTGCGCACGCCGCTATCGGTGATTCGCGGTGAAATTGAAGCACTGCAAGACGGAATACGCCCACTCACGCCCCAAGCGCTCACTTCGCTGCATGCCGAGGTCTTGCATCTGAACAAGCTGGTCGATGATTTGCATCAATTAAATCTGGCCGACTCGGGCCACCTTGCCTGTCAACACCAGCCGTTTGACCTGTGCGCCCTGTTAAAAAACACGGTTGAGCGGTTTCAGGGCCGGGCCGCGCAAGCGCATTTGCGGCTCAGTTGGCAATTGCCAGCGCAGCCGTTGATGCTGGTGGGCGACGCCGACCGGATTAATCAGGTACTGACCAATTTGCTGGAAAACAGCATTCGCTACACCGATCCCAATGGCCAGATCCGCGTCAGCTTGCTAAGCAGTACCCGCCGCGCCCAAATCATCATCGAAGACAGCGCACCGGGTGTACCGCCCGAGATGCTGGCGCGCTTGTTTGACCGGCTGTACCGGGTCGATCAGGCGCGCAGCCGGGTGCTCGGCGGCAGTGGCCTGGGTCTGGCGATTTGCCGCGCGCTGGTCAACGAGCACAACGGCCAAATTGATGCGGCACAAAGTACATTGGGCGGGGTACAAATCACCATCTTGTTACCCCTCGGGCAAGCTGCCTGAGCCCGGCCCGGTTGCAGCACCTGGTATTGATTCGAGATCACCCCGTTTATCCTGATGGAGCATTGCATGAACTCTCCCGCCAACATCCTGATCGTTGAAGATGATGTGAAAATTGCCGCCCTGCTGGTGGATTATTTTCAGGCCAATGGCTATGCCACGCGCCATTTACTCAATGGCAAGGAAGCGCTGGCGGCGATTCGTACCACAGCGGTTGATTTGGTGATTCTGGATTTGATGCTGCCCGGCATGGATGGCTTGCATGTGTGTCAGGCGGTGCGCCAGTTTTCACAGGTGCCGATCATCATGCTGACGGCCCGGGTCGATGAGGTTGACCGCTTGCTCGGACTGGAATCGGGGGCCGATGATTATGTCTGCAAACCGTTTAGCCCGCGCGAGGTGGTGGCCCGGGCCAAGGTACAGTTGCGCCGCAGCAAGCCGGGCCGCACGGCAACCAAGCCACTGGTGGTGGATCGGGCGGCACTGCGGATTGTGTGCGGTGACAGTGCGCTCAATTTAACCCCGGTCGAATTCCGGCTGCTGGCCGAATTGCTGGAACACCCGGATCGGGTCTATTCACGCGCACAGTTGCTCAGTCTGGTCTATGAAGACCAGCGTGACATCAATGATCGTACCGTCGATTCGCACATTAAAAACCTGCGCAAAAAGCTTGAGGTACAATTCCCCGGTATCGATTGCCTGCAATCGGTGTATGGGGTTGGCTATCGCTTTGAAATGCCGGTGTAAGTTGGCATGCGCCAAGCCGACTAACAGCCACTGAACCGAGGCAGCAAGCGTCAATTGCCCTACCCAATTATCGTACTCAATTGCCATTGAATTGCTATTTAATTGTTATTTAACTGCTCTTGAATTAACTGCTCTTGAATTGCATTTGAATTGCTTATATTAAGTTATTAAATTTAATTGTTACACCGATTGGCAATCTCATTACCCCGTCGTTCCCGCGCAGGCGGGAACCCAGATTTTCCCAACGCATGGAGTCCCGAAATGAACCTGCCCCTCCCCCGGCCCCTCTCCCGCAGCCTGTTTTGCATAACGCTTGGCCTTGGCTTGACCGGCCTGATGCCGTCAAGCGCCATGGCCCAATCGTGCAGCAAGCAAAGCCCGGCACATAGCATTGCCTTATTGGAACTATATACGTCGGAAGGTTGCAGCTCTTGCCCACCAGCCGACAAGTACGTCAGTTCGCTGCGTGGTTCCGGCATTAGCGCCGATCAGGCGGTGCTGCTGTCGATGCATGTTGATTATTGGGATGATATCGGCTGGAAGGATCCATTTTCCAAGAAGAGCGCCACCGAACGGCAGCGCTGGCTCACTTCGCTCGCGGGTGGTCGCACCATCTATACCCCGGAAGTGTTCATGGGTGGCAAGGAATTGCGCAACTGGCGCAATAACGTGCCCGATACGGTCAAGCGCATCAATGACCAACCGGCCCGGGCCGATATCAAAATTTCGCTCGGCGCACCAAGCGGCGGCAATTTGCCGGTGGAAGTACAGGCAACGGCCAAACAAAAGGGCAAACTGTATCTGGCACTGGTAGAGAGCGGGATTGCGATTGATGTTAAAAAGGGCGAAAATTCCGGCTCGCTATTAAAGCATGACTTTGTGGTGCGCGAATGGCTCGGGCCGTTTAACCTGTCCGGCGACAAGGAAACCCGCGCCCAAATTTCGCGCGCGATTGCCATTCCATCCAATGCCAACAACAAAAATCTGGGCGTCTCGGCGTTTGTACAAAACGAGCGCGGCGAAGTGTTGCAGGCCCTGTCAATGCCATTGTGCAATAGCTGATCGGGTGGCTGGTGTGAGATGGTTGGGCGATGGTTGGGCTAAACCGCGGCGGCGCAGGTAGTGTATTAACCGCTGGCTCTGGCCAGTGCCTGACTGCGCTGCAACATCGCCTGCTCCACCAGCCATAGCCGATCCTGCCCCCAGGCCACGCACAACGGGGCCTCGCGCTTTGGATCTTTCAGCACAAAACTGGGCACGCCCCAGCACTGGTGCGCCTGCATCGCCAACCGGTTTTGTTCAACCTCTTCTTGCCAGTCTTGATTGTCCAGCTCATGCAAGGCCTCCTGCCACGACAGGCCCAAATCTTCGATGATTTGACGCAGGGTGGATTTGGCATAAATATCGCGCCCTTCGGCAAACGCGGCGCGCAGCAGGCGCTGGAAAAATACCAGTTCCTGCGCCTGACTGCGGACCCAGTCAAACAGCGAATAGGCGCGCCGTACCGGTTCACCCAGCGGGTCAAAGATCTGACCAAACGGAATGCCCAGAATTTGCGCTTCGCGCGCGGCATCCATCATGATGTAAGCGCCCTTTTTGCGCGGCACCGGCAGGCCGCGCATCACCATCGGCAAGACCGGGCGCAACACAATTTTGGTATGGTAGCGCTGACCGAGTTCGATCACCCGATCCACTGCCAGCCAGCTGTAGGGGCTGCGCAGCGAGGCAAAAAATTCCAGTACCAACCGGTCGTGCTGCGCCGCGCCAGTCAGTGGCGGCGGCAGGGCTGGCTGGCTCGTGTTTTTGTTGGGTAAAATCATTTGCACCTGTTCCCGTTCGGTGCGCAACAGGCCGCGCGCCATCAACCGAGATTGCAGGTAATGCATGCGGTCAATGCCGTGGTAACAGGTGCCTTCAAAATACAGCGTGCCACCCAGATAATGGCCACAGGCGCTGCGCATGCGGTCGCCGCGCAACAGGTTTTGCTGGCTCTGGGCCACCTCGGAAAACCCGTGTTCACCGGCCAGTGCCTGCAAACCCAGCGCATCGTCACGCCACAGGGCGAAGCCCACCCGGGCTGGCAACTCCGGGTGTTGTGCCACCCGCCCGGTACTCAAAATGCATTGGGCAATGCTCTGTAAATCCTGGCGCGGGGCCTGACCGGCATCGACAAAATGGACACCATACCATGGTGCAATCATGGCGCAATCGCGCCGGGCATAGCGCTCTCGCATGGCCCGTTCGGGTATCACATCATCCATCCCGGGTGGCACCAGATGAAACACGTATTCGAGCTGAAACTGGGCCAGCAGGGTCGGCAGCACTTGCGCCATCAAATGGCTGTACGGATCGTCGGCCTGATAAAAGAAGTGCAGTTGTGGTAAAACCGAGCCAGCACGCCGTGCCTTGTTGGCTGCACGCATCTCGCGCTTGCGTTGCCGCGCAGGGTCGGCCATTGCCCCCATCACCTGACCGACCAGCCAGCGCCGCCATTTCATCTGCCTGCCTCGCCGGGTGGGTCGGGCACCAGACAGGCTTCGACCACCTGCAAATCGTTATCCCTGGCAAAATCCATCACGAAATGGTAAGCCAGCGGTTCAATCTCGCGCAAATCGGCATTGACCACGACCGCGCGCACACCGTTTAACATGGAAGGCCGAACATACGGTGAATATTGCAGATGGGCATGCGGGCCGCCACTGCCCTCGGGGCGGAAGCAAGACATCACGCCACACAGCCGTTCGGCCCAGTCACTGGGGCGGAAGGTTTTGCCCTGTGCCGTCACACCCAAAATAAAGAATTCGCGGGCAACCGGTTGGTTCATATTTGATTCCACCCCGATTAGCCGAGCCAAACCGCGCCCGAGAGCAGCAGCAGCAGCAACATCCACAACAGCAGTGCACGCCAGACCAGCCCTACCGTGCTTTGCAACGCACGCGGAGTCGGTTCTTCACCGGGTACGCTTTCACTTTCGATGCCGGAAGAATCGATCACACTGGCGTCCAGCGGCAACATATTGCTGGCATTTTCCTGTGGCGTGCCCAGCCGTATTCCCATGGCACCACCACCGGCAGACAGGATGATACCAACCGATTCGTCCTGCCAGCGCTTGGCAAAATTGCGCCAGCAATACACGGCATCTTCAAAATTGCCAACCACGGCAAAGGCAAACGCGGTCAGGCGTACCGGAATCCAGTCGATCCAGTAAAACGCCTGTTTGGCAAATTCGCCAAAGGCTTCGTTTTTCATGTGTTCCGGTTCATTCCAGGCATGGGTCAGGTGTTCGGCCACCCTATACATCACGGCGCAGGCCGGCCCCAATGGCATTAAAAACCAAAAGAATACGCCAAATACATTACGGTGCGTCACCACCAGCGATTTTTCCACCGCCAGCCGGGTAATTTCGCGCACTTCCATGCCTGCGGTGTCAATATGCAGCCATTCGCCCAACAAGCGCCGTGCTTCGGCTTCGTCGGCAGCGGACAGGGCCAGTTGAATCGCATTGAAATAGTGGCTATAACGGCGAAAGCCGAGCGTCAGATAGATAATCACCACATTCCAGGCAAATGCGGCAAACGGGTTGATCCGGTCCAATAGCCAGTAAATCAGGGCGGTGGGCAGCATCAGCATGGCCAGCATCAAAAACCAGCCCAGGCGGCCATGCCGTGCGTGCCCGGCATTAAACCAGGTTTCGATGCGGGCCGCCAGTGCCTGAATCGCGGCATAGATCGGATTGTCGGCGCGCAGTGGTTTTAATTGCTCAATGAGCAAGGCTACCAGTATCGATAAAAAAATCATTCCCTTATCCTGTCATTCCCAACCCGCAACCATACTCCGGAAATCAAACAGACGCAAATGGCAAACGGGTGCGGTATGGTTTTGCGCCTTTATGCACGCAAAAAATGGTATAAATTACGCAACATCGCAGCGGTCGCACCCCAAATGAAATAGTCTTGCCAGGGCATGCTGTAAAAAATGCGCGAACCGCCCGGCATCTCAAAGCGGCGCATCTGATGGTTGGCCCCATCCATCAAAAACGCCAGCGGCACATGAAAAATCTCGGCCACTTCAAACGTGTCGGCCTGCAACTGAAACGGCGGTGTCACCAGCGCCACCACCGGTGTGACCCGATAGCCGGTACCGGTCAGGTATTCCGGTAACTGGCCCAACACATCAACATGCTGGCGCTGCAAACCAACCTCTTCCTGTGCCTCGCGCAATGCCGTTTCGATCGGTGAACCATCTTCCGGTTCGCTGCGCCCACCGGGAAAGCTGATCTGTCCGGCATGGTCATGCAAATGGGCGGTGCGCAAGGTCAGCATCACGTGCAGGCCATCGTCTTGAACCACCAGCGGCACCAGCACCGCGGCCGGGGTGATCGGGCGCTGATTAAAGCGCGGCTCGACACTCGGTTCCGGCATCCAGTCTGGCGGAAGCGCAAAGCGCTGGCGCAGCCAGTCCGGATGCAGACGGCTAGGTGCCAGCGCCGGTTCACCGGCCACCTGATGCACTGGCAAGGATTGTGGATCGAATTGCGTCAAAATCAAGCTCCGGAACAGGACAGGAAGGGTGGGTCAGCACCCTGAAAAAAAAGGGATGCCGACAGGCACCCCCTTTTTTTGGCACACCGGCATTTTACACCGTCACCTGCCACCATGAGCCGGGCGACGGCATTTTTTTTCGGTAATGCTGAATCGACGCTAAATCGATGCCGATATCGATACCGAACCGATACCGATATCCAGCCAAGC
>JACCDS011076592.1_pt1 | contig 10307 bp, 8 predicted proteins | sample 7446441 | NCBI WGS metagenome assembly JACCDS01 (sample SAMN15323445, study PRJNA562643) | freshwater metagenome | isolation source: river surface water | place: USA:Blue River Watershed | collected 2017-08-17 | reverse complement strand
CTGCTGCAGCAAGGCGTGCAGCATGCCCGTGGTGTTGCTGTTGCCGCCTGCGCCCGGGTTATCTTGCGTGTCAGCCATGACCACGGGCGGGCCCGAGACCTCGGCGGTGGCCAAAGCTTGCGCCACCGCTTCGCGGGCGGGCAAGACATCGGGACGCCATTGGCTCGGCTCGGCCACACGCTCAAACAAGCGCTGTACCACCGCGTCGGCTTGCGGGCCGTGGCCCCACACCACAGGGCCGCATTCGTCAAAGTCAGAGGCGGGGAAGCCCATGCAAAAACTGAGCATGCAGCCGGTCTGCGCCTCCAGCGCGATCATTTCGTCGTAAAGGTCTTTGGCCGGGGCCATCCAGGTGCTTTGCGCGTTGAGGGGAATCAAAAAGGGCAAACGCCGCGCTTGCATGGGCCGCTTGGCGCCTGCGCGCAGGTGTTCGCGCAGGTGTTCGCGCAGCAGCATCGCGGCCCGCTCACCGGTCTCGGCCATGTCGATGTGCGGGTAAGTGCGGTAAGCCACCAGGCCGTCGGCCAGGCGCAGCATGCGTTCGGTCACATTGGCGTGCAGGTCCAGGCTGCCCACAATGGGCACGCGGGGTCCCACCACGGCACGGATGCGGGCAATCAACTCACCCTCGCTGTCGTCGGCGTTTTCGGCCACAGCAGCACCGTGCAAATCGAGGTAAACACCATCGAGGCCCTGCACCATGGCTGCACGCACATCTTCGACAATGGCGCCGCAGATGCGCTCAAAAGCGTCGCGTGTGACATAGGACGAGGGCGTGGCCCCGGCCCAGGCCGACGGCACGATCTGCCAGCCTTCGCGCCGGGCCGCATCGATGAACCCACCCGCCGGGATGTTCACGCCAGTCATGGCATCGACCATGGTCTGTCCGCGCACAAAGGCCGGAAAGGCCTCACCGGTCTGAAAAGCGGCCCAATCGGCCAGGCTGGGGGCAAAGGTGTTGGTTTCGTGCTGGTAGCCAGCGATCAGGATGCGGGTCATGCCGTGTCAATCAGGGTGTTCGGTCGGCGGCAAGGCCGCAGGCGCGGCCTCCAAAAGCCGCCGTGTGTAATCTTGCTTCGGGTTGGCGTACAGGTCGGTGGTGCGGCCTTGCTCCACGATGCGGCCTTGGTGCATGACGATCACGCGGTCGCACAGCTGGGCGGCCACGCGCAGGTCGTGCGTGATGAAGAGCATCCCCAGGCCCAGGCGCGACTGCGCTTCGCGCAGCAGGTTCAGGATCTGGGCCTGCACACTCACATCGAGCGCGCTCACGGCCTCATCGGCCACCAGCACCTGCGGGCGGCAGGCCAGCGCACGGGCAATCGCCAGGCGTTGACGCTGACCGCCGCTGAACTGGCTGGGGTAACGCTTCAGGGCCTCCACCGGCAAACGCACCTGCGCCATCAATTCGACCGCCAAGGCTTCGGCTTGTTCACGCGACTGGCCAAAGTTCATTGCGCCTTCGACCATGGACTGGCCCACGGTGCGGCGCGGGTTCAGCGAGCGGTTCGGGTCCTGAAAGACCACCTGCACACGGTGGCGCAGTGGCCGCAACTGGCCCTCGGGCATGCGGGCTACGTTTTCGGCACCCCACAAAATTTGGCCTTCGGTGGGGTCGATCAGGCGGATCAGGCAACGCGCAAAAGTCGACTTACCCGAACCCGACTCGCCCACGATGCCCACTGTTTCACCGGCACGCACGGCAACGGCGGCATCCATGAGGGCGGCTGTGGGGCGGCTGCGGCCCAGCCAGTCGTGGCTGATGTAGGTCTTGCCCACGCCCTGACCCGACAGCAGCGCAGAGCCTTGGGGCTCGGGCTTGGCGGGCGGCGGCGTCATGCCCGGCACGGCGGCCAGCAGCTGGCGCGTGTAGTCGGCGCGGGGACGGCGCAGCACCTGTTCGCAGTCGCCGCTCTCCACCGCCTGACCCTGGTTCATCACCAGCACCTGGTCGGCGATTTCGGCCACCACGCCCATGTCGTGGGTGATGAACAGCACCGCACTGCCCTGCTCGCGCTGCAAGTCGGCGATCAATCGCAAGATCTCTTTTTGCGTGGTCACATCGAGCGCGGTGGTCGGCTCGTCGCAAATCAAAAGCGCAGGTTTCAAGATCACGGCCATTGCGATCACGATGCGCTGACGCTGCCCACCGCTGAGTTGGTGCGGGTAGCTGCGCAGCATGCGCGCCGGGTCGGGCAGCTTGACCCGCTCGAACACCCGCAAAATTTCAGCACGGCGCTGCTCGGCGGGCCAATCGGTGTGGGTGGACAGCAACTCGTCGACCTGGTCACCGCAGCTCATGACCGGGTTCAAGGCCGTCATGGGCTCCTGGAACACCATGCCCATGGCTTTGCCACGCAACTGGCGCAGCCGCAACTTGGACGCCTGCAGCAAGGACTCACCTTGCAGGACGATGTCACCCGCCACGGGCTGCAGCTCTTTGGGCTGCAAGCCCATCACGGTGGTGGCCATGACCGACTTGCCCGAGCCGGACTCGCCGACCACGCACAGGGTCTGGCCCGGCAGGATGTCCAGCGACACCTCGGTAATGGCATGCGCCCGGTCACCACCGGCAGGCAAAGCGACCGAGAGGCCACGAATCGACAGGACAGCTTCAGAAGCGGTGTGCGTCATGCGCCGCTCCGTTTCGCGAATTTGGGGTCCAGCACATCGCGCAGGCCATCTCCCAGCAGGTTGATGGCCAGCACCGTGGGCACCAGAAACAGCGCGGGGAACAGCACATTGCCCGGGTACTGGGTGAACTGCACCCGCCCCTCAGCCATGATGTTGCCCCAGGTCGGGATGTCGGCCGGCAGGCCCAGGCCCAGGAAGCTCAAGATGGCTTCGGTCAGCACGGCACTCGCCGCGATGAAGGTGCCCTGCACGATCAGCGGCGCCATCGCATTGGGCAGGATGTGGCGCAACAAAATCACCGGCGTGGGCGTGGCCAAGGCTTTGGCGGCCTCCACAAAAGGCTCCTCACGCAAGGTCAGCACGAGCGAGCGCACCAGGCGCGTGACGCGCGGGATCTCGGGGATGGCGATCGCCACCACCACGGTCCACAGCTGCGCACCCAGTGCCGCCACCAGCGCAATCGCCAGCAAGATGGCGGGGATGGCCATCAAACCGTCCATAAAGCGCATCAGCACCATGTCGAGGGCACGGAAGTACCCCGCCAGCATGCCCAAAGCACCGCCCACCAGCAGCGCCACCACGGCGGTGAACAGGCCCACCAGCAAGGACACGCGGGTGCCATAGAGCACACGGCTGTAGATGTCGCGGCCAAAGTTGTCACTGCCCATCCAGAAGGTGTGGGCCACACTGGTGCCGTCCAGCAAGCCAAACTGCCCCACCACGCCAGCCTGGGTGTTGATGTTGGCCGAGTCCATGGCCGCCGGGTCCACCGTGCCCAGCCAGGGGGCGGTCAAGGCGATCAGGATCAAGAGGCCCAGCACCCCCAAGCCCAAACGGACGGTGGTGTGCGCCAGAAGTTTTCGGAAGAGGGTGTTCATCAGTAACGGATCCGGGGGTCCAGCCAGAGGTAGCTCAAGTCCACCAACAAATTGATCAGGACATACAGCACGCTGAAAAACAGCACCACACCCTGGATGACCGGAAAGTCGCGGTTGAGCACAGCGTCCACCGTGAGCGAGCCCAAACCGGGGATGGCATACACCGTCTCGGTCACCACCACACCACCAATCAAGAGCGCGATGCCGATGCCGATCACCGTGACGATGGGCACCGCCGCATTGGCCAGCGCATGGCGCAGCAACACCACCTGCTCGGTCACGCCTTTGGCGCGGGCGGTGCGGATGTAGTCCTCGGTCAGCGCCTCAGACACGCTGGCGCGGGTGACCCGTGCGATGAGCGCCACATAAATGGTGGCCAGCGACAGCCAGGGCAGCACCAGCTGGTAAGCCCAGGCGCCCACACCTTGCGAAAACTCGCCAAACAAACGGCGGTAGCCCTGCACGGGCAGCCACTGCAACTGGATGGCAAAGATGTAGATCAGCACGTAACCGATCACGAACACCGGCACCGAAAACCCGGCCACCGCAAAGCCCGACAACAAACGGTCCAGCCAACCGCCCATGCGCCAGGCGGCCAGCGTGCCCAGAGGCACTGCCACCAGGACGGCCAGCACCATGGTGCCTGCCGCCAGGGACAGCGTGGGCTCGATGCGCTGGGCAATCAGCTCGGTCACCGGTTTGCCCAGGTAAAAGGAGTAACCCAAGTCACCCTGCAGCACCCCCATCAACCAGATGCCGAATTGCGCGAACAGTGGCTTGGTCAGGCCCAGCTGTTCGCGAATGCGGTCAATGTCTTCGTTGGTGGCGTTGTTGCCCGCGATCACAGCGGCCGGGTCCCCCGGCGTGAGCCGAAGGATCAGGAACACGATGACCGCCACCGTGAACAACACGGGGATCAGCGCCAACAGGCGCTGCAGCAGGAATTTCAGCATAAAACTTCAGCTGTTCCGGAGTGCGAGAAGACGGTCAGTTCTTCTTGATGTTCCAGTACACCTGCGCACCACCGGGCACCAAGCCCGAGATGTTCTTGCGCAGGGCAGCAGGGTTGAAGTACTGGCCCAGCGGCACGTGGGTGGCGGTTTCCATGGCGCGCAACTGGATCTGCTCGGCGATCGCTTTCTTTTGTGCGTCGGTGGTCGACTGGGCGAACTTGACCTTCAGGTCTTCGATCTGCTTGTCGTCTTGCCAGCCGAACCAGCCCTTGTCACCCGCGGCGTTCATCATGGCCATGGTCAGCGGGTTCAGGATGTCGCCCGCCGTCCAGGCGGTCATGAACGCGTTCCAGCCGCCCTGTGCGGGTGCGTCTTTCTTGGCGCGGCGTGCCACCAGGGTGGCCCAGTCCATTTGCTGCATGTCGACCTTGAAGCCCGCAGCTTCAAGTTGTTGCTTGGCCACCAGGGGCAGCTTGGCAATCGCGGCCAGATCGGTCGGACGCATCAGCACCACGGGCGTGCCGTCGTAGCCCGCATCCTTGAGCATTTGAGCCGCTTTCTTGGGATCGGCCATGCCGGTGTAGATGCCGGTCTTGTCACTGGCAAACGGTGTGCCGCAGGGGTACATGCTCTTGCAGAAAGTGAACATGCCAGGCGCACCCACCTGTGTTTTGAGGTGCGCTTCCTGGCCCAGTGCCACCATGGCGGCCTGGCGGATCTTCACGTTGTTGAAGGGCGCATGCAGGTGGTTGAAACGCAGGATGAACTGCAGGCCTGCGGGCTGGGCGTCCACGATCTGGATGTCTTTTTGGGCCTTCAGGGAGGCGTATTGCTCAAAAGTGGGCTGCTCGACGATGTCGACCTCACCCGCCACCAAGGCATTGAACTGGGTCTGCGGGTCGCGGATGATGACCCACTCCACGCGGTCCACATGCACCTGCTTGCCGCCGGTCGTGCCATCGGGCGCTTCGCTGCGGGGCTTGTATTTGTCGTTCTTCACATAGACCAGGCGCTCGCCGGGCTTGTATTCAGCAGGCACAAACTTGTAAGGGCCCGAGCCGATGTGCTCCTTGATTTGCTCGCTGCCGGGCGTGGCGGCAATGCGCGCGGGCATGATGAAGAGCACATTGGACGAGGGCTTGCCCAGCGCTTCGAGCATCACGCCAAAAGGCTGCTTGAGCTTGATGACAAAGGTCTTGGCGTCGGGCGTGGCGTAGTTGTCCACGCTCTTGGCCAGCACACCGCCAAAGCTGTCGCGGCTGGTCCAGCGCTTGATGGAAGCGACCACGTCTTCGCTGGTCACCGCCTTGCCGTCGTGGAACTCCAGGCCGTCACGCAGCGTGAAAGTCCAGGTCAGGTTGTCCTTGCTGACGTTCCATTTGTCCACCATCTGGGGCTTGGGCTTGCCGGCCAGATCGGTGCCAAACAAGGTGTCGTAGATCATGTAGCCGTGGTTGCGCGTGACAAAGGCGGTGGACCAGATGGGGTCGAGGATGGTCACGTTGGAATGCGGCACCACGCGCAGGGTCTTGCCCTGGGCTTGGGCCACGAAGGGGGTCAACAAGGCGGCCGCCAATGTGGCCACAGCAAAAAGGGAACGACGTTTCATGGGTTACTCCAGTCAAGACGGGGACATTGGACAGCGGTCCAAAACACTATAAAACGAAACATGACCATTTCTTATCAGGACATTACCCAATGGGGTGCACTTGACTTGTCCCGTGCGGTACACAGCAGACAAGTTTCTTGCCGTGAGGTGATGCAAGCGACCCTGTCGCAGGTCAACCGCCTCAACCCACAAAGCAACGCCATCGTGAGCCGTGTGGACAGTGACGCCCTGCTGGCTCAAGCCGATGCGCGCGATGCGCAACTGGCCCGTGGAGAGTCGATGGGCTGGCTGCACGGCATACCCCAAGCCATCAAGGATTTGGCCAATGTGCAAGGTCTGCGCACCACCTTGGGCAGCCCCTTGATGAAAGACTTTGTGGCCAGCGAAGACGGCCTGATGGCGCAGCGCATGAAAGCGGCAGGCGCCATCGTCATCGGCAAGACCAACACACCTGAGTTGGGTTTGGGCTCGCACACCTTCAACGAAGTGTTTGGTGCCACACGAAACGCCTGGGACCCGAGCAAGTCGGCAGGCGGCAGCAGCGGCGGCGCGGGCGTGGCGCTGGCCCAGCGCATGCTGAGCGTGGCCGATGGCTCGGACTTCATGGGCAGCCTGCGCAATCCGGCGGGCTGGAACCATGTGTTTGGCATGCGCCCCTCACAGGGCCGCGTGCCCATGTGGCCTGCGCAGGACGTGTTCATTGCCCAGTTGGGCACCGAAGGCCCCATGGGTCGCCATGTGCGCGATGTGGCCATGTTGCTGTCCACGCAAGCCGGTTCGGCCCCATCCTGCCCCTTGAGCCTGAGCGATGACCCAGCCCTGTTCGCAGGCGCGCTGGACAGCGACCCGCAAGGCCAACGCATCGGCTGGCTGGGCGATTTGCAGGGCTACCTGCCCATGGAAGAAGGCATTGTGGCGCTGTGCGAATCGGCGCTGAAAAGTTTTTCCGGCATGGGCTGCCGCGTGGACGAAGCCCGACTGGGCATGCCACCTGAGCAAATCTGGCAAGCCTGGCTGGTCTGGCGTCAGGCCTTGGTGGGGCCGCGTGTGGCGCCTTTCCTGGTCAACCCGGCCAACCGTGCACACATCAAACCCGAGGCACTGTGGGAGCATGACCAGTCCCTCACCTTGACGGGCGCCCAGCTGATGTCCGCCAGCGCCAGCCGGACACGTTTTTACCAAAGCATGCTGGCTTTGTTTGAAAAGTTCGATGTGCTGGCCATTCCGGTGGCGCAGGTCTGGCCGTTTGATGTGCATGCGCGCTGGCCGCAGAGCGTGGCAGGTCGCAGCATGGACACCTACCACCGCTGGATGGAGGTGGTGATTTACGCCACCTTTGCAGGCCTGCCCTCGATCAGCGTGCCTGCGGGTTTTGGCGGGAACGGCTTGCCCATGGGTTTGGCCTTGATCGGCAAACCGCAAGGGGATCTGGCGCTCTTGAAATTGGCACACGCTTACGAGATGGCGAATCTGGACATGATCAGCCAGAAGCCGCCGGGCGTTTGAAAATCAAGCTGCCATGCGCGTCCAGCCCGTGAGGTCCAGAGACGCCAGCGCCATGATCTTGGCGGAATCGACCAGCTCCTGGATGCCCACGTACTCATCGGGCTGGTGCGCCAAATCCAGGATGCCAGGGCCATAAGCGATGCAGTCTTGCAACTTGCCCGAGCGCACGATGTGCTTTTGGTCGTAGGTGCCAGGGCTGGCGATGTAGCTCGGGGCTCGCCCCAGCACCCGGGCAATGGCCCGCGCCGTGGCGTCCACCACGGGCGCATCTTTGGGCGTGGCGGTGGGCACAAAACTCATGATGTCGCGGATGCCGTAGTCAAAACCTGGCCGGGTGCGCTTGAGTTCATCAAGCATGTCGATGATTTCCTGCTTCACGGCTTCGAGGTTTTCTTCGGCAATGAAGCGGCGGTCGAGCACCGTGCGGCAGCTGTGCGCCACCACCGGCGCAGGCGTTTGCGCCGTGGGCCAGCCGCGCTCGTCGTTGGCATAAACCTGCTCCACCTGGCCGCCGTGGATGCTATTGATGTTGAGCGTGCTCACGCGTGCGCCGGGTGGCTCCACGGGCTCGGCCGTTTTGCGGCCTTGCAGGCGCGGCTGCAGCTGCGTCTCCAGCAAATGGATGAAGGCGCTCATGTGGTTGATGGCGCTGTCCCCCAAAAACGGCATGGAGCCGTGCGCGATGCGCCCCCGGGTTTCCACCTCGCCCCACCACACGCCCCGGTGGCCCAGGCAAATGCGGTCCACGCCTAAAGGCTCGGGGATGATCACATGGTGCACACGGGGTTTGCTGAAGTAACCGCGCTCGGCCAGATAGCCCACACCCGCAAAACCGCCAGACTCTTCGTCCACCGTGCCGCTGATTTCCAGAGCGCCCGGAATCGGCAAGCCCGACTCGATCAGGGCTTCGCAGGCGATGATGCTGGACGCCAGGCCGCCCTTCATGTCACAAGTGCCGCGGCCGTACACACGGCCATGGGCCACCTGGCCACCGAAAGGTTCGTAAGTCCAGCCCGAACCCGCTTCAACCACGTCGATGTGGCTGTTGAAGTGCACGCACTCGCCCGGGGCCTGCCCTTGCCAACGCGCCACCACGTTGGTGCGCGGGTGGCTGTCGCTGTCACCGGGTGCGCCAATGGCCCGCACGTACTCGACCGCAAAGCCTTTTTTGGCCAGACGTTCGCCGATGAAATGGGCACACGCCTCGTAAGCGTCACCCGGCGGGTTGATGGTGGGGATGCGCACCAACTCTTGCGTGAGGGCAGTGACCTCGTCCCGCTTGGCCTCGATGCGCTCGAGCAGCTTTTGAACAGAAGAATTCATGGCTTCAGTCTATCGCCCGCCAACTGGGGGACGAAGTCACGCAGGGTACAGGGGCCCGTCTTCAGCTTTGCTGCCAAGGCAGGCCGCGAAACCGCCAGCCGCCCTTTTGGCCCCGGTGCGCCTGCTCGTCGGGGTCGCCCTCAAAGCCTTCGAGGATGTTGTAGGCCTGCAGGCCCAACTCGGTGGCGCGCTGGGCGGCGGCGATCGATCGCACACCGCTGCGGCACAACAGCACCAGCTTTTTGCCACCCGCCCCCAATGCCTGCACACCCGCGTCAAACCCCGGGTTCATCGCCATGCCGGGCCACTGCTTCCAGGCCAGGGCATGGGCGCCGGGCACAAAGCCCACCCAGGCGCGCTCGGCGTCGGTGCGCACATCGACCATCACCGCCTCGCCCGACTGGACCCAGGCCCAGGCCAACTCCGGCGAAATGTCGCCGGCATACCCGTTGGCAGCTTGTACGTTGGGGGCAGGGGTGGGTTGTGTGCTCATGTCGGGGCTCCTGTGGGCTGGGAAGCAGGAATGGGGAATCGGGTCTGAATCATAGCTTTTTGCATTTACGCACGGCCCGACCCCACCGTCAGTGACAGGACAGGCTGCAGCGGCTAAGATGCGGGTTTTGGTTGACGTTTACGTCAACGTCAAAGCCATCCAGATCGCCCGCCAACGGAGACCCCCATGACCGACCTGTCCGCCGAATTCAAAGCCTTGGCCGAGTACCGCCCCACGAACAAGGTGCGTTTTGTCACCGCCGCCAGCCTGTTTGACGGCCACGACGCCGCCATCAACATCATGCGCCGCATCCTGCAAAGCATGGGGCCGAAGTCATCCACCTGGGCCACAACCGCTCGGTCGACGAAGTGGTGACCGCCGCCCTGCAGGAAGACGCGCAGGGCATCGCCATCAGCTCTTACCAGGGCGGGCACAACGAATACTTCAGCTACATGGTCGATTTGCTCAAAGCCCGTGGCGGCGAGCACATCAAGGTGTTTGGCGGTGGCGGCGGCGTGATCGTGCCGTCCGAGATACGCGCCCTGGCCGACAAAGGCGTGCGCATTTTCAGCCCTGAAGATGGTCAAAAAATGGGTCTGGCCGGGATGATCGGCGAGATGGTGATGCGCTGCGACAAGGACTTCACCTCGCTGGCCCCCTCGAAGGTCGACGCCATCCAGGGCCACACCGAGATGAGCTGGCGCGCACTGGCCCAGCTGATCACCGCTTTGGAAAACGACAAAGCCGATGCCAGCGTGGTCAAGGCCGTGCGCGAACAAGCTGCCAGCAAAAAAGTGCCCGTGTTGGGCATCACCGGCACCGGTGGTGCGGGCAAGTCGTCTCTTACCGACGAACTGATCCGCCGCCTGCTTCTGGACCAGGACGACGCGCTGCGTGTGGCCGTGATCTCG
>JACCDS010750222.1_pt1 | contig 10308 bp, 7 predicted proteins | sample 7446441 | NCBI WGS metagenome assembly JACCDS01 (sample SAMN15323445, study PRJNA562643) | freshwater metagenome | isolation source: river surface water | place: USA:Blue River Watershed | collected 2017-08-17 | reverse complement strand
TCCCCGCCCTGAGCGCAGGCACCTCCCGGGCGCATCAAGATCCGGGCGGTGCCGGCAACCGATGCGCGGCGCAGCATGTCGAGCCGCGCACGTCGGCTGTCGTACATCGCCCGGTCGGCCAGTTGCAGCAACGTGTCGCCGTCGACGTCGGCAGCGGTGGCTGCCGTGCCGGTCATGCCGCACAGGCACGGATAGAGCACATGCCCCACGCTGGCCGTGACCTGCAGGAGGGTCTCGCCCGCGCCCAGCGGTGCGGCCACGCTGGCCTGCACGCGCGACAGGACCGCATCGACCGTCGCCACGGATGAAGCGCCCTGTTCATGCGTCGCCTCCAGCTCCAGCAGCAGCACGAACTCGTCGCCGCCGACACGCGCGACGGTCTCCCCGGCACGCAAGACCTGTTCGAGCCGACGCGCCACCGCCACCAGCAGGCTGTCGCCGGCGGCATGGCCGTGCCGGTCATTGACGGCCTTGAAGCCGTCAAGGTCCAGACAGCAGACCGCCAGCCGATGCCCGCTGCGCTGCGCGCGCGCCATGGCCAGACGCAAGCGGTCGGCCAACAGGCGGCGGTTGGGCAGACCGGTCAGCGGATCGTGGAGGGCCAGCACACGCAGCTCCCGGTTCTGCCGCTCCAGCTCGATCACGCGGCGCGTGAGGACACCGATGCGCTCGTCCAGATCGGCCGGATCGTCGTCACAAGGGTTCAGCATGTCCTTGGCCCGGGCTGTCGGATCGGCAGGTTGCGTGGACATCGGACGATTGGACCGGGCAGGGCCGGCCGTGTCGGTGCGTCAACGCACCGAGGCGGTCACTGTCGCAGGCGCTGCGGGTCGGGATCCGCCCGCACCACCGCATCGGCCGGGAACTCGCCGCGCCCGGACCACTCCGATCCGGCCATGCAAGCGACACCTTCGACCCTGATCGAGGCCTCGGGCCTGTGCATGTCCTACGACATCGGTGACCGACGGGTGTCGGTGCTGCGGGGCGTGGACCTGCGGATCGACACCGGCAGCCGGGTGGCCATCGCGGGGCCTTCGGGCTCGGGCAAGTCCTCGCTGCTGCTGCTGCTGGCCGGGCTGGAACGGCCGGCGGCCGGGCACATCCGGCTGGCCGGCACCGACCTGGCCACGCTCGATGCCGATGGCCTGGCCGACCTGCGGCGCGAGCACATCGGCATCGTGTTCCAGAGCTTTCACCTGCTGCCCAGCCTGAGCGCGCTGGACAACGCGGCCTTGCCGCTGCAGATGGCCGGCGCGGCCGACGCCCGCGAGCGTGCCGCCGCGATGCTGGCGCGGGTCGGCCTGCAGGAGCGGCTGCACCATCGCCCGTCGCAGCTGTCGGGCGGCGAGCAGCAGCGCGTGGCGATCGCCCGGGCGCTGGTCCACCGGCCGCGTCTGCTGCTGGCCGATGAGCCCACCGGCAACCTCGATGACGAGACGGCGCAATCGGTCCGCGACCTGCTGCTGCGCCTGAACCAGGAGCTCGGCACGACGCTCGTGCTGGTGACCCACGACCTCGACTTCGCCGCCCGCTGCGACCGCGTCCTGCGCCTGCACGACGGGCTGCTGCACGAGAGCCCGCCGCAACGCCGCTCCGGGAGCCCCGATGCGCTTCCTGCTTGACCTCGCCTGGCGCGACCTGCGCGCCAGTGGCCGCAGCCTGTGGATCTTCGTGGCCTGCCTGATGCTGGGCGTCACGCTGGTGACGGCCGGCGGCGGCCTGTACCGGCAGGTGGCCGACGCGCTGCGCGATGACGCAAGGCTGCTGTTCGGCGCCGACGTGGAGGTCGAGGCCTCGCGCCCGCTGCCCGACACGGCACTGGCCTGGATGCGCGAGCGCGGCACCGTCTCCAGCGGGATCGAGCTGCGCACCATGCTGCGCACGGACAGCGGTCGCGCCCAACTGGTCGAGCTGCAGGCCATCGATGAGCGCTACCCGCTGCTGGGCCGGCTGGTGCTGCAACCCGAAGGCCCCGTGGCCGCCGCGCTCGATCTGCGCGACGGGCGCTGGGGCGTCGCCGTGGACGGCACGCTGGCGCAGCGCATGGGCCTGCAGCCGGGGGACCGCGTGGCCATCGGCGACATCGAGCTGACGGTGCGGGCGCTGATCGTGCGCCAGCCCGACCGCAGCCTGCGCGCGGACTGGGGCGCGGCACCCGTGCTGATCGCGCCGGACGCCCTGTCGGCCACCGGACTGGTGCAGCCGCTGAGCCGCGTCGAGTACCGCCACCGCGTCGTGCTGGATGCCGCCTCGCCGATCGGCGCGGCCGCCTGGCGCGACCGCCTGCTGGCCGCATTCCCCGACCTCGAGATGGAGGTGAGCAGCTTCGACGAGCGCGGCGAGCGCATGGCCGACGTGCTCGGCCAGATCGGCTCGGGCCTGCTGCTGATCGGCTTCTCGGCACTGTTCATCGGCGGGCTGGGCGTCTTCAACAGCGTGCAGGCCTACCTGCAGGGCAAGCTGACCAGCCTGGCCACGCTGCGCGCGCTCGGCCTGCGCGATGCGCGCCTGGCCGCGTTCGTGCTGCTGCAGGTCCTGCTGCTGGCGATGCTGGCCAGCGCGGCGGGTGTCGTCTTAGGCGTGGCCCTGGCCCTGGCCGGCGCGCAGCTGGCGGCCGACAAGCTGCCGGTCACGCTGATGCTCGGCGGCCTGTGGCCTGCGGCGGGCATGGCCTTCCTGTTCGGGGTGCTGACCGCGCTGGCGTTCTCGTTGCCGGCGCTGGGGCGCGCGCTGACCGTCTCGCCGGCGGCCCTGTTCCGGGGCGTGCAGGGCCTGCCGACACACACGCCGCGCAAGGCCTGGTGGACGACCGCCGGGGTGGCCGCCGTGACGCTGGGGCTGCTGGTCGCCTCGCTGCCCGACCCGCGCTTCGGGCTGGCCTTCGTGCTGGCCACGGCCGCGCTGCTGGTCGTGCTCGATGCCGCGACGCGTGGCCTGCGTCGGGCGGCCGATCGCCTTCAACACCGGGCCCGGCTGCCCCTCCCGCTACGTCTGGCGCTGGCCGGCCTGCAGCAGCCGCATTCGCCGCTGCGCACGGCCCTGCTGTCGCTGGGCTCGGCCCTGTCCCTGCTGGTGGCCTGCACGCTGGTCGTCGCGGCCCTGCTGCGCACGGTCAACGAGGTGGTGCCGGCGCAGGCGCCCGCGCTGGTGTTCCACGACGTGCAGACCGACCAGATCGCGCTGCTGCACGAGACGCTGCAAGGCACGCCGGGCCTGCAGTCGGTGAAGACCGCGCCGCTGGTGCTCGGCCGGCTGGTGGCCGTCAATGGCCAGGCGCTGCGCGACCCTGACGACAGCGACCGGGACCGCGCCTCACGCGACGAGCACAAGCTCAGCGACCGCAGCGGCAACTTCGACGACGTGGTGATCCAGCGCGGCGCGTGGTGGCCCGACGGCCCTGCCGGCGAGGCGCTGGTGGCGATGGAAGACCGCGAGGCCGACCCGCTGGGCCTGCAGGTGGGCGACCGCCTGCGCTTCGACATCATGGGTCAGCCCGTCGAGGCCCGCCTGGCGGCGATCTACGGCCAGCGCCGCCTGCAGTCGCGGCTGTGGCTGGAGGCCATCTTCAGCGACGGCGTGCTCGACCCGTTCATCACCCGCCATGTCGGCGCGGCCTGGATGCCCGCCGAGCACACCTTGCAGGCACAGGACCGACTGGCCGCCGCAGCGCCCAACATCGCGACCGCACGCACCGAGTCCCTGCTGCGAGAGACCCGCGCGCTGATGGGCCGCGCCAGCATCGGCCTGGCGGTGGTCGCCGGCGTGTGCCTGGCCGCCAGCCTGCTGGTGCTGGCCAGCGTGGTGGCGGCCAGCCGCAGCCGCCACCTCTACGACGCGACGGTGATGCACGTGCTGGGCGCGCGGCACGCCCTGCTGCGTCAGGCGCTGGTGTGGGAATACGTGCTGCTGGCCGCCGCCACGGCCGTCTTCGCGCTCATGGCCGGCACGGCACTGGCCACCGGCCTGCTGTCCTGGCGCCTGGACATGAGCCCCGCCGGCCTCTACTGGACCGGCCTGCTGACGGCCCTGGGCGTGAGCGCCCTGAGCCTGGGCCTGGGCGCCCAGGTGCTGCTGGCGCAGATGCGGCTGAACCCGGCGCGGCTGCTGCGCAGCGGGGGTTGAGGGCGACCGGTCCGGCGCCCGTCAGGCCGCCACCGGCCAGCCGACCACGTCGGGCACACGCAGGCGCTGGCAGGCCCTGCCATCAGCGGCGAAGAGGTGGGCGTCGGCGGGCGAGAACGTCAGCGCGATGCGCTCGCCCAGCGCGACGCGGGTGTTGCCGCCGACCAGCGCGCTGACCGTCAGTCCCGTCGCGCCAGCGAGTTCGACGTAGGTCTCATGGCCGAGGCGTTCGACCAGGCCGATCTCGCCGCTGAGCGACATGCCGGCGGCGTCGCCTGACCCGACCCCCGAACCGCCCCCCGAACCAACCCCCGAACCGACACCGATGTGCTCGGGACGGATGCCCAGCGTCATCGGCTGGCCGACCTGCACGCCGTCGGCATCGACCGGGATGACGTGCGGCAGCGCGCCAAGTTCAGGGGCGGACACGCTCACGCCGGCGGCATCGACGGCCGTGACCCGCACCGGCAGGAAGTTCATCCGGGGCGAACCGATGAAGCCGGCCACGAACTGGTTGCGAGGCTGGTGATACAGCTCCAGCGGGCGACCGATCTGGCGCACCTCGCCGGCCTCCAGCACGACGATGCGATCGGCCAGCGTCATCGCCTCGACCTGGTCGTGGGTGACATAGATCATGGTGGCGCGCAGGTCCCGGTGCAGGCGCGCGATCTCGGCCCGCGTGTTCACGCGCAGCGCCGCATCGAGGTTGCTCAACGGTTCGTCGAACAGGAAGACCTCCGGGTTGCGCACGATGGCGCGTCCGATCGCCACGCGCTGGCGTTGCCCGCCTGAAAGCTCCTTGGGCTTGCGCGCCAGCAGATGTTCCATCTTCAGGATCTGCGCGGCCTGGCGGACCTTGCGCTCGACCTCGTCCTTGGGCGCACCGGCGAGGTTCAGGCCGAAGGCGACGTTGTCGAACACCGTCAGGTGCGGGAACAGCGCATAGGACTGGAACACCATCGCGATGCCGCGGTCCTTGGGCGAGAGGTCGTTGACGACGCGCTCGCCAATCGACAGCGTGCCCGAGGTGGCCGACTCCAGCCCCGCGATCAGGCGCAGCAGCGTGGACTTGCCGCAGCCCGAAGGGCCGACGAACACGATGAACTCGCCGTGCTCGATGCGCAGGTCCACGCCCTTGATGATGTCGTGCGAGCCGAAGGACTTGCGCAGGTTCTGGAGTTCGACGCTGGCCATGTGCAGGCTCCGTGTGTCAGGTGTAGGTCGACGCGCCGCGCGCGGATCAGGCCGCACGGGTGGTCTGCGACGAACGCCGCACCACCAGGGTCGGCTTCGTCACGTGGTGGACCGGTTCGGTGCGGCCCTCGATGCGCTCGATGAGCTGCTCGGCCGCCGCCGCGCCCAGCCCGTGCGGGTCCTGGTCGACGGAGGTCAGCGCGATCTGCGGCAGCGCGCTGATGTGGAAGTTGTCGTAGCCGACCACCGCGAGGTCCTGCGGCACGCGCAGTCCCATCTCCTGGGCCTCGGCCATGACGTTGATCGCGACCGTGTCGTGCCAGCAGAACATCGCCGTCGGCCGCGACGGCGCGCCCAGCACATGACGGGCCAGCTGGCGGTCTTCCTGGTCGGAGCCGCCACTGCGCGTCTTGATGATCTGGAGGTAGTTGTCGAGCCCGTTGGCCTGCATCGCGCGGATGTAGCCGCGCTGGCGATAGACGACCGGGTTGACCGCGCTGTCCTCGGGCGGCTCGAAGCTGAAGAAGGCGATGCGCCGGTGGCCCTGCCCGATCAGGTGGGAGACGGCCAGGAAGGCGCCCTCCTCGTCGTCGTTGTTGACGGTGTCGAAGGCGCCGCCGGTCTCGTGGCGGCCGAGCATCACGATCGGCACGGTGGTCGTGAGCTTCCACAGCTCGTCGTGGCCGATGATCGGCGCGATCAGCACGAAGCCGTCGATCTTGTGGTCGAGCATGGTCTCGATCAGCGCCTGCTCGGTGCGGTGGGCGGGCGGGCGCACGGCCATCAGCGGCTGGTACTGGGTGCCCTCGATGGCACCCCACACGCCGTCGAGGATGTCCGGGAAGAAAGGGTTGCGCATGTCGGGCATCACCACGCCCAGCGTGTACGTGCGGCCGCGCAGGCCCCGCGCGGCAATCTGCGGCCGGTAGTTCAGCTCGGCCATGGCCTGCTCGACGCTGGCGCGCATCTGCTCGCTGATGCCGTAGGCGTTACGCAGCACCTTGGAGACCGCCGAGCGGGACACGCCGGCCTTGGCGGCGACGTCGGCGATGGTGGCGCGCTTGATCGGGTCGGCCATCGTCAACCCTTGACCGCGCCAGCCGTCATGCCCTGCACGATCTGGCGGTTGAAGAACAGGAACATCACCAGCGGCGGAATCGTGATCAGCAGGATGTTCATGAACAGCAGGTTGTAGGACGTGGTGAACATGCTCTGGAAGTTGTAGAGCGTCAGCTGCACCGTCACGTTCTTCGCGCCGGGCAGGTAGTACAGCGGGTTGGTGAAGTCGTTGAAGACGGTCACCGACTGCACCACGATCACCGTCACCACCACGGGCTTGAGCAGCGGCAGGATGACCTTGAAGAACAGCGTCAGCGGGCCGGCGCCTTCGATGATCGCAGCCTCGTCGAGCTCCTTGGGCACGGTCGCGATGAAGGCGCGGAACAGCATGATGCTGAAGGCCAGGCCGTAGGCCACCTCGATCAGCACGAGGCCCGTCTTGGTCTTGAAGAGGAACAGGCTCTGCATCACCCAGATGGTGGGCACCACCGCCGGCGGCATGATCAGCCCGGCGAGGATGCAGGCATCGGCCACGCGGCTCCAGCCGCTGCGGCGGCGCTGCAGCACGAAGCCGACCATCGCGCCGAACACCACCATCAGCGTCACGCTGGCCACCGTGATGACGACGCTGTTGAAGAACGCCAGCAGCAGCATGTGGTCGCGCGCCTCGATGACCTGCAGGAAGTTGTCCCAGGCATGCGTGACCGCCGGCCAGGTGAAGCGCAGCAGCGCGGCTTGCTCGACGTCCTTGACCGACATCGCCAGGATGAAGGCGAAGGGCACGAGGAACACGGCGCTGACCACCACCAGCCCGAGCAGGCCGGCGATCAGGTTCCAGTGCTTCTTGAGGCGGTTCATGATGCGGCGGCATCCTTGTTCAGGCGCAGGTACAGCGGCACCACCAGTGCCGAGATCAGCACGAACAGCACCACGTTGCCGGCGGTCGACAGGCCGTAGAAGCCGGCCTGGTACTGCTTGTAGATGACCGAGGCGATGACGTCGGTCGTGAAGCCCGGACCGCCGCGCGTCATCGCCCAGATCAGGTCGAAGGAACGCAGGCCGCCGATGAAGCTGAGGATCACCACCGTGACCGTCGCCGGCCGGGCCAGCGGCAGGGTCACGCGCATGAACTGCTGGCGCCAGTTCGCCCCCTCGATGCGGGCCGCCTCGTAGTACTCGGTGGGGATCGCGACGATGCCGGCGATGTAGATCAGCGTGGCCAGGCCGACGCCCTTCCAGACATCCACCAGCGCGACCGACAGCAGCGCGAAGCGCGGGTCGGTCAGCCAGGACGGGCCCTCGATGCCCACCTGCGCCAGCACCTGGTTGATGAGGCCGTGGTCCGGGTGCATCAGCACCGTGAAGGTCAGGCCGACACCGACCGTGCTGACCAGCACCGGGAAGAAGATGACCGAGCGCAGGAAGTCGCGAAACGCGATCGGCGAGGTCAGCACCACCGCCAGCGCCATGCCGAAGACGACCTTCAGGCCGGAGGTCACGACCGCATAGATCAGCGTGTTGACGAGGCCCTTGACCAGGAAGGGCTCGCGCAGGAACTGCTCGAAGTTCTCCAGGCCGATGAAGGTCGACTCGAACAGCGTCCAGCGCGTCAAGGCAAAGTAGAACGACGACAGCATCGGGGCGAGGAACAGCACCCCGAAGATGACCGCCGCCGGGATGAAGAACCAGGCCGGGTAGCTGCGGGCCTCGACCGGCACGGGTCGGCTGCGTTGGCGGATGTCGGTGGTCATGGCCGTGTTCAGGTGGGCGGTCGGGAGAAAGGAGGCCGGCCCCCAGCATCGGACGATGCCGAAGACCGGCCAGTTTTCACCCCCGTGAAATCCTCGATGCGGGCTTGCGCCCGACACCGGTCAAGTCGTCACTTCCAGCCAGCGAGGCCGAGCTGCAGCGCCTGCTTGCGCACGTCCTCGTCATACAGCGCGGCGGCGTCGGCCGGCTTGCGGATGCCCGAGCCGACCTCGACGGTGATCTGCTCCAGGTTCGGGCCCTTGACCGGCGACAGGTACTCCAGCGCCGGCGTGCTCTTGGCGCCCGGCTTGAAGTAGGCGACCAGGTCGTTGACCGACGGCGGCACGCTGGCGGGCAGCTCGCAGCCCTTGACCATGTAGGGGCCTTGCGGGCCGGCACCACGGGTCTGGGCGTTGCAGCCGTCGACGCTGGCGACGAAGGCGAGGAACTTCTTCGCCTCGGCCTGCTTCTGGCTCGACTTCGGGATGTAGAGGCCCGGCGGCATCCACACCGTCACGCCGTTCTGCGCGGCGTCGTCACCGGGCAGCGCGAAGAAGCCGACGTCGTTGATGAACTCCTTGTGGCTGACGGCGATGCCGCCGATCGCGAAGGTCAGCATCGGGTAGTGCGCGCCCTCGCCCTTGGCGACCATGCGCAGGCCGTCCTCGAACTTCGCGGTGGCGTAGTCGCGGTTGAGGTAACCGGCCTTGAAGACCTCCTCCTGGCGCTGGAAGCCCTTCATCGCCGCCGGGGTGGTGGCGTACTTGGCCTTGTTGGCGGTGTAGTTGTCGGCGAAGGTCGGCACGGCGGTGGCGACGTTGTGGAAGTCACCCAGCACGAACAGCTGCGACGACCAGGTGTCCTTGAAGGTCTGGATCACCGGCGCCACGCCGCCAGCGGCCTTGATCGCGGCGTTGTTCTTCTGGAACTCGGCCCAGGTCTTGGGCACCTGCAGCTTGAGCTTGTCGTAGACCTTGCGGTTGTAGAGCACGCCACCGCCCATCGCGGTCTGCACCGGCACGCCGTACTGGCGGCCCTCGACGGTCACCACGCGCTTGAAGACGTCCAGCACGTTGGCCTGCGAGGGTTCGCCGGTCAGGTCGACCAGGTTGCGCTTCGGGTTCAGGGCCTGGAACAGCGAGCCGGCGTTGTAGAGGAAGACGTCGGCCATCTCGCCGGTCGCCAGACGGGTCTTGATCAGGTTGTCGCCCTCGGCACCGCCCGGGCGCGTCTCGAGCTCGACCTTGATGTCCGGGTTCTTCGCGGTGAAGTCGGCGGCCAGCGCCTTCAGCGCGCCGACGGTCTGCGGTCCGCCGTCGATCAGCACGGTGATCGTGCTGGCGGCATGGGCGGTGGCGGCACCGAGTCCGAGCGCCAGGGCGGCGGCAGCGGACGCGAGCAGGTGGCGGCGGGCGATCAAGGTCGGCATGGTCAGTCTCCGTGGGCGTTGACGTGCAGGGAAGTGCACGGAAGTGCGTCTGTGCGCGGTGAGGGAAGGGATCGGATCGGGGTGGCTCAGCCGATGAGCCTGAAGGTGATGACGTGGCGGCCGTCGGCCAGCTCGACCGGGCCGGTGCCGGCGTGTGCGACAGCCTGTCCGTCGACCACGACATCGGCATGGCCGGCGCCCGGGCGGAAGGTCGCCGTGCAACCCGGTGGCAGCGTGACCGTGTAGCGCACGGCGTCGCCGTCGACCGTCCAGCCGGCCTCGATGCGACCGTGCAGGCTGTCGTGCGCGGCCTGCACCGGCGACAGCGCCGGGATGATCACCGGCGACAGCTCGACATGCCGGAAGGCCGGCCGGTCGGCATCGGGCCTGAGGCCGGCGACGCCCTCGAACAGCCATTGGCAGACGGCGCCGTAGGCATAGTGGTTGTAGGAATTCATGGCCGGATCGAACACCGAGCCGTCGGCCCGGATCGCGTCCCAGCGTTCCCAGATCGTGGTCGCGCCGCGCTTGACCTGGTAGAGCCAGCCGGGCACTTCCTCCTGCAGGAAGACGGCGGCAGCCAGCTCCGGCTCGCCGATCTTGACCAGCGCCGGCAGCAGCGCCGGGGTGCCGATGAAGCCGGTGCCGATGCGCCCTTCAGCCCGCGCGATGGTGGCCTTGAAGTGGCGCCGCGCGGCCGGCAGCAGGTGCGCGGGGATCAGGTCATGCACGATGGCCAGCGCATAGGACGTCTG
>JACCDS010430131.1_pt1 | contig 10308 bp, 8 predicted proteins | sample 7446441 | NCBI WGS metagenome assembly JACCDS01 (sample SAMN15323445, study PRJNA562643) | freshwater metagenome | isolation source: river surface water | place: USA:Blue River Watershed | collected 2017-08-17 | reverse complement strand
CGGTGAAGGCTGGGCTTTTCTGTATTCTGGCTCCCCGACCTGGACTCGAACCAGGGACCTGCGGATTAACAGAACGGGTCACCGTCCACCTTCCTTAGATTTAAGTTTCTGATTTGCAAGGGGATTTGCTCCTTTGCTCCGTCTGGCTCTTTGATTACTGAACGTATACCGAACAATTGCCAAGCGGCTTGGTAGATAAAAATCGATTTCTCAATGTAAATCAAACAACTAGCGGTAGTCTTCACAGAGCAGAACCCGATCTTGTAGTGACGGGCACCCTCGGACTTCCTGCCAGTGAAAAGCCTTTGTTGAAAAGCGGCCCGAGGTGTCCCTGGTGGCGCCGCTGAGGGGTGGGGTAGGGGCGGCTACGAACGACGACACTTGGGGGCAGTTTGGGTACCTGCCGGGGCAGTTGGGCGAGGCGAGTTACCCTGCCGCGTGAAAGAGCTGAATCAGCCAGCTTGCTGCTTTGTTGAATCCGCTGCTGGATCATGTGCATTTCATCGAGATCAAGAGCGATGGCTATCGGTTGCAGGACAAGAAAAAGGCGGAATCCGTTGGCACGCAAGGTACTTCAAACAGCTGACTCCGCAGCATCCTAAGGGGTTATGTGAAAGCGGCTCAAGCAAAACGCCCAATGTCCGCAACCGACTCACAGGAGACATCGAGTGCGCCGATCTCAAGGTCTACGAGCAGTCGCACACAATTCAAGCTGAGCCGTGGATTGAAGCCTGCCGAAATGAGTGGGAACGACCGACGAGATCGGGCACGTCATCATGCCGACAGGCAATCGGAAGATGAGCCCTCCTGTGTCTTCCGGATTGCCTCTAGAATGATTTGGATGTTGATGCATACCAGCAGCTTTTCATTCGACTTGCGCTCGATAAATAGGCCAGCCAACCTTCCAACGCATGTTGCCTCGGGATGGAAAGAATCAGGTGTAGGAACGCCCAAATCGATCAGCGCGCCACCGCTTGCTCCCTTTGGGTAAATGGCGTCAATCACCTTACCGTCATAGTTGCCCGCTTTTTTATCGTACTTCAGGAAGAGGTGCTGCTCAAGGTTGCAACCAATTGCCTCTAAGGTCTTCGAGTCAGGCGCTTCGCCAACGTTCTGGTAGTGCCAGGGCTTCGGACGAACTACTCGCTCTGTGGCGCTAATTTTCTTGTTCAGGGAGCGCGGATATCCAAGGACCAGATACGAGTGTTTGGTAGTGTCTACGCGATTCTGCGAGGCATCGACATCGCACAGAAATTTCAAATCGGGCATGCAGTTCATTTTTTCAGTATCTAGACGCATAAAAGCGAAATCCGCGTGATCTTTGTGTCGATCTCCGTTCGGGGCAGCCGTCGCATGGATGTCCCCGACAATCGGGAATAGCTCTTCGCCGGCGCCGACATAGAGCGTCGTCTCATCGGCATCATCGACCACATGCGCTGCCGTTACTAAGTAGTGGTCATTCCCTACCCTGAGGAAAACGCAAGAACCTATCAGCTCCGGTATAGGAGTGGAACGCTTATTGGCTCCATAAATAGGGCGAACACTATCAAGGAATATCGAGCTCGCCGCATCAGCGCGAGCCTTCGCCCAATCCAGCGTAATTTCGGGAAGTGTTTGAATTGTCCCCATCAGGTCCTTTTTGTATCTAACGATATTCAGCCTCAGTCTTCAGCTAAGCGGGTGCCCCCTACCCAATCGTCTCCTGTCGTTGCCTTGAAGAGGCGCTTGAACAGTTCATGCTCATCTAGGACGAGTGGGCCGAATTTGTGGACATTAGCGAATGCGGAAATAAAGCCACTTGCAGCATGTCCCACTGCTGAGAGGATATCAATCATCTGCTCGATTGTGCCAGCTCGGAACGCCTCGGCGGTGGGTTGCTTGGTGCCATAAGCGCTCATGAAGTAGCTCATTCCGTACACGGAACCGTGAATGATTTCAGAGGACACAGCGTAGATTCCCGCATACGCGCCCAGCAAGGCACCGCCCGATGCCCGCGCAACCTTCCCAATGAGGTCGATCTTAGACGGTGCGTTGAGTTTGCTCCATGAGTCTTGCCCCTTGCCGGAAAACTCGGGAAAGTTATTTGCAATCGTCGCCTTAAGGTCTGTATCGCTGCCTAGCGTGAACATAAAGTCGCCAGTCCCCACAACTCGATTGTGGTGCTTCCAAGCAGCATACGATCGGTGGTTCAATGCTCGTTGCGAAACCTCGACTGGCTGTGTCGTGAAGAAGGCAGCGTTGATAAAGCCTTCAACCACGGCGCGAGCAATGGGGTACAGGTCACGTACAGCAATACCACATTCGGTTGAGTTCCTCAGGATAGTGTTAAGGGATTGACCTGCGCCCATCGAGACCGCAGCTGTTGCCCGTGCTTTGTCTTTTTCCAGCATACAGGCAAACAATTGCCCCTTGTAGAGCGTTGGACCTTGCGCCATCACGGATAGGATGAGGCGGAGGAGTTCCAACTGTTCTTGAATAACTGCGCGCAGTTCCTCTAGTCCCTTAGTTTGCTTACTCATGGATAGATCCAAGGTCGATACGGCTCAGTATGCCATCGGCGTTGCGTCAATGTAGCTGTTCTTGGTTCCCTTTGTAGCTAAACGAAAGTGGGCTCTACGCCATGTCTACTTTTGGCAGACAGCAGAAAGAAGGTCAAACCTACCGACCAGAAAGATGAATGCGAATCGACATAGGCTGGTTCGTTGCTGTGTTTGTGATGCGTTAGCCCTCATGCAGCTTCTTTCAAGCTAGTTTTCTTCAACATCATTTCGATGAACGCGCTCGCGAACCCAGGTAACACTTTGGAGTCTTTAAAAACTAGGCTAAGCTTTTGCGCTGCCCATGCATCCGAAATTTTGGCGTAGCGGATCTTGAGATTTTTCGCATGTTTTTTAGCGGCGGCTTTTGGCAATATACCAATTGCGGCATTTGCTTCGACAATGCGGCAAACAGATTCAGCATCATGTACCGTGGTTCGAAAACGCACTGCTAATTGCGAATCCTTCGCTTCCTTCATCAAAAGCCTAGTTAGTGCGCTATTCTCCATCAAGCCCACTTGGTCGTAAGCCAGCGCTGCCGAGAAAGTGATCTCGTCAAAGGAATTCAGTGCATGATCAATTGCCATGACAACGACTAATTCATCATCGCGATAGGGAATCACTTCCAGACCATTTTTTTCCACTTCACCTGACACGATGCCGATATCTGCCGCATCTTCTCTAATGGCGCGAGTGATTTCTCTGCTTTGTAGTTCACGCACCTCAACATTGATATCTGCAAATTTCGCCAGATACAGAGGCAATAGTTCTGGAACGACGCACATTACAGCTGCGGTGCTCGCCGCGATGCGCAAAGTTCCTTTTGAGCCATGTACATACTGCTGTAATTCTCGACACATACGCTCTAGCTGCGTATAAATGGCGCGCCAGTGGCGAACCATGACTTGCCCAGCTTGAGTTAATTCAAAACCCTGCCGACTACGATTGAATAGCTTAATTCCAAGATTTTCTTCGAGACGTTTTAGGCGTGCACTCGCAGCGGGCAATGACAAAAATGCTCTATCTGCTCCAGCAGTCAAGCTAGACATTTCGGCAACATAAATTACCAGCCGCAGATCGCTCGTATCAAATTGAATTGCCATGTGCCATTGTCCAGCCTTCGCGTTAGGAAAATGAGCGATCAAAAGTCCGTGATCGCTCTAGACCAAAATCCAAGTCTACTTTTCGAGTTAGCTAAGGTCAGTGATTGTGTTGGTAGAGCTTGATCACAGCGGAAAAATCTAGATCACCATGACCTTGGTTGCTCATCAATTGGTAAACTTGATGGGCGATTGCTCCAACAAATAATGGCTGCTTCGTCGACTTGGCTGCATCCGTGGCAAGACCGAGATCTTTTAGCATTAGATCTACGCCAAAGCCGCCCGAATATCCGCGAGAAGCAGGGGACCCAGGAACAACGCCAGGGCATGGGTTATAGCTCTCAGAACTCCAGCATTTACCTGTTGATGTGTTAATGATCTCTGCCAGTTGCTCAGGCGCCATACCAAGCGCGGAGCCAAGACTCATTGCCTCGGCGACTCCAACCATTGAAATTCCGAGAAGCAGGTTATTACAAACCTTTGCTACTTGGCCTGTGCCAGGGCCGCCGCAGTGAACAACCTTGGTTCCCATATCTAGCAGAGTTGGTTTAAGTACTGGGAATGTTGATGGACTTGTTCCGACCATAAAGGTAAGAGTGCCATCTCGAGCACCTTTGGTGCCGCCAGACACCGGGGCATCAGCAAAGGGATTGCCGAGCACTTCAGCAGCGTCGGCAATCTGGCGAGCTGTAGCGGGGTCGATTGTGCTGCAGTCAACCAATAGCGCCTTGTTTCTTGCGTTCGCTAGCAAACCGGATTCACCTAGATAGACCGATTTCACGTGCTGCGGCGTTGGCAGCATAGTGATAACGAGATCAGAGTTACGCGCGACATTGGACGTATCTTCGGAAACCACAGCTCCGGCTTGTTGTGCAAGTGCAGTCGCATTTGCATTCAGATCGGTCACGTGGAGAGTGTGTCCTGCCTTCAGCAGATTCAAGGCCATGGGTAATCCCATGTTGCCTAGCCCAATAAAGCCAATATTCATAATGTATCTATTGTGCAAAAGTTAGCGAAGGGCGATCGTCATGTTGACTCCAGCGTTCGAATCTTCGTCGTCGAACCACCGCGCTGTGACAGTTTTAGTTTGTGTATAAAACTGAACGACTTGTTTTCCGTACGGACCGAGATCTCCGAGCTTTGATCCCCTGGAACCTGTAAAACTGAAGTAGGGGACAGGTACAGGAATCGGGACGTTAATGCCGACTTGGCCAACGTCGATATCTGACTGAAAACGACGTGCGGCGGCACCGCTTCGGGTGAAGATGGCAACCCCATTACCCATAGGATTTTTATTAATCAGTGAAATTGCATCATCAAGCGAATCGACATTTACGACAACGGCTACTGGCCCAAAAATTTCCTCGCGGTAGATTGTCATATCAGGCTCAACATCAGAAAAAATCGTTGGACCAACGAAATTTCCTTGCTCAAATCCATTCACGAGAACGTTGCGGCCATCAAGGTCTAGCGTGGCTCCTTCGGAGACACCAGCATTAATTAATCCCACGATTCGATCCCTAGCTCTTGTGGAAACAACAGGACCTACATCGGTATTTGGTTGATCTCCTGACCCAACTGTGAGCGATTTTGCTTTTTTTACAAAATCAGGGAGCCATTCTTGCGCCTTACCGACAAGAACAACTACCGAAGCAGCCATACAGCGCTGACCTGCAGCACCGAAAGCAGCCCCAATGAGCGCATTGATTGTTTGCTCGCGAGGTGCATCAGGAAGAACCACCGCATGATTCTTTGCTCCCATCATGGATTGCACGCGTTTGCCATGCTTGCTTCCCAGTTCATAGACATGGGTTCCGACATGCGTAGAGCCGACAAAGGAAATCGCCTTGATTGCAGAATGAGTGCATAGTGCATCGACAACGTTGCGTCCACCATGAACGACGTTAAGCACCCCTGGAGGCACCCCAGCTTCAAGCGCCAGCTCCACTAATTCCATAGTTGAAAGCGGATCTTGCTCAGACGGCTTGAGTACGAAGGTATTGCCGCAGACAATGGCCATCGGGAACATCCAGAGTGGGATCATCGCCGGAAAATTGAACGGAGTGATCCCAACACACACGCCGATAGGCTGGCGCATCGTAAATGTGTCGACGTCCGTGGCCACATTCTCTGCAAATTCGCCTAGCTGCAAAGTGCCGATCGCGCACGCATGTTCGACTACTTCAAGTCCGCGGAATATATCGCCTTCAGCATCCGCTAGGGTCTTTCCTTGTTCTGTAGTCAGGGTATGAGCTATGCGCTTTATGTTATTTCTCACTAACTCCTGAAATTTAAGCATCACCCGTGCGCGTGTTCCGATAGGCGTACGGCGCCATTTGTCAAACGCGTGGTGTGCCGACGCGATTGCAGCCTCGACCTCCTCCGCTGTTGCCATAGGAACGCGACCAACAACCTCTTGTGTGGCAGGGTTGATGATGTCCTGCCAGTGCGCTGATTTCGAATCAATAAATTTTCCGTCGATCAGGAGTTTTGCAGTACGAATGGAAGGGGAGGGATGTCGAAGTGCTGAATTCATGGATTCTCCGATTAATTTTTAAGAAAAAAAATGATTGTTTTAAGACGTTACTGTTGGCGTAATTGAGACTTTTGGTCTGAGTTTTTCATCAGCGAGGCACACACGAGTCCAAGTGCCGCTAATGCGAGTAAGTAATAGATGACGGGACGGGAGCTACCACCACTTTGACCAAGCAGATAAGTCGCGATAATTGGAGCAAGACCACCTCCGAAGAGCCCGGAAATCTGTACTGAGAGTGAAATGCCGCTGTAACGGACCTCTGGCGGAAATTGATCACAGAAGAGAATGGATTCAGGAGCGTAAAGAATCGGAAATACCACTGCCAGACCGATCACCAGTGCAATCCATACGGTACCGATGTTTTTAGTCTCTAACATTGCAAAAAATGGTGTGGCAAATGCGGCCATTACCAGCAATCCGATGACGAACATCCTTTTCGATCCGACGTAATCACTCAGCCATCCGCAGAGCGGCATGGTGAAAAGTGAAATAGCGGCACCGAGAGTAATGGCATTCAAAAGCTCACTTCTAGGAAGCTGGAGTTGATTTACGGCATATGAAAGAGAAAAAGTGACAACGACATAAAACCAAGTGTTCTCGACAGTCCTTGCACCTACGATCTTAAATAGGCTTTTCCAGTGATTGCGCAATACCAGGAGGATCGGAAATTTCGCTTCGCGACCTTCTGCTTGTATTTTTTCGAATTCAGGTGATTCCGGCACCTTCAGCCGGATAAATATGCCGAGAAGTAGCAGAAATGCGCTCGCGAGAAATGGAATACGCCAGCCCCAAGCAAGCATCTCAGGCTCTGGCAACTTCGCCACAGCGCCCATCGCTAGGGACGAAAGGATTAGTCCTCCGCCAACGCCTGTTTGAGGTAGGCTGCCGAATAGCCCTTTTCGACCTTTGGGGGCGTGTTCTACAGCCATCAGTACAGCTCCACCCCATTCTCCGCCGACCGCCATGCCCTGCAGGAATCGCATTGACACAAGAAGAATTGCGGCCCAGTAGCCGATACTTGAATATGAGGGAATCAGTCCAATCAGCGTGCTAGGAATCCCCATTAAGACTAACGTCAGGAGTAGCATTGATTTGCGACCAATGCGATCTCCAAAATGACCGCAAAGAATGCCTCCAAGAGGGCGGCCAATGAAGCCAACGGTAAAAGTGGCAAACGAAGCAATCGTTCCGGTAATTGGGTCCAGTGATGGAAAAAAAATCTTGTTAAAGACGAGCGCAGCGGCAGTGCCATAGAGAAAAAAGTCATACCACTCGATCGTCGTTCCGACCATACTCGACCATCCGGCAAGCAAGTGATCCTTGGCATTCCTTCGTGATTCAGTAGCGGTCCTTCTATTCATCGCGGCGGTATTTGATTGCATGCTCGTCTCCATCTGGCAGTTTTTATAACAAGCCTTGTGGTGGTACATTCCACGGCCCATATGAGCCATGTTGATGTTCTAATTTGCGATTGTAAATGTCATAAAACGCCCATCAAATATGCAAAAACGCACAACGGATTTTCTTCAGTCACTTGACTGGGATGACTTGCGTTACTTCCTTGCGGTGGCACGTACGCAGCGAGCGACAGTGGCTGCGAAACGCCTTTCGGTGAACTACACAACAGTGGCTCGACGCATTCGTGCGTTGGAGGAGTCGCTGGGGGTTCTGTTATTTGAGAAATCACGCTCAGACGGATTCGTTCTTACGGACGAAGGGCAGCGCCTTCTACCTCACGCAGATGCGCTTGAGTCGATGGTGCAATCTGCGCGCGAGCAGTTCGTTGAAAAAAGCACGAGCTTGGCTGGTCATGTGCGTATTGCTTCGACTGAGGCGTTCGGATGTTATTTCCTTGCGCCGCAACTTACTCGGTTCCAAAAAATTCATGAGGAGCTCTTGATCGATTTGCTGCCCTTGCCGCATTTTGTGAGCTTGTCTAAACGGGAAGCGGACATCGCAATATCGCTCGAGCGTCCAGGGCGGGGTGCATTCGTGGCAGCAAAGCTGTGTGACTACAAGTTGCGTCTCTATGCAACTAGAAAATATCTGTCGCAGAATCCTCGTATTCGTAGCAAGAGCGATCTTTCAAGGCATTCGTTCGTTAGCTATGTAGACAATCTCGCATTTAGTGAGGAGCTTCGTTATCTTCATCGCGTGATTCCGAATGTTGAAGCAAGGTTTTGCAGTACCAGTGTGATTGCGCAAGGTATGGCAGTTCGGCAGAACTTATCGATTGGGATCTTGCCGTGCTTTATGGCTGCTCAACATGAGGATTTGGTAGCTGTTCTTCCTAATGAAGTGGAAATCACTCGTTCGTTTTGGATTTCTTGTCGCGAGGACTTACGCCGTTTGAAGAGAATTACCACTCTTTGGAATTTTCTGCGTGAAACAGTTGAAGCCAATAATTCACTCTTGATGGGAAGGGATGCGCAAATGTCACCGATGGACGCATAGGGAGAGTGGTTAGTAGATTCCGGTGACGGAGAGAAAGTTAGATCTAACTTGGTTGCATTTACTGAGGCGGGCTTTTGCCCGTGGTATTTGGCCGATAGCTTGTAGAGATTTGATGCTGCAAATCTCCCGCGAATCTTTAGTCGCAAGCCGCAGATTAGAGCGATCAGTCGGCGGTAATGAATTTTTGCCGAATAGCGGTCCGAGGTGCTTCAGGCGACCGAGTTGAGGGGCAGGTTAAGGGCTGCTACGAACGGTGGCACCTGGGGCCAGTTTCGGTACCGGCTGGGGCAGTTGGGGGAGGCGAGTTGCCCCGCCGATGATGCTCCCCCCGTCTCACCGCCCGTTCAGCTGGTTGCCCCCCGAATCGCCACCGATGCACTGTTGGCCGCATCCTGCAGGGTCTTCGACGACAGATGAGCATAACGTGCCGTGACCTTGGCATCGGAATGTCCCAGCAGCTGCTGGACCTCATACAAGCTGCGTCCCGAGTTGACCAGGAACGATGCAAACATATGTCGCAGATCGTGGATACGCAGATGGGGCAATTGGGCCTTTATCCTTAACCGCGTCCACACCTTCATGATCGTGGTGTAGGGCTGACCGGTCTGCTTGTTGATGAACAGGTGTTCGAATTTACCCTCCGTATCCAGTTGTGAAAGAACATCGAGGGCACTGTCGTTCAATGGTACCGATCGAACCCGCTTGCTCTTACTGTTGATGGCGTCAACTCGAAAGACCCGATTCACACGATCGATCTGACTCCACTTGGCCGACAGGATTTCGTTCAGGCGACAGCCGGTAGAGATCAGCAGCATGGCAATCAAACAGACAGGGCGGTTCTCATCCGTCTGCAGCACCTTCAATAAGCGCCCCAGTTCTTCATCATCCAGATAATGCTCGACCTTGTTGTCCGCATTGAACAAAGGAACCCGGACGGCCGGATTTTTATCCAGCAACAGATTCCAATCGATTGCTAGGTTCAATGCGTGCTTGATGAGTTTGATGTGATGATCTGCAGTCGCCGGAGCCAGTCCTTCGGCAGCCAGATCGGTGTGAAATTGCTGGATCTGCTGACGCGTAATCAGGTTCAGCTTGGTATTGCCGAACGCTACCTTGATCCGCAGGCGGTACAGCTCATCATCGCGTTTCCACGAACGCTTGCGCGGCTTCACGTAGGGCAGGTAATGACCCTCGAAGAATTCCGTGAAGGTCAAGACTGCCTTGCGAGCCTTTTCGGCGGCGAACGGTGCACCACCCGAAGCAAGGTCGACCTTGATGGCCATTGCCTTTTTACGAGCTTCGGCCAGCGTGACGACCGAAGTGCCGCCGAGGTTCGCATATTCGAGCTTGCCTTGAACCTTGTGCCGATACCAAAACGTGCCACGACTTGATGATGCTGCGCGGACCTCGATGTACAAGCCGGGTACGTCCTGATCGACGAACTCGACGCGAGTCTTCCCCGCAGGGCAGGAAAGTCCGTTGTTGACGAAATTTTGGGTGAGTTTGACCACAGGCATACAGAGTGCCTCCTTTTGAATGGTTGGGGAAAATGCCCCACCGACCGGCTGAAGTCGGTGGAGCGGTCAATCGTTAGATGCGTTCGTATCGCTTCGGATATTTGCGCTTAAGTTGCATGAAGGTCGTTGCCGCTTCGCTCAGCGACACGGATCGTGATTTTTCT
>JACCDS012196781.1_pt1 | contig 10309 bp, 8 predicted proteins | sample 7446441 | NCBI WGS metagenome assembly JACCDS01 (sample SAMN15323445, study PRJNA562643) | freshwater metagenome | isolation source: river surface water | place: USA:Blue River Watershed | collected 2017-08-17 | reverse complement strand
TGTATGGCGAATTATATCCAAAAGATTATCAATACAAATATCCAAAAGCAGGCGAAAAAAATTCGGATGTGAGCATACACATATATAATGTTGGTACAGGAGTAACAAACATGGTTGATGTTGGCACTGAAAAAGATCAATACATCCCACGTATTAAATGGACCGCCGATGCAAGTAAATTGTGTGTCTTTAGAATGAACAGACATCAGGATAAATTAGAATACTTAATTGCCGACGCAACTACCGGAAAAACAAAGGTATTACTTACCGAAACTTCTAAAACATACATCGATATTAACGATGACCTTACTTTCCTTAATGATAAAAAAACCTTCATCATTACGACTGAGAAAGATGGATTCAACCATTTTTATATGTACGACATGAATGGCAAATTCATTCGCAAAATTACTACGGGTAATTGGGAAGTAATGAATTTTTATGGATTAGATGCTGCACAAAAAACAATTTATTTCCAAGCAGCAATGCAAAGTCCAATGCAAAGAGAAATATATAAAATTGGCATCGATGGAAAAGGATTGAAAAAATTATCGAAAGAAACAGGAACTAATAATGCCTTTTTCAGCAGCGATTGTTCTTATTATATTAATTACTACTCAAATGCCAACACCCCTAATTACATTACCTTACACGACAAAAACGGTGTTCAAATTAGAGTATTGGAAGACAATAAAAAATTAAAAGATAGATTAGCTGAATACGATTTAACCAAGAAAGAATTTTTAAGCATCACTACTTCTGAAGGTGTGCAATTAAATGCATGGATGATGAAGCCAAGTAATTTTGATGCGAGTAAAAAATATCCTGTGTACATGTTTTTATATGGTGGACCAGGTTCACAACAAGTACTCGACGTTTGGGGAGGCGCAAATTACATGTGGTATCAAATGTTATGTCAGAAAGGCTACATTGTAGTATGTGTTGATAATAGAGGAACAGGTGGACGTGGAGCTGAGTTCAAAAAAATGACACATTTACAATTAGGTAAATACGAAACCATCGATCAAATTGAAGCAGCGAAATGGTTAGGAAAACAATCGTATGTAGATGCAACTCGCATTGGAATACAAGGTTGGAGCTACGGTGGATACATGTCGTCGTTGTGCATAACCAAAGGAGCCGATGTATTTAAAATGGCTATTGCTGTTGCACCGGTTACTAATTGGAAATACTACGACTCTATTTATACAGAACGATATTTACACACACCACAAGAAAATAAAAGTGGTTATGAAGATAATTCACCCATTAACTTCGTAAACATGATGAAAGGTAAATACCTCATTATTCATGGTACTGCCGACGACAATGTACATTTCCAAAATTCGGTGGATATGATTGATGCCATGGTAAAAGCAAACAAGAAATTTGAATCTGCTTATTATCCAAATAAAAACCATGGTATTGCAGGCGGAACCACTCGCTTGCACTTGTACAATAAAATGACAGAATTTATTTACAATAACCTATAAGAATTACGATGGAAAAAGCGAAACATCCGAAAGGACTTTATGTGCTCTTTTTTACCGAAATGTGGGAACGTTTTGGGTATTACCTCATGTTAGGAATTCTCTTGTTATACCTAACTGATGGTGTAAAAGGAGGCATGGGACTCGACAAGAAAGAAGCGTCTGATATTGTTGGTACATATTTAGGTTTAGTATACCTCACTCCTTTCCTTGGAGGATTATTAGCCGATCGTATTTTAGGTTATCGAAAATCTATTTTAATAGGTGCCATCTTAATGGCTGCAGGATATTTCGGATTAGCCATTCCAAACATGACGGCTTTCTGGGTATCAGTTTTGTTAATTATAGTAGGTAATGGTTTTTTCAAACCAAATATTTCTACCCTCTTAGGGAATTTATATTCAACTCCCGAATACAAAGAACAAAAAGATGCTGGTTACAATATTTTTTACATGGGTATTAATGTTGGAGCGTTCATTTGTAATTTTGTGGCTGCTTATATGCGTAATGAATACGGTTGGGGCTATGCTTTTGGCGCAGCAGGAGTTGGTATGTTAATTGGTACTGCTTGGTTTTTATCAGGAACTAAACACATTAAAGATGCCGACATCAAGAAACCAGCGGGCGAAAACGATTTATCGGTGACCAAAGTATTTATGTATGTCTTTGCACCGGCTTTAATTTTTGGAGCTCTTGGTTGGTTCATCCCAGGAAATATTTTTGGAACAGATTCTACCGATGCATTCATCATTGCTTGCGTTCCAGTTATTATTTTTTATATCAACCTGATGATGCGTGCCGAGAAACACGAGCGTAAACAAATTGCCGCATTGCTTTCTATTTTCGGAGTGGTAATTATTTTCTGGGCGGTATTTAAACAAAATGCATCGGCATTAACAACCTATGCAGAAACCTATACAGAGCGTAGTATTCCAGCAAGTGTACAACCCATTGTTAAACCTTTTGGTATGATACAAACGGTGAGTACCGATACAGCTGAATATCCTAAATACGATGCACAATTTAAATTGATGAAAGATGCGGAAGGCAATAAAATAATGACACAAGGCCCGCATCCATATTTCCAAAATCTACCAAAAGAAAAATGGCCTACAGAGGCAGAGAATAATGAAGCAAAATTATTTTCGACAGAAATTTTCCAATCCGTTAATCCATTTTTTATCGTCTTATTAACCCCATTAGTGTTAAGTTTCTTTGCTTATTTAAAAATGAGAGGAAAAGAACCATCAACACCTGCGAAGATTGCATGGGGATTAATTGTTACAGGATTATCGACATTAGTCATGGTTGGAGCAGTGTACTCTACCGACTTAGTGAACGACAAATCATCGGCCTTGTGGCTCATAGGTTGTTATGGTGTGGTAACCATTGGCGAATTATTTTTATCGCCCATCGGATTATCCTTAGTTTCTAAAGTAGCTCCTGTAAGAATTACTTCACTAATGATGGGTGGTTGGTTTTTAGCAACATCCATCGGAAATAAACTATCGGGAGTATTATCATCTTTATGGGATAATTATGAAAATAAAGCCAACTTCTTTTTAGTAAATTTTATAGCTTGCACCTTGGCAGGATTAGCCATTTTTGCCATGTTAAAATGGTTGAGAGAAATCATCAGTAAACATTAAAAAAATATATAAATCGATTTAACTTAAATAAAATGTCAAACACCAAAACCACACACCCAAAAGGTTTGTACGCATTGTTTTTCACAGAAATGTGGGAACGATTCAGTTATTATGGAATGCGTGCATTGTTAGTATTGTACCTAACATCTCAAGTAATGTCGGGCGGGTTCGGATTAGAACGAGCAAACGCATTAGAAATTTATGCAATTTTCACCGGACTGGTTTACTTAACTCCTATCGCTGGGGGATTATTAGCTGATAAAATATTAGGTCAGCGTAAAAGTATTTACATCGGCGGGATATTAATGGCGCTCGGAAATTTTGTGTTAGCCATGAGTCATGGTTCCGCTTCACAAGAGCCAAGTTTTTCTTTGTTAAACTTAGGTTTAGGATTAATCATTGTAGGAAACGGATTTTTTAAACCGAATATTTCTACCATGGTTGGAGGATTGTATGAAGAAAACGATACACGTAGAGATTCAGGATTTACTTTGTTTTACATGGGTATAAACTTAGGTGCATTTATTGCGCCATTAGTTTCTGGTACCTTGGGTGAAACTGTAGGTTGGGCTTGGGGCTTTGGTTCTGCTGGTATTGGTATGTTATTGGGTGTATTAGTATTCCACCTTACAACTCAATATTTAGGAACAGTAGGTATGCCACCTAGCATCAAAGATAAATCAATTACAAAATTCAGATCAAGAGATTGGATTGATATTGTAAGTATCATTGCAGGATGTGCTGCCGCAACATGGGCATTAATAACCTTCTTCACTTCTTTAAGCGACGATACGTATTCGATGATTATGAATACATTGTTTGTAATTGGAGGACTTGCAGTATTATACATTGTATTTAAAAATACCGAAGGTGGTAACCAATGGTCGAGAGTAGGTGTAATTGTAGTATTATGTTTCTTCAATATTTTCTTCTGGGCAGGATTTGAACAAGCCGGTGGTACGTTCAATTTATTTGCCGAAGAAAAAACAAATAGAATGTTAGCAAGTTTCGAAATTCCTACCTCATGGTTTCAATCGATTAATGCATTAGGAATCTTTATCTTGGCTCCTGTTTTTGCAGCACTATGGATAGCTTTAAATAGAGTTAACAAAAACCCTAACATTCCTGTAAAATTCGGATTCGGATTAATTTTATTAGGCTTAGGTTTCGTAGTGATGTATTTTGCAAACATTGCTTCAAACGGAGGAGTATTAATTTCACCGCTTTGGTTAGTGTTTGTTTACTTACTACATACCATTGGTGAATTATTCTTGTCGCCAATTGGATTGTCGATGATTACTAAATTATCGCCACCAAAAATTGTTTCTTTAATGATGGGTCTTTGGTTCTCTAGTATTGCATTAGCAAATTACATGGCAGGAATCTTAGAAAACTTATTACATAAATTTAACATGGAATTATTCTCTTTCTTAATCATGTCGTCGGTAGCATCAGGCCTTGTATTGCTTGCTATATCTCCGATATTAAAGAAAATGATGAAAGGTGTTTCATAGTTTATAATTTCTATAAATAATTAAAAAAGGGCATCCATGAAATACAGGATGCCCTTTTTTGTTTTTTTACATAAATCTTTTAACTTGTAGTAAATATGTACTATGAAAAATATACAACTACTTTCTGTGGCTCTTAGTTCGTTCTTCCTCTTTTCGTGTAGAGCGTATTATGTACCGAATGAAAACTCCACGCCAATGTTATCACATAAAAATGAATTAATGCTAACAGGCTCTACAAGTTTGGGAATGAGAGCAGCTACCGTGGCTGGTTCTATTGCTTATTCACCCACAAATAATTTTGGGTTGGTATATCAAGGCAGTAGTTATTCGAACGGCGGTGGAGGCAATAATTCTAATACTGGGCATTTCAATGAATTTTCAGCCGGTTACTATAAATTAAAAGAAAACAATACCTTGTTTGAACTTTATCTAAACCATGGCATTGGAAAAACCGATAACACAAATTATGAAATGTTTTCTACGGTAACTGGAAACTATCAAACTAGATTTAACAAAACTTCTTTAAATTTTGCAATTGGTAAAGTAGATGAAAATTTTAGTTATGGATTTTTTACCAGAATAGGGTCTTTAACTATTAATGATGTTTCCTATACTAATTTGAACGATGTTGGACTTGTTCAAGATTTGATGGACATAAAAAACAAAAGAAATTTCACACTCATAGAACCTGGTTTTACCTCCAAATTTGGATTCGATGTGTTCAAATTATACACAAAAGGATCCTTCAGTTTTATCGATCAAAATTTTTCGAGTTTAAACTACCAACAATTTCAAGTCACTTTCGGAATACAACTAGAACTAAACAAACTATTTAAAAAATAACATGGAAAAATTTAAACCCTTTGTATCCGACGATACCAACATGGCGGAGTTTACCTTCAAGTCGATTATCCTTGGATGTATCTTCGGTATTATCTTCGGCGCGGCTACTGTTTACTTAGCCCTTAAAGCAGGACTCACTGTTTCGGCATCTATTCCCATTGCGGTAATTGCCATTACTTTAGGTCGTAAATTTTTCAAAACAACCATTCTCGAAAACAATATTATTCAAACCACTGGCTCTGCAGGCGAATCGATTGCTGCCGGTGTAGTTTTTACCTTGCCTGGGTTTTTATTTCTCTCGGCAAATGAAAGCGGCGTTAGTTCTGGGGAGATGTATTTTGGTTACATGACCATCTTAACCTTAGCCATCTTCGGAGGAATACTTGGTACACTGATGATGATTCCATTACGTAAATCGCTGATCGTAAATGAACACGAAACACTACCCTACCCCGAAGGTACTGCCTGTGCTTCGGTATTAAAAGCAGGCGAAAAAGGAGGCGATTTTGCAAAAACAGCTTTCCTAGGTTTAGGCTTCGCGTTGGCCTATGCGATGCTCCAAAAAGTTTTTCACGTAATTGCCGAAGCTCCAGCCTTTGTTACTAAACAAACCAATAAATTTTTCCCATCGGCAACCGTTGCCGGAGAAATTACGCCCGAATACATGGGTGTAGGTTACATCATTGGTTTTAAAATTGCCGGTGTATTGGTTGCCGGCGGAGTAATCGCTTGGTTAGGATTAATTCCATTATTAGCCTCGGTAGTTCCTGCCGATACCATTGCCTTGCAATTAGTAAAATTAGGCTATCTAAAAGACATTACCATTGCAGGTGGACCAGGTGGCTGGGATCCTGCAACACATAGCTTTGGTGACACCGCTAGCGCTATTTACAGAGCATACATCCGTCAGATTGGTGCAGGTGCTGTAGCTGCTGGAGGATTCATCACTTTATTCAAAACCATTCCAACCATCATCTCTGCATTTAAAGGTTCTATATCAAGTGTAGGTGGCGATAAAGAAAATGCACCTGCAGTAAAAAGAACAGAAAGAGATTTAAACATAAAAGTAGTTTTGTTCGGCAGTTTAGCCTTGGTATTGCTCATGGCTTTCTTACCACAAATACCTGGCGACAGTGTTTGGAGCAAATTATTACTGGGTGTTTTGGTAGTTATCTTCGGTGCATTTTTTGTAACCGTAGCTTCTAGAATTGTTGGACTCATTGGTTCATCGAACTCCCCTATTTCGGGCATGACCATTGCCACGCTTATGGGTACTTGTTTGGTATTTATTGCCATCGGTTGGACGGGTAAAGTATACGAGCCTATGGCTTTAGTGGTGGGTGGTATGATTTGTATTGCTGCTGCCAACGCAGGTGCCACTTCACAAGATTTAAAATCGGGGTACCTTGTAGGTGCTACTCCAAAATACCAACAAATTGCTTTGTTTATAGGCGCCATTGTATCGTCAATTTTCATCGGACTTACCGTAAAAATATTAGATACTCCTACACAAGAAATGTTGAGTCAGGGTATTACACACGCCATAGGTAGCGATGCTTATCCAGCGCCACAAGGAACCTTAATGGCCACCTTAGTGAAAGGAATTTTATCGTATAATTTAGATTGGCAATTTGTGTTGGTGGGAGTATTTTTCGCTATCACCATGGAATTATGCGGAGTGAAATCATTATCGTTTGCAGTAGGTGCTTATTTACCATTAGCCACTACCCTTCCTATTTTTGCAGGAGGTGTGGTTAAAAAAATTGTGGAATGGAGAAAAGCGAAAAAAGGCGAATCGCAAGAAGATGAAGAGTTGGGCAAGGGAAGTTTATACGCAACCGGATTAGTAGCCGGAGGAGCCTTAGCCGGCGTTATCGTGGCTATCCTTTCGGTAAACGATTCTGTATCGGCAACTTTACAAAAATTAAACGCAGAACACGGAATAACTGCTACCTTTGGACCCGATGGTTACAATATCATTGGAGCACTTTTCTTCGTTTTGATGGGAGTGATCTTGTATAGAGTAGCGATGAAAAAATAAGTAGCTAGTAGTTAGTAGTTAGTCTTTAGACAAGCACCTAACTACTAAATACTAACGACTAGAGACTAAAAAAGAATATGAAAAGCAAACTAATCATTCTAGGCATTCTTACGGCAATGAGCTTCGGTTCTTGCTCGCGTAAAATTTTATTTAATACTGATGTGAGGGCTCGGGTAGAGGCTACCAATACTCCACTCACGAAGCTACAGTATTATGTTGATCGAAAAGTGGAATTTAAACGAGTGGTAACTTCTGGTGAAACGAAAGTAAGTTCGGGAACTATTAAAGTAGAGAACGGTAAACAAGTTCAAATCATCAAACTAAAAAGAAATACCCCAGGAGTATGCACACAAGTGAGTGCCGACCGCATGTTAGTTTCTTTTGAAGAAGGTGCAAATAAAAATTTAGTGTTTGTGTTCCCAAGAGGAGGCACTGCTAAATCGGCGTATGTATTACAAGTAAACGAAGTTGACAAAAACGGAAACGGAAAAATTAACTACGACGGTAAAGCCTACATGGTAGCAGCATCCGGCGTTCGCGCTAAACTCAAAGTAAAAAAGAGCGTAGCTACGAAGTTAAATGTGAAAAAGAGCAAGATGAAAGGTAGAAAAGTTAATTAGCTAATGAGATAATATGATAATGTGATAATGGAGCAATATTATCACATTATCTCATTATCACATTATCACATTATCTCATTATCACATTACCATGGAAGCTTTCTGCAAACAATGCCAACAATGGACTAAGCGCAGTGGACTCGAAACCGACCGCTGTGAACATTGTGGTGCATTACTAGAAGCAGAGCGACTCTCCTATCAGAAGGAAAAAGAAAAAATTAAATTACAAAGCGAAGCCGAAAGTTTATTGCTCATTCGCGAAGAAGATTCCGAACGAAAACGCAAACTCAAAAAAGCAGCAGTTTGGGCAAGAGTAATTTTTCTATTGCTAGTGGTAGTGGTGATGTTGGTGGTGTTTGGGTCGCACGGATAAATTTAGACATGAGACCGCTTCGCTGTGAGACATGAGACAATTTTCAAACTAGAGATGAAGATTCTGATAATTAGTAATTCGTACTTCACCTATACTGTTTCGGGCTCATCCCTGTGTTCTTCTTAAAGGCCCTGTTGAAACTCTCTGAATTCGCATAACCTAATAAATACGCCACTTCCTTTACTTGGATTTCTTTTTGTTTAAGTAGATTTTTTGCTTGTGTAATTTGGTATTCTTCTACCAATTGATGGTACTGAACATTCTCCTCTTTTAGTTTTCGTTGTAATGTTCGTGCACTTAAATGTAACATCGCCGACACCTCGTCGATTTTTGGTAAATAAAATGAATTCTTTTGATGCAAAATATTTTTCACCTTATCAGCATAATTAAGCGCGGTGTTTAACTCCTTTAATTTTTGCTCGCAAAATTGTAGCATGTAATTATACACCGATTCGTTGCTAGTAATTACAGGTATGTTTGCCGTATCCTGGCTAAAAACCAATACATTTTCATCACAACCTACATGTACGTTTTTAAAAACTTGAGTTAAGTTTTCTCTATACTTCTGCTCTACTGAAAAAGCAAGCTTACATTCTTCTAATGCTATAGTTCTTCCACATAAAAATGCCGATAATGACATGCACATACTCATTGCATGAAGGCTGGCTTGTTGTGTAGTAATGGCGCTCTCTTTTAGCCATTCCTTATGTGGTTTAAAAATAATACTAACGCGATCTTTCTCTTCCTTTAATTCATACGCATACATGTCTCCCATAAGTAAAGAGAAATCACAAAAACTTTTCCATGCCTCCTTTAGGTTTTTTGCGCTTTGTGTTAAAGCCGATATCCAAGAAAGTGCCGAGAAATTTAGGTTTTTTCCAAAACTTAAGCCCACTAAAGGATACTGTGTTTCGTCTAAAATAACTTCCCAAAGTTTTATTCCGTATGAACCCTCCACCATATCGTGCTCATTCACAACTTCCGTTAAGCTGATTCCCGCGCTCGATAAAATCTCTTGCTCTGTACGTCCGAAACTTTGCATGTTTCGAGCTAAATTCAATAGTATCTCTTTGTGTACCTGCATGTCGTAATAAGTCAAATCATTGTCGCAAATTGTCAGATGCATCGTCGTTTTCTCACCGACATTTGCCTAAAAATACTAAACAAATATTATTATGAATAAAGTAATTAAGATTTCGAGTTCAATTTTAATGGGTCTTTCGGTACTAGGTATCGCTAGCGTAAGTTTAATGGCCTTTAACAGTCCACAATCGGTGATGGATTTAGTACAGGTAAAATTAGAGAACACCGACGCCATGAGTTCCATCCGTGGTGTTTATGGCGGTGCAGGTATAGCTATTCTGATGGTTATGATTTACCTATGGAGAAACAACCTAAAACAAGGCATGTTATTTCTGGCCGTATTTTGGGGCTCCTACGCACTCTCGCGTTTGTTAACCATTATGGTAGATGGTGCCCTCGGAGCCTTCGGTTCTCAATGGATCGTAACCGAAACGGTGTTGGCAAGTGCAGCCTTGTTGTTGTACTTTAAAAGCACCGAAGCATAAAAAGCGAGATATAGGATGCAGGACACAGGATTTAGGACATAGGTTAGTCCTTTCGTAAGTTCGTATAGTCGTAAGTCGTATAGTCGTAAGTTCGCAAGTTCGCTAATTCGCCAGTTCGCTAGTTCGCTAATTCGCCATTTCGCTAATTCGATTTTTCTTATCTTCGCTTCATGAACTTTACCACCAAAACCCTCCTTTACGTAATCGGCTT
>JACCDS010965370.1_pt1 | contig 10310 bp, 13 predicted proteins | sample 7446441 | NCBI WGS metagenome assembly JACCDS01 (sample SAMN15323445, study PRJNA562643) | freshwater metagenome | isolation source: river surface water | place: USA:Blue River Watershed | collected 2017-08-17 | reverse complement strand
ACTTATACTTGGCTGTAAACTTCGATCCTTCTCCAATCACATGCCTTTCCATTCTATCATCTATACCTCCTGTAACTCCAATATAAAGAGTCCCTTTAGGTTTATTTGTTAAAATATATACCCAATAATTATGATATGCTCTATTAGCCATAATTAAATCCTGTTAATTTAGAACCTGAAACAAGTTCAGGTTGACAGATAGCTTTATAATGAAAACGTTTGTCATTCTGAACTTGTTTCAGAATCTACTTGTTTACTTCACCTATACGCTATCTCTCGAATCAGAATCTCAATCAATTAATACCCTTCCAAAGGAATTTCCAATTGGTATTTTTTATTCGTTGGATTCACCATCTTAGTTGTTCGCAACCAAGGATTGTGAATTTTTAAAATTTTGTAGTTAATCCCTTGTTGAATTGCTAAAGTGGCCAAATCAGTTACAGAACTATCTATCGCGATTTTCTTTGTAGCTACAATTTTATATTGCTCCTCTTCAGTAATTGGAAAACCATATTGTTCTGGATGTTCCATAATTTGTTTCAAAGCTAAAATTCGGAATACGTATCGCGATGTTTCATCATTAAGTAACAAATCATAATAATTAGCCACTTTTTGAATATCCAATTGTTTTTTGATTCCTGTCCCACCAGCATTATAAGATGCTGCCACTAAAGTCCAGTTCCCAAATTTTTCTTTGGCTTTCAAAAAATAAGCACAAGCTGCCTCAGTCGCTTTTTCTAAATGATAACGCTCATCTATATTTTCATTTACTTCTAAACCAATTTCTTTCGCCGTATCAGGCATAAATTGCCAAATTCCTTTGGCTCCCGCCGGAGAGACTACATTCACTAAACCACTTTCTATCACCGCTACATATTTAAAATCGTCTGGAATTCCGTTTTTCTTTAATATCGGTTCAATGACAGCAAAAGCACGATGCGCTCTTTTTAAAATCAAAAGCGTTGACGCATTCAAATGTTTGTTCACCAATAACTCTCTATCCAAGCGTTCTTGGACATCAGCAATTTGCAACGGCACTGTTTCTCCTGCAAAATCAATCTTGGCAGGAAAATAATTCGGATTAAAACGGGCAATCCAGTTTGCAGGCAATTCTAATTTAGACGCAAAAATAAATAGACCACTAATTAGCACTATTCCTAATAATAGTATCGATTTGCGCAAGTTGTTTGTTCCTTTTTTCATTTATATTCTTTTATTTTTTCGCTTCCAAAAACTCACCTAAAATTATAGCAGGTAAATTTTCGTTAAGCCATTTATATTTACTTAAAATCATTATGTGCGTTCCTCCTTTTACCACAATACAATCCGATATATACTGTATTGGAAATACCTCATCGGCATCGCCGTGAATATGAACTACACTTGTATCTACTTGGGTTCTATCCCATAATACAATGCGTTCAATCGCCCAATCTAAATACTTTACATCTCGAACCGAAAGGTATCTCTCGTACAATTTCAATCGCTGTGCTATGGATTTACCAAAAGAAAAAGCGCTCAATTTTTCCATATTCGAAAAAATCGAAGTTGGAATTAATTTGTAGGCTTTGGTCGTCTTAGCAATTTTCATTCGGCGAGGAAATTCCATATTTGATTTCACACTCGAAATAATAATCACTTTTTGTGGATTTAAAAATACCGCCATCTCTTGCACTAAGATTCCTCCAAAAGAAACACCAATCAAAACAGGATTTGGAGCCGTTATTTTTTGAGCCATCCTTCGAGCATAATCCGTTAAAGATTCCTCTCCAATTGGTAATTCCCAATCCAAAAGGTACACTTCAAAAAGATCTTGAGGTAAAGTAATGCGCTCAAAGATTAACGAACTAGCCGCTAATCCAGGCATGAAATAAACTGAAGTCTTTGTATTATCCATTATTTAGAACCCTATTACTTTAGGGTAAAAATAAGGATAATTTGTATACGTAGCCTTTAAAATAAGAGGCAAAGGAGTTTAATCAGTGCTCTTGTGATGTGATTTCTCCCTTTTGTCGAAATAACAAATTATACTTCAACTTAATTACATTGAGCTTACCTTAAAAACTACTTCTCGATTTCTCTTAAACTTTCCATTTTTTTGTGTGCCAAGAAACCAGCAATATCTTCAAAGTGTTCCACTACTCTTTTGTTTCCAAATTCAAAAACCTTGGTAGCTAATCCGTCTAAGAAATCACGGTCGTGCGATACTAAAATTAAGGTTCCGTCAAAATCTTTCAAAGCGTCTTTGATTATATCTTTAGTCTTCATATCCAAGTGATTAGAAGGCTCATCTAGAATCAACAAATTAACAGGCTCCAACAATAATTTTATCATTGCCAAACGCGTTTTTTCTCCTCCTGAAAGAACTTTTACTTTCTTAGTTACATCATCGCCATGAAACATAAAAGCTCCTAAAATATCTTTAATCTTAGTTCGTACATCGCCAACAGCAATATCGTCAATCGTTTCAAAAATAGACGCATTCCCGTCCAGTAAAGCCGCCTGATTTTGAGCAAAATACCCTATTTGGGCATTATGACCAATTTCGACACTACCGCTATCAATGCCAATCTCCTTCATGATAGCTTTAATCATAGTCGATTTTCCTTCCCCATTTTTACCAACGAAAGCTACTTTTTGTCCGCGCTCAATAACCAAATTAGCATCTTTAAACACTACGTGATCACCATACGATTTAGATAATTCTTTGACAATAACTGGATATTGTCCTGAACGAGCCGCTGGGGGAAACTTCAATTTCAATGCCGATGTGTCGACTTCGTCCACCTGAACGATTTCTAATTTTTCCAACATCTTCACACGAGATTGGACCGCATCAGTTTTAGAAAACGTTCCTTTAAAACGATCGATGAACGCTCTATTATCAGCAATCATTTTTTGTTGTTCATCGTAGGCTTTTTGTTGGTGCATACGACGGTCTTTTCGCAATTCTAAATAATGAGAATATTTGGCTTTATAATCATAAATACGTCCCATAGTTACTTCTATAGTCCGATTGGTAATGTTATCTACAAAAGCCCTATCGTGTGAAATTACCACTACTGCTTTGGCTTGATTCACTAAGAAATCTTCTAACCATTGGATACTTTCTATATCCATGTGATTCGTTGGCTCATCGAGCAAAATCAAATCGGGTTTTTGCAAAAGGATTTTAGCCAACTCAATACGCATTCTCCAACCTCCAGAAAACTCGGAAGTTTGACGCGTAAAATCCTCACGAACAAATCCCAAACCAATTAAAATTTTCTCTACTTCGGCCTCATAATTCACCTCTTCAATCGCGTAATATTTCTCACTTAAATCCGAAACACGTTCAATCAACTTCATGTACTCATCACTTTCATAATCGGTACGGACGGTTAATTGTTCATTCACTTCATCAATTTCGGCTTTCATTTTGAAAATTTCACCAAACGCCTTAGACGTTTCTTCCATTACAGTAGCGCCATCCGTCGTCAATAAATGTTGAGGCAAATAAGCCACCACCGCTTCTTTTGGAGCCGAAATAGAACCTGTAGAAGGTTTGCTATGTCCAGCAATTATTTTTAAAAGCGTCGATTTTCCCGCTCCATTTTTACCCATAAGGGCAATTTTGTCATTTTCATTAATAGCAAAAGAAACTTCACTAAAAAGTGTAGTCCCGCCAAATTGCACAGAAATATCGTTTACTGTAATCATGTGTGTGGATTTGATTTTTTGGACTCATCGGTAATTCGACCCGCCCTTTTTTGAAGGCGCAAATATAATTCAAATCCCTCGTTGTTTAAAGCCTATTGGATACAATTTTATTTTTCATTTGCCGCTAACCGGACTACCAAAACCACGTAAAAACAAACTAAATACCAATAAAACAATAGAAACAGACATTTAAAACAACCCAAATATTCAAAATCTACATTTTAAAAATAGTCTGTTTTTCAGAGAGTTAAACAAATAAAAATACTGGAAAATATTGTTTCGTGCATTATTTTAAGAAGAGCAAGCACTAATTCAGAAATTTACATAAGATAAACCAACCTATTGACAAGGTTTATAAATACCACAATCAAAACCCCACCGATTATGATTTCAAAAGACACCGCCGCTTTAATACGAATCGCAACCAATGGCATCGTTTTGAATCCCAAATCAAAAAAGAAAGAACAAATTCCATTTACTGATGTGGCTAAAATTCACATTAGTGTTCACCAACGTCAATTTGTACTCAAAAGCTTTCTCATTGGTTACTTTATTTTTACCCTTATTTGTTTACGCTACCTTAATTTAGAATTGTCTATTTTTTCAATTCTTATCTTCAGTATCAATTTTATTGTAATTAACTCGCTTGACTTTAAAAGCTACCGATTGCAAATTGTATTGAAAAACAATGTGATTATCGAAAAACGCATTCCTAAAAAATTGAAATACGAATTCATTACCATTATTAATGAGGTGAGAAATCAACTAGCATTACACTTAGCTCCTGCAAATTAAACTATACGTTATTAGAAAAACACTACAAATCAAGTGAAACATTTCGCTTTTAATGAACGAAAAAAGATTAAATCTTGACCTAAACAACTCCTTTTCTATACAATATTAAAACACAGCATCTTATTGTATTTCAATATTTTACATTACTTTAAAATATACGAAAGTATAGTTTCGTGTATTTTATCGAACTTAATTAACTCGTTTTATGAAATTTATAAAATTGAAATTCAATTATAAATGTCCCAACGAAAAATTAACAACTTGGTCAAATTATGATACAAACAGAAAAACTAAAAGTAGCATTTGAAAATTATTTCAACGCCCTCAATACACTTAAAAATCTTGGTGTTACACAAAATAAAAAAGATTTTACATCCCAAATTGGAGAATGGTTGGTTGAAACACTATATGATGGAAAAAGAGCTGAAAGCGGAATCCAAAAGTATTGGGACATAGACACTTCAATAGGAAAAATACAAGTAAAAACTCATGCAAAATCAAATAAAACTACTGCTCGTTGGTCTGCACTTAAATATGATATGGATTCAGATATTGATTTTGTTATAATAATTGTATTTAGTGAAGATTATAAATTAAATGAATTTTATAAAATACCATGGACAAATTGTTTAGATCTTATTAGAAGAAATAAAGACCGAGACGTTTTAATGTGGAATCATCTAAACGATTACAAATTACAATTAACCAAACTTCCAAAGCAGAATGTAATTTCACTATTTGGATAATCCTAAATTTAAAAATAAATACAATTTTAAAACATTCCTACAAAAATGAAACAAACAATCAAAACATGCATTTTTTTCTTATCAACAATAATTTTAATAAGCTGTGGAGGTCGATCGAAACCAATAGGTGTCTACTATGGAGGTCCCGATTTAGCACCATCGGTTTACTATTATGTATTCGAAGAAGATGGTCGTATGAGAGTGAGTCAAGGTAAACTTGAAACCGAAAATTGCAGAACAGAAGGATATTGGAGCACTGATGAAAAAGGGAATATTACAATTTCAGGTTTAAATAACCCTAATTGTAATTTCATGTCACAACTAAATGGAACATATATGATTTGTGACGACCCGCAATGTATCCCAAGCGGAAGAGGATACATAAAAGGTGATATAAGGATTTGGCCTAACAAAAAATAATAATATAAAATATAAACCTCAAAAATAAAACTATGAAAAAAATTATTATGTTATCGTTAGCATGTATGTTATCTATTTCTTGTAAGAAAAGTGATAATTCAACAACAAATCAAATTACTCAATCACCTGATCCATGTGAAGATATGAATAGCTATAATAAAGGTGTTAATTATGGTAGGTTACAAAAAGGTGGTTTGCCTGATTGTGAAACTTACTATTATGAAGGAGCAGCTGACAATAAGGATTGTTGGTGTAAAGGCTTTATGGAAGGTAGAAAATAATTATAAATTTAAAATATATTAATATGAAAATTAAGAATACTGCAGGTTTTGTAATTATCGTTTCAATATACAGTATAATTATGCAATGCTATTGGTTTTATGAAAGATCTTATGGAGAAGGTAAAGAATATTGGGATGATAAAATAATCCAAAACATCATACAATTTTCGTTTATTTTGGTGCCTATTTCACTTATTTTACTAGCATATTCATTATTAAACGGAGATAATAACTCAGAAGAAAATGAAGAATTAAATATGTCAGATAGTTTAAACGTAGGATTCAAAATTCTATGTTTTTTAATTCCAATTGTTGGATTGATTTTATATATAGTAGAGAAAGAGAAAAATCCAAGTAAGGCTAATTCCGCAGGAAAATGCGCGCTTTGGGGATTTGTAATTTCGTTATTGATAGCTTTAATATCGATTATTTATATTTATACAATTTATAAAAACACTATGAATCATTATTAAATAAATAAATGTTTAACTAAAATCAAATTAAAATTATGGCAATTATAACATGTCCAGAATGTAAAAAAAACACTCAAAAAGGAGGTTACCAAACATGGCAAATCGTAGTAGCAATATGTTTTTTTCCTTTGGGACTACTAGCTCTTTTAGCAGATAAAAAACCAACTGTCTGCAATAGTTGTGGCAATACATGGCAAACCTAAATGTTTACAGGACTATTTTCTAAAAAGTTCGATTCTTCAATCAAATTAGAAGAAATAGCTAACTCTATTCCGAGTATTGATAATGCAAAAACTCGGAATGGTGGTTTGGAATATTATGGTAAAGAATCTTTATACAATAAAAAAATTAAAATATCAAAATGCGATACAACTGATGGTTTACAAAAAATTATTATTGATTACAATTTCTCTCCAAATATATTGTCATGGATAATAGGAATATGTTTATTCCCATTTGGTTTTTTAATATTCATTATCACAAGTAATGCAAAAAATGACTTTGAAGACGAAATTAGTTCTAAACTATCTTAAATTATTTTTACCCTCATTTTTACTTATTTCAATTTATATTTATATTAAATTCGGAATAGCTTCTCTTATACCGCATTTTTGTTTAGTTGAAAAGATAATAAATATTAAATGCCCATTTTGTGATTTGACTAAGGCATTCTTTTTTTTAATTAATGGAGAATATAAATTAGCTTTAGTTCATAATATGATATCATATTTTTTACCAATTTATTTAATTCTATTTCAAGTCTATAAATACTTTAAACTTTATAAAACAATACTTAGAATAGACTTTTATTTTACGCTAATAATTTTCCTCCAATTTATCATTTCAAATTATCAATTACCAAAAGCATAAATAACTTAGATGTAATAATCAAAGTATGAAATCAACTCGTAGACCTTATCGAAAACAAAAAACTTAAATAAAAACAAATCAATAGATCCTATGTACAAAATAGTTCTAATAGTTTTCCTGTTTGTATTGTTTGGGTGTGATTCAGAATCACTAACTAAACCTGATGTTTTATTGAATAAAAACGAAGAGGTTTCGTTTTGGATTGATACTAATGTCTCTCCGGGAAGTTATATGGATGCTCAGGGTGTGTGGCATGTGGAGTATAGCGGATTACACTATTTTACAATCAAGGGTTCTATTCCACAATTAAATCCTCTATATGTTATTAATAGAGTTCCCTTAATTGAAGTAGCGTTTGATTCCGATTTCTTTTACATACCTGGTATTGTAACTTGGCGTTATGCTGTTTATTCTTACAGAGGAGATTTTGCAGATCGGTTATTGACAACCCCTATTCCTGTGGGTTATCAGACATTTACTTTCCCACAATTAATAAAACAATACAGTATTATGAATTTGGCAGGTTATGAAATAACTAAAAACCCAAATGTAGATGTGAATCATCCAGCCTATTCTACCTACTTTGCCACCTATTCTAAATACAATTACAATCCACAACAGCAGATGGTTTTTTTTCCTGATTTTGTAGGTGAAAAAGTTACTGTATTTATTAGAGCTTCTCTAGGAGAAGGTGAAAAGGTAATTTCTAAAGAATTGAAAATCATTTTTGAAGATAAAATTTAAATAATTTACGAAGAAAAATATGTCATTTATCTACACTAAAATCGAATACAATTACTGAAATTAAAAAGAGATTTTTATTTCTTAATTACAGCAAAACAGAGAAGAAAAATTTCACTTTGAAAGTAATATTTGAAAAATAATTCCTACTTTAGAAAAAAATATCCCCAATCCTTTTATTACATGAATCGATTTTTATTTATTTTACTATTAGCTTTAAGTACCAGCCAAGCACAATCTATTTATAGAAGCGACCAGCATTTACTTTTTAAAGAAGCAAAGTCATCACAAACTATATTAATTTTAAAGGATTCTCTCTTGTACAAAGGAAATCCTTTACAACAAAAACCATTTCTTCACAATGCGTATTTAGACAATCTAAAGGCTTATGTACCCTTCCAAATAGGCACAAAAAACTATTTAGTGCATGATGGATGTGGGGCTGTTTTAGAATGGCGTAACGATTCTATTGTTCGTATTGACCATTCTTTTTTACATCTTAATCAAATCAATAGTTTCCGATTTGTATACAACAATGAAATTTATTTTTTTGGAGGATATGGCTTATTTACATTTAAAAACTTACTAACTAAATACAGTTTTAAAACCAAGGAATGGGATGAAATAGAAACTTTTGGCACACCTCCAAGTCCAAGACAATATAGTATGGGTATAGTATTACACGATGATCTCTATGTTTTCAGCGGTTATGAAAAAGATTTTGATCATTTCTCACAGATGAAAGCCTGTGAACCCATTGTTTGGAAACTACACCTCCCTTCAATGCAATGGTCTGAATTAGGAAAATTTAACACTACAATCAATCTGAATTCTAAAGAAGGTATTTCGGGTAGTTTTACTGCTAATAGAAAACTGTATATTCTTCCATTAATGGATTATAATAACGTGTACGAAATTGACTTTATACATAACAAGTTAACTACTTACAAAGGATTTACAAAAAATGTTACACAACCTTATTTTGACACTAGAACAAATGAAGTAGTGTATCTCAATAAAAATGCAGACGGACTCAAAAATTTAGTTCGTACCCCTCTAAAAGATTTTCTAGGGAAACAGGTCGACCAAGAAGCCTTTATTCTGCCTTGGTACTTGAATTTAAATCCAATAACTTTAATTACGGTTATACTAGGCGTACTACTCGCACTAATTTTGATACTCTATTTCAACAAAAGAAAGTCTCATTTTGTTCCTTTTAACGGAATTGCATTTCACACCACAAACGCCATCTTTTACTACAGAGGCAAACCACTGGATACTTTAGATAATGCCGAATTGCGCATTTTAGACTATTTAGTACAAAATAGACACCGTTATATTTCCTTGAACGAATTGAATCATTTATTTGAAAATGAAATTCAAAGTGACAATTTTACTACGGTGGTCAAACGAAGAGAAGTAGCACTATCAGGACTATTGGCAAAGTTACAATTCATTACCTCTAACACTGAAAAAGACATTTTGATGTATCGCAGAAGTCCAAACGACAAACGAGTCAAAGAAATTAAATTGAAAGAGCATTTTATTAAGATAAAATAAGTTAAAAAAAAACTCGCCTAAAATTAGGAATTTTGTCATTCCGAATTTATTTCGGAATCTATAAATAATACTAATAAATTATGAAAAGAGATGCTGAAACGAGTTCAGCATGACAAAAAGCGGTTATTCTTTTCTCCATTTCTTGGTTTCTTCAAAAACGTGTTCTAAAATGGCTTGTTCTTTTTCGTCAAACTCCACATTGCGGCGACTCATCACTAATTTAGCCGTAGCAAAAGCTTTGCTAGTGGTATAAGTCGTAAATCCTGCCGCACCTCCCCAAGAAAAACTCGGCACAAAATTGCGCGGAAAACCACTTCCAAAAATATTAGCACTTACTCCTACTACGGTTCCGGTATTGAACATGGTATTAATTCCACATTTGCTATGATCCCCCATCATTAGCCCACAAAACTGCAAACCCGTTTTAGCAAAACCTTCGGTTTCATAACTCCACAATTTCACTTCTTCGTAATTGTTTTTCAAATTCGAGGTATTGCTATCCGCACCAATATTACACCATTCGCCCAAAACCGAATTCCCTAAAAATCCGTCATGTCCTTTGTTAGAATAGGCAAATAAAACCGAGTTATTTACTTCACCACCAATTTTAGAATACGGCCCAACAGTAGTAGCACCATAGACTTTAGATGCCAGTTTTACTCCCGCACCTTCGCACAAAGCAAATGGCCCACGAATTACAGAACCTTCCATGATTTCGGCATCTT